>Ga0209040_10000126_pt1 | contig 48521 bp, 49 predicted proteins | sample BogFormECP12_OM3_FD_188240 | JGI IMG/M metagenome (GOLD analysis project Ga0209040, IMG submission 188240) | Bog forest soil microbial communities from Calvert Island, British Columbia, Canada - ECP12_OM3 (SPAdes) (version 2) | ecosystem: Environmental > Aquatic > Freshwater > Wetlands > Bog ... | reverse complement strand
AGGCCGTTCTGGATCCCGGCCTTCGCCCAGGGGCCCCACGGCATGGTGAAGAACTTGAACCCCTTCTGGACGAAGAAGTTCGGGTCCATCTCGGGCGGGATGAAATACATCCCAGCGGCGACGCCGCGCTTCGCGGCGGTTGCCGCGATATTATCGAGCGCTCGCTGATAGGTGTCGCACGGGTAGTCGAGCGGCACCCCCAGCTCGATCGAAAGGTCGGACGGGCCGATCAGCAGGACGTCGACGCCCGGGACCGAGGCGATGGCATCGAGATTCTCCAGCGACTGGTTGGTCTCGATCATCGGCGCGATAACGAGCCCGTTGTTCACGGTATCGAGGTAATCGCGGTAATTCTTGAACTCGCCCCACTCGCCGCGTACCCCGGCGTTGCTGCGGCTGCCAAGGGGATAGTAGCGGCAGGCGCGTACGACGGCCTCCGCCTCCGCGCTTGTGTTGACCATCGGCACAATGATACCGCGCGCCCCGGCGTCAAGCGCGAAGCAGATCTGATCGGCGTGGTTGCCGGCGACGCGCACCAGCGGCGCCGCCTGCTTGCCGCGCATCGCCTGGATCGACGGCTGCAGCTCCTTGATCTCCCAGGGGGAGTGCTGGGTGTCGAACAGCAGGAAGTCGTACCCGGCGTCGGCCAGGATCGACACGTCGACGTTCGGAGCCCCGGCGGTCCCGACGACGGTTCTACCTGACTTGATGGAGTCTTTGATGGCGTTCATCTGGCGTCGATGCCTCCCACAGTAGCTCTAGAGCCCGTTCAACCGACCGACGGTGACGGGCGCGTCGGCGCGGGATTATCGCACATTGGCGAAGCAGCGCAGCCTACGATTTGTCCCGACCAGGGTCGCCTCGACGATGGGTCAGTGTCAGTCATTCAGCATTGCACATCCGAAGCCGCCAGTCCGCTTTCCACCATAGCCGACCCCCGAGGTTCAGAAATCAAGATTTTCGGTGCGCCGGCACAAACCGGCAAGGAGTAGTACTGTGCGCGCCCCCTTTGCCAAGGGGCCGTTGACGTGGTCAAGTGGGAAATCTGGGACAAGAGGAGATCAGGTGATGAGCGCCTCGATGCCAGGGCCGGACATCCGGACGTCCGCGTTGATCGTCGTCGATATGCAAAACGACTTTGTTCACCCAGAGGGACATTTCAGTTATGTCGCGCGGCAGTTCCCGGAGCGAAACATCGATATGGCATTTCTGACCAGTTCTGTCGGGCCGGTCAAACGCCTGGTGGATGCATTCCGCAGCGCTGAGCAGCCTGTCATCTTCCTCACCCATGTCGTGAAACCCGACTACTCCGACGCGCAATTCCCGTACTGGCGCGGCACCAGGCCCAGCGACAATCGCACGTTCATCGTCGAGGGTACCTGGGGCGCCAGAATCGTCGACGAACTGGCACCGCTGGAACACGAACATGTCGTGGTGAAAAAGGGCTATGGAGGATTTTCCAATACGCCGCTCGACACCATCCTACGTAATAAAGGCGTGACGACCTGTGTCGTCGCCGGTGTCACGACCGGAGTCTGCGTCTCGACGACCGTGCGCGGCGGTGTCGAGCACAATTACCGCATGGTCTTGGTTCCCGACGCCGTCGCCGAAGGCAGGCGCGAACTCAGCGAAGCCGAGATCACCATACTCGGTCGCGCCTTCGCCGATTTAAAGACAGTTGATGAAGTGATCGCACTGCTGGCAGCCTAACGGCTCGGGTGGTCATTGCGTAGTGTGCGCGGGTGACGAGCCCTAAGAAGTAGCCTCCACTTGTGAGTTCCTCGTGGCGCGTAATTCAAGAAATATGCAACAGCCAAACACCCTGAGAATGTCTAGAACAATTCGAATTGCTAGGAAATAATTCGTCGCAGAGCCTCGGACAACCATCAACTTCGAGGTCAGCTATCGTTAAGGGTTATCGGACGCCTGCCGTTCCGACATGCCATCCGTCCGTGTTCGGCAGGCGTCCGATAACCCTTAACGAGTCCTGCCATTCCCGGGCGCCTGTTGGGAGGGCTGGAATCCACCCTTAGCAGACATTCAAACTGACCCACCATCCTCCGCTTAGGGTCCGGTGCGGAATAAGTGCTGCAACTGTCGCACCCGCGGCACCCACATTGTCATGGCCGGCGAAGGCCGGCCATCCACGCCTTTCCTTCATTTGGCCAGCGCAGACGTGGATGGCGGGGCCAAGCCCCGCCATGACGGTGGGGCACGAACCAGCCTAAAAATGAGGCGTTTATTCCGCGGCAGATCCTTAGTCCTACACAGTAGGATTAGAAGGCGTCCAGGCGGAAATGATAGTTGACGCGCTCCTTGAAGCGCTTGGCGATGAGCAGACTGTCGCGCAGCCCGTCGTGCTGGAGCCGCGATAGGTCCCGGGCGCGCACCAGATTGTCGCCGGCCGCGCCCGCCCCGCTGCGGTCCTTGTCGAGGCGTACCCTGAGCCTGATCTCCATGAGATACTGGAGGGCTTCCGCGAGATCCTCGGCGAAGTCGCGCTCAAGCGCCCCGGCGCTGACCAGCGCCTCGATCCGGGCGAAGCTGTTGACCTCCTCGATACGGCGCTCGAGGGCGAGTGCCCGCACGCCGTGCACGATGGGGAAGATGCCGCCCTTCTTTACGTCGATCTCGCCAGCATGTTCACCATGGCCCAGCAGGATCTGGTGAAAGAACCCGATCGGTGTGTCGAATTGCAGGATCGGCCGGGCGAAATGCGACAGGAAGCCGCCAGCGTTGCCGATTCTCTCGAACAGGTGCCGCCGCAGGCGCTCAAGCATCAGCGGGTCGCCCGCCGCTGCCGTGGCGTCGGTCAGTGCTGCCAGGTTGAGGAAGCCTTCGCCGCCCGGGTGCGTCAGCCACTTGTCGATGTCAGTGCGGAACGTCGCCTCGCGCTTTGCCCACTGCGGGTTGGACACCATCATGTTGCCCGGGCAGCGCGGATAGCCGTACGAGATGAGCGTCTCGGTGAAGCGGGTGCAAACGTCGCGCAGCTGCGCGTCATCGATTTCGCTGCCGTCGGCTACGATCAGCGCGTTGTCCTGATCGGTCCGGGCAAGTTGCTCGCCGCGACCCTCGGAGCCCATGACGACGAGGCAGGCGTTTGCCAGCAGCGCGGGGGGCGCGAGAAACTCGAAGAGCCGCCTGAGAATGCTGCGGTTGAGATCGCTGACCATCTCGGCGATCGCCCGGACCTTCATGCCGGTGTCGTGCAGCGCCTCGAGCAGCGGCCCGATCGCCCGGGCCGCGCGGCCGAGGTCGTCGATGCTGGCGGCACGCTCGATCTCGGCCATGACGAGGTAGGACCGGCTCGACATGTAACCCACGAGGTCGATGAGCTCGAGCACGCCGATGATGGCGCCGTCCCGCCGCACCGGCATGTGGCGCACGCCGTGCCGTGTCATCAGCAGCTGGGCCCGGAACAGGAATGCGTCATGGTCGATGGTCATGGCCGGGAACGACGCGACCTGCTCGACCGGCGTGTCGAGCGGCAGCTCGCGGACGAGTACGGCCTTGGCGAGGTCCGCGTCGGTCACGATGCCCAGCGTGTCGTCGGCGCGTCGGACCAGAACGCTGGTGGCCTTCGCTTCGTGCATCCGGTGCGCAGCCTGCTGCATCGGCATGGCGGCAGGAACGACGACCGGCGGATGAAGAAAGGCCTCGTCGACCTTCGCCATCATCAAGGGTGCCATCCCGCGCGTCGCGTCGCGCGCCACCCGAGCGGCAAGACGCTCGCCGAGCCGCTGCGTGAAAAAGCCTTCGAAGGCCGGGTTGGCGCGGCCGAGATCGAGCAGCAGACGCCGCGGCAGGAGCTGGGCGATGGTCTCTTGCCGAACCTCCGCGGTGGCCGGGGTCGGCGTGGCGAGCGCGTCGGCGCCCACTAGGTCGCCGGCGCCACGCACAGTGATGACTTCGTCGCCAGCCCTTTCGCTGACCAGCCCCTTCACGATGAGGTAAAGATGAGCCGGCGTCTCGCCCTCGTGGAACAGCACCTCGCCCGGCCGGAGGAAGGCAACGTCCGCCGCCGCCGCGAGCTTGCGGCGCTCCTCGGCCGTCAGACAATCGAATGGTGGGATCGCGAAATCGAGTGCGACCGGCATCGCGCCCGCCCTCTCAAGGTGCGGATCAGGGAATGGTCGACGGGAAAGGGGCCCCGGCACGTGCCGGGGCGCCCGATCCGTAGGATTGCCGGCCGGTCAGTGGCTCACTGCACCTTCCGCGCCAAGACCTGTCTGCGAGCGAATATACTCGTCCTCGAAGGCTAGGCGCTCGCTGTCCGCCGCCGGGGACTTGTCGGCGACCGACACCAGCCACGCGACGATGACCGCCGCCGGCAGGGTGATGATGGTCGGCATGTCGATCGGGAATATCGGCGCTCCCATGTCCAGCACCTTTCCCCAGACCGTCGGCCCCAGCGTCACCAGGATCACCGAGCCGAGCAGGCCGACATAGCCGCCGGCGAGGGCGCCGCGCGTGGTGAGCCCGCGCCAGAACATCGCCATCACCAGGATGGGGAAGTTGCTGGAGGCAGCGATCGAGAAGGTGAGCGCAACGATATAGGCGACGTTCTGCCGCTCGAAGAGGATGCCGAGCAGGATCGCGACAATGCCCAGGGCGACCGTGGCCGCCTTCGACACGCGCACCTCGGTCTGCTCGCTCGCCCGGCCATGCGCTATGACATTGGCGTAGAGATCGTGCGAGATCGCCGAGGCGCCAGCAAGCGTCAGGCCCGAGACCACCGCCAGGATGGTGGCGAAGGCGACCGCGGCGATGAAGCCGAGGAAGAGATCGCCGCCCAGCGCCTGCGCGAGATAGACCGCCGGCATGTTGGCGCCGCCTTTCAGCGCGATGCCCTTGGCCGCGTCCACCAGATAGGTGGGGTTGCTCGCCACGAACACGATCGCGCCGAAGCCGATGATGAAGGTCAGGATGTAGAAGTAGCCGATGAAGCAGGTACCATAGAGCACCGACTTACGGGCCGCCTTGGCGTCGGTCACGGTGAAGAACCGCATCAGGATGTGCGGCAGGCCGGCGGTGCCGAACATCAGCGTGAGGCCCAGCGAGATCGCCTCGATCGGGTTGACCTTGGTGCCGATCGGCCCCATCGACTGCATGATGGCGTTGTGACTCGGATGGATGCGGACCGCCTCGGCGAACATCGCGCCGGGGCTGAAGCTGAAATGCGCCAGCACCAGCAGGGCCATCAGTGTCGCGCCGCCCAGTAGCAGCGCCGCCTTGATGATCTGCACCCAGGTCGTCGCCTTCATGCCGCCGAAGGTGACGTAGATGATTATCAGCACGCCGACGATGATGATGGACTGCCAGTACTCGATCTGCGGCAGCAGCGTGTGCAGCAACTGGCCGGCGCCGACCATCTGGCCGATCAGGTAGAAGATCACCACGACCAGGGTGCTGAGCGCCGCCATCACGCGGACCGGCTCGCGCTTCAGGCGATAGGCGGCGACGTCGGCAAAAGTGAACTTGCCGAGGTTGCGCAGCCGTTCCGCGATCAGGAACAGCACGATTGGCCAGCCGACCAGCCAGCCCACCGAGTAGTTCAGGCCGTAGAAGCCGTTGAAGTAGACGAGCGCGGCGATGCCGAGGAAGGAGGCGGCCGACATGTAGTCGCCGGCGATGGCGAGGCCGTTCTGCAGCGCGGTGATCCCGCGCCCGGCGGCGTAGAAGTCGGTGGCGGTCTTGGTGCGCTTGGCCGCCCAGTAGGTAATGCCAAGGGTGATCGCAATGAACACCAGGAACATCACGACGGCGTGCCAGTTGACCGGCGGCGCGGCGGGCGCTGCTTGGGCAAATGCGGCGGTCGGCAGCAGCGCGAGCGCCGCCGCCGCGACGCCAGGGAAGCGGGACAGAGTGCGCATCACTTGGTCTCCTCGAGCACCCTGTGCGTCAAATCGTCGAAGGTGGTGTTGGCTTTCCACACGTATATGGCGGTCAGCACGATAGCGCTGAGGATGACGCCGACGCCGATCACGATGCCAATGGTCGTGACACCGCCTGCGACGAGCGGAGTCGCGAGGAAGTCGCCGCCGAAGGCGACCAGCAGGATGTAGCCAATGTAGATGACGAGCACGATCGCCGATAAAGTCCAGGCAAGCTGGCTTCTCGATCGGCAGAGCTGGTCGAACTGTGGATCCTGGCGGATCCGATCGAGTCTCGGATTGCTCAAGGCGTTTTCCTCCCATTGCGGCGGTGATTGTGGTCACTCGTTCCGATTCGGTGGTCACTCGCATCGTATCAATAGCAAGTTCATCGCGGCGGGCGCAATTCGCTCCCCGCCGGGCCGCGCCCTATCGCCCCCCGTCCACCTGCAGGATTTGTCCGTTGACAAATCCCGCCAGGTCGGAGGCAAAGAACACCACGGCATTGGCGATGTCTTGCGCGGTGCCAAGCCGCCGCATCGCGATCCGCTCCACCAGCGCCTTCTGCCCGTCGGGGCCGTAACTCTCCCATTGCCGCTCGGTCGCCGGATTGGTGCGGATGAAGCCGGGAGCGACCGAGTTCACCGTGATGTTGTAAGGACCGAATTCATGCGCGAGCTGGCGCGTCAGCCCCACCACGGCGTGCTTTGCCGCGCAGTAGGCCTGGATGCCGGTCAGCGATGGCTGCAGTCCGGCACCCGAGCTGGTGTTTATGATCCGCCCGCCGCCGGCGCGCTTCATCGCCGGCGCCGCCGCGCGGCACAGCGTGAACGCTGCGTTGACGTTGATATCGAACAGGATGTTCCAGTCCTGGTCCGACACGTCCTCCAGCGGTCTCGGTCCCTGGCCGCCGACGCCGCCGGCGTTGTTCACCAACACATGGATCGGCCCGCCGGTCTGCGTCTCGACCTGGCGGACCCAGGCGGTGCCGGCGGCGCGGTCGCGCAGATCGACGGCCGTGGTCGCAATCCCGCCCACCGCCGCCGTCTCGGCGAGCTCATCGGCCACGATATCGGTCGCGAACACGCGTGCCCCGAGATGCGCGAACGTCTGAGCGATGCAGCGGCCGAAGCCGTGACCGGCGCCGGTGATGGCAACAGTCTTGCCGTCGAATCGGATGTTCATGGGAGTGCCTCGCGGATCAGGGGGCGGGATCCGCCCAGCCTATACACGCAAGCAGCACTTGCGCCATTCAGGATGAGCGGGTCTGGCGCTGGCGCGGGGTGATCGCCGCCCTGTCTCGTCTGTGTCTCACCATTTCGTTTTACGAGACGATAATGCGTGCGGTGAGACGAGGCGGGCGCCCCGCGCCCCTGGGGGCCGGTTGGATCCTCGCTGTTCATGGGGTCTTGCCCCCAACATTGGGGAGTGCCTGCTTGTCTCTCCTGGTAATGACGAGCACTCGGTGATGTTCATGGAGTGTTCCTATCATGGTGCGGCCGGAGTGGCAACGACAGTATGGGGCGGCGCCACCGCCATGGCGGCCGGCCGGCTGCTTGTGCGGGAATGACGAGGGAGTCCCGGTCGGCGCGCCGGCGCTCACCGCTCCGGCGGCGCCTCGATCACCGTGCCGGTGTAGGCCTCGACGAACACCAGGTGGTCGATCACTTTCTTCACCCCGGGCGTGTTCTCGGCGATCACGCAGATCGCCCGGCGCTCCTGATCGTTGCCGATGGTGCCCCACAGATCGACCACGCCGTTCACGACCGTGACGTTCAGCGTCGTCCGTGGCGCCCAGGGCGCGCGCGCCAGCGCGTCGAGGATGCGGTCACGAATGGTGCCGTCATCGGCCGCCACTGCGCCATGCTCGCGCGCAGCCACCGACAGCGCCCGCAGCAGATCGGCGCGGCTCACCACGCCCACCACACGATCGCCCTCCAGCACCGGCACGCGTTTGATGCGGTGTTCCTCCATCAGCGCGACGATCTCTTCGAGCGCCGCCCCGGCATCCACGCTGACCACGTCATGCGTCATCACGTCGGCGACGCGTCGGCCGTGCGTGCGGGTGAAGTCCGCTGCCTGCCTGCCGGGCGAGGCGATGAGCCTCAGCCACCAGGAGCGCCGCCGCTCGGTCCCCAGCTCGTCGCGGCGCAGCAAGTCGCCTTCGGTGACGATCCCGACCAGCGTGCCGGAGGCGTCGACCACGAGCAGGCCGGAGATGCCGCGCTCCAGCATCAGTTCGACCGCCTGTGCCACGGTCGCGTCCGGCGGCACCGAGATCACGTTACGGGTCATCACGTCGCTGGCGATCATGGTCGCGATCCTCGTGTCGTGGCGGTCAGCCGGTCGATGCGCAGGCGTTGTCGATCATCGGTCAGCCGCATTGCCGCAAGGTAAACCACAGCGACCGCGGCAAGGCCACTGCCGCCTGACAGCAGGAAGATCAGCAGGATCTGGTATTTCGCCGCCTCCAGCGGGTCCATGCCGGCGAGGATCTGGCCGGTCATGATGCCGGGCAAGGTCACCACGCCGGCGGCCGACATCTGGTTGATGATCGGCAGCAACGCGCGGCGCACCGAGGCGCGGACCAGCCCACGCATCGCCCGGCCGAAGCTGGCGCCGAGAGCAAGCTGCGCCTCGATGGCCGCGCGCTCGCGCACCACGCCGCCCAGCAGGGAATCGAGTGCGAGGGAGGCACCGTTCAGCACATTGCCGAGTATGATACCGGCAAGCGGGATGGCGTAGCGGGCGTCGTACCAAGGTTGTGGCCGGATCGCGGTGGTGAGCGCCAGGATGGCGGTGAGAAAGGTGGCGATGGCGACCGCCGAGGCGCCCACCGCATAGTTGCCGAACCGGCTGAGACGCTGTTCCGGGCGTGCCGCCACCTCGCGACCGGCAATCGCCACCATCGCCAGCACCACCGCCAGCGTCGCGAATGGCGAGGCGATGGCGAACACCAGGCGCAGGACGAAGCCGATCAGCACAAGCTGCACCACCATCCGTACCGCCGCCCAGGCGAGCTGGCGATGCAGCCCGAGTCGCAGCACCAGCGACAGCACACCGTCCAACACGATCAGCACCGCGGCGATCGCAACGTCGAACGGGGTGAGCAGGATCGGGTTCATGCCGGCGCCAGGCGGCGGTTCTCCATGCGCAGATGACGGTGGCCGAGCCGCGCCGCCTGAGCCACACTGTGCGTGACCATCGCTATGGTGACCCCGGCGGCGAGGCGTTCGCGAAGCACCACCTCCACCAGGGCCGTGCTGTCCTCGTCCAGTGCGCCGGTGGCTTCGTCGAGCAGCAGGACCGGCGGATGCAGCGCGAGTGCGCGGATCAGCGCCATGCGTTGGCGCTCGCCGGTGGAAAGCTGCACCACCGGTGCATCCAGCAGCCCGGGTGCAAGCGCAAGGCGAGGGGCCATGGTGCGGGCGAACTCTAATGCATCGCCATGGAAATGGTCGGCGACCTGCTCGTGCCACCAACCAGGCTCGGCGGCGCTGTAAACGACCTTGCGCCGCCATGCCGGTGCCGGCAGCGTCCGGCGCTCGACGCCGTCGAGAAACACCTCGCCCTCATTGGGGTCGAGGTCGGCAACCATGCGCAGCGACAGGCTCTTGCCCGAGCCCGAAGGGCCGGTGATGGCGAGGCACTCGCCGGGAGCAAGCTCGAGGTCGAACGGCCCGGCGAGGCGGCTGTGTAGGTTGACGATGCGCAGTCGAGCGGCGGCACCCTCACCCGGCGCGCCGGCGCGAGCCGACCTCTCCCGGACAACGGGAGAGGTGCGCTCGCTCACGCGCCCGCAAACTTCGCCAGCAGCCGGATGTGCGAGCGGATGCCGTGATGGAAGCAGCGCTGCTCGAACTTCTCGTTCGGGCTGTGCACCTGGTCGTCGTCGAGGCCGAAGCCCATCAGCAGGCTGTCGATACCGAGTATACTGCGCAGCGAGGTCACCACCGGGATCGAACCGCCACTGCCCATCAGCACCGCCGGTCGCCCGAACTCTTCGGCCAACACAGCCTCCGCGGCCCGGACCCAGGGACTTTCCAGGTTCACCTCGATGCCGGGCGTGCGCGTGCCGGATTCGTATGTCACCGCCGCGCCGGGAGGCAGGCGCTCGTTGATGAAACGTTTGAACTGTTCGAACACCTCGTCCGGATCCTGGTCCGGCACCAGGCGGAACGATATCTTGGCCGAAGCTTCCGATGCGATTACCGTTTTGCCGCCGATGCCGGTATAGCCGCCCCACATGCCGTTGATGTCGGCGGTCGGCCGCGCCCAGAGTCGTTCCAGCGCTGAATAGCCGCGCTCGCCGGTTGGCGTGTCGAGGCCGATCTTGCCCAGGAACATACGTTCGTCGAAGCCGAGAGCGTCCCATTGCGCGCGCTGTGCATTGGAGACCGGCCTGACCTTGTCGTAGAAGCCCGGGAGCTGGATTCGGCCGTTGGCGTCCTGCAGATCGCCCACGATGCGGGCCATCGCGTTGATCGGGTTCAGCGCCGAGCCGCCATACAGGCCGGAATGCAGGTCGCGGTTGGCCGCCTTCAGCGTCACCTGCACGTAGGTCATGCCGCGCAGCCGCGTGGTGAGCGCCGGTGTGTCGATGTCCCACATGCCGGTGTCGCTGATCAGCGCAAGGTCGGCGGCGAGCTCGTTCCTGTTGGCAGCGAGGAACGGTTCCAGGCTGGGACTGCCGACTTCCTCCTCGCCCTCGATCAGCGCGGTGATGTGCGCGGGGATACCGCCCGCGGCCTCCTTCCAGGCGCGCAGTGCCTCGATGAACATCATCGTCTGGCCCTTGTCGTCGACCGCGCCACGCGCAACGAAGCGCTTGCCGTGCGGACCATCGACGAGTTGCGGATCGAACGGCGGGCTGTGCCAAAGATCGAGCGGATCGACCGGCTGCACGTCGTAATGGCCGTAGAACAGGATGTGCGGCCCCTGGTAGCCGGACGGCGCCGCGTGGTGCGCGACGACGACGGGATGGCCGGCGGTGGGACGTACCGCAGCGGTGAACCCAAGCCCGGCGAGTTGGTTGCAGATCCACTCAGCGGCGCGCTCACAGTCCTGCCGATGGTCAGGCTGTGCACTGATCGATGGAATACGCAGCAGGTCGAACAGCCGGCCGCACGAAGCATCGAGCGATGCATCGGCGTGGCGCAGGACAGTGGCGACGGTGTCGGACGAAGGGGCGGGCATGGTGGTCCTCCGGGGACGGCTGGCAGGGCGGGCACCATGCCACGAGCCGGCGAGCGGTCAATCCGGCCGCGGTATCCGCGCCCGCGCACTGTCCGTCAGCCAAAGGACCCGACAAACTCGACGGCCCGAGTGAGATTGTTGATGCCGGCCAGAACAACGAGAGCGGCCAGCCCGGTCGCGATTGTCCAGCGCACGGCGCCGCCGCGGCTGCCGCCACTGCGCCCGGCGAACAGCGCCATCACGAAGATCGGCACATGGAGATGCGCCGCGTAGATGTAGACACTGGCCCGGTACTGCACTGAAAGATGCATCAAGAGGTTGACGAGAATAGCGGCGGCGGCGCTGAGAAAGACGGTGCGGTTCACCCGGTCGCGCAGCGCGGTGAAGAAGCCCATCGCGAGCAGGGCAAGCCACAGCACCAGGGAGCCGAGCCCGATCGTCGTCATGCGGAAGTCGCGGAAATCGAGCATCGTCGCCTCGCCGTTGGGCAGCGGCACCGATGTGAAGTCTGGAGCGACGAACGAGTACAGGAAGAAGGTCTTGAGGAGCATCGCGAACGACGCCTTCTCCTCGCCGTGCTCGGCAGTCTCCCAATACGCCAGCTTGGTTGCCACGACAGGATCGTGGAGGAAATAGTGCCAGTTGATACTGGCCAAGATCGCGAGAACGATCAGCACGCCAAGGATCAGCCCATAGGATGTGAGGCGCGCGACCGCTGCTACAGGAGGCAGCCGACGGAACCAGATGACCGTCTCGGTGATGGCGGGCTGGACGATGTTCGTGATGGTCACGCCGAACAGGTAGAGCGCCAGGGCAAAACGCGCTCGGGGATAGCTCTCCGGGGCATCCTGGCGCTTCATGACCACGAGGTAGAGCAGCCACAAGCCCAGCGCCGACAACCCATAGCTTTCCGGAACCAGCGCCAGGAAAACCGGCGTGCTCGAAACGGCGTAGAAGCCGGTCAGCAGCGTGCTTTCCAGCAGCGGTACGCCGAGCTGCGCGGTGCAGGCAAAGACGACGAAGACCGCGACGGTGCCTATCGCGGCGAACAACAAGCTCATTGTCAGGTTCAGCGGCAAGCCGAGGTGGAGCACGCCCTCGGCCAGCGGGCGCAGTGCCGACATCATCGGATGGCGCAAGCCGCCGCTGACCTCGCCATTGAACATGACGGCGGTGTTCCGCAATGGGTCGAAATCGAATGCAAAATTGTCGATGCCGAAATAGGCGCCGGAGTCGAGGCGGATCGCCAGCGCCAAATAGAGGGCGAAGGCGGCGACGGCGAGAGCGACGCCGACGAGGGCGCGACCCGGGTGCGGCGGTCTCCGACGCGGCGTCCAATGCACAAGCGCGTGCAGATCCTCGCCCAGATTGCGCCGCACCGCTCCGAGAAATTCGGCGATCATCGCAAGACCACGTGCTCGAGCAACGCCAGCCATTGCCGCGACAGGGCTTCGGGATCGACCTCGCCCTTGGGGCGGCACACCGAGCCGTTTAGCATCTGGTCGCGGCGACCTTCCGGTTCGGTGCCGAATTGTGACACGAAGGCGAAGCAGCTGGCGTCCTTGCCCTGCCAGGCGAGATACGCGGTCGGGCGCCCGGCGATCGTTGCCAGATTGGCGTCGCCGATGCCGGGGACGATCCCCTGCCCGGCGAGCACCTTGTCGGGCCCGTAGACCTGGTAAAAGGCACGCTGCAGCGAAATGTCGGCCGAATAGGCATGGCGTGGCTTCTCATAGCGGATGAGCCCTCCGGTTACATCGATCTCGACCTGGTAGCGCGAATTCCAGCCATCGTTGACGAACACGGCGCGGATCGGGACGGTGCCATCGAGTTGTACCGCTGCCTGGTCAGCCGGGATTTCGTGCCACGGCAACGGCGGCTGGACATAGCTGCTGGGCTCGTCGCCAGCTTGCGCCCCCACCACCGACACCAGCAGCGCCATGCATGCCCAGAGCGTGCAGCGCCCGACACATGCCCGGTGCTTGCTGCGGCAAAATTTCATAGCGATCACACCCCGAACAGGAAGCTTACAGGCGGCCCTTATGGCGTGAACAACTGGGTTTGCCTATCGCGAGAGTTCGTTTGGCCGAAAGATTAGGCCGCCGACGGGTGGGGTACCGTCCCGGCGCGCGGATCGATTGGCAGCCTCCTGTCGAGGCTGGTGTCTTGTCGCCATTCTTTGCTGCGCACGCTCGAAACAAATCAACAAGTTCATCTCGGCTGGGGAGTCGGGCCGATTTCCTGTTGGCAGCGCTCATGGTTCATGATCTCAAATCGCGATCTTGGTTTCAATCGCGTCGTAATCGGCCCGTACGCCACCGTCCGTGGCGTCGAGAAGCCCAGCGGCAGTCAGGGCTTGGACATCAGCATGGACGTTGCTGTAGTCGCGCCCCAGTGCCTTCGCCAGAGCGCGGACACTGGTGACGTCGTGCCGGTGGACGTAGCGCAGCAACTCCACCCGCCTACCCGTCAGGACGCGGACGAGGGCGTCCCAGCTTTCGAACGCCAGATGGCGCTCATGGAAAATCTCTCCACGCTCCGCCCGATGCCAAGCATCGACAAATCGTCGTGACGCGTCTTCTTCCATCTGGCCGTCGACCGTTATTTTCACATCGCTCATTTGTCACCTCGCAAGCCATGCACATCGGACCAGAAATCGGCCATCAGTTGCTCAACAGTGCTGAACGCATACGCTGTCTGCGTGCCGCGGAAATGCCGGTGATCACCTTTGCCGCGCAATGGCCTAAGATGCCCTATGGTGTCAACAACCATAATTACCAATCGTGTCGTCTCGTATGACCGATAGATCAGGCCATTGACGGGTGGGGTACCGTCCCCTCCCGTGGTTCGATCGGCAGCCTCTTGTCGAGGCCGGTAAGTTGCTCGAACATCGCGGCCGCACCCATCGCGCGCGCTTCCTGCCGGATCGGCGCCGTCACCTGCAATCCGATCGGGCGCCCGTACTGATCGAACCCGCACGGCACCGCCACCGCTGGGCAACTCGTCATCGTCACCGCCGCGTTCAGCGTTGAGGCGCCCATGTAGTCGGTGAGCTTCCTCCCGCCGACATACTCCGGATGCCGCAAGTTCACATCGAACGCCGGCGTGGCAGCACTCGGCGAGACGAAGATATCATAGGTCTCGAACATCTCGGCGAACCGGCGGAAGAACGCGGCGCGCTCGCGCTCGGCCCAGGCGATACGGCTTGGCGTCTGCGCCAGGCCCGTTTCGGTGTTCCAGATGATGTCGGGCTTGAGCAGTTCGCGATGCGTCTGCATCTGCAGCTCGCGATCCACCACGAAATGTTGTGACCGGAGCACCATGAACGCTTCGTCGATCGCGCCGAGATCGGGGGCATATGCCTCCACCACGCAGCCCAGCTCCTCGAACCGGCGCACCGCGCGTTCGCAGATCTCGCGCGTCTCCTGGTCGATCGTGATCCGGCCGCCATAGTCGGAGGTATAGGCGATGCGGCGCGGCGGCTTTGCCGCGGCGACCGCCTGCGCGAACGACACCGCGGGCGCATCGAAAGTCAACGGATCATGCGGACATAGCCCGGCCATGGTGTCGAGGAACAGAGCAAGATCGGGAACATTGCGCGCCATCGGCCCCTGCACCGACAATGGCGAGAACAGATTGTTCACCGTGCCGCGGGTCACGCGTCCCGGCGAAGGCCGCAGCCCCACCACCGAGCAGTATGTTCCCGGCCGGCGCAGCGATCCGCCATGGTCCGTGCCCTGCGCCAGCCACACCTCGCCCGTCGCCAGCGCCACTGCACCGCCTCCGGTGGAACCGCCGCAGGTCAGCGATGTGTTCCACGGATTACACGTGCGACCGAACACCTCGTTGAACGTACTGCCGCCGGCGCCGAATTCCGGCGTGTTCGACTTCGCAATGACGATGCCGCCCTTGCGTTCGATGCGTTCCACCACCGGATGCGACCGCGCCGGCACGTGATCGCGGAAGATCGGCGAACCATAGGTCGTGCGCACGCCGGCGACGTCGGTCAGGTCCTTGATCGCGACCGGCAAGCCGGCAAGCCAGCCGGCCTCGCCTTCGGCTTCGCGTCCGTGGCCGTTCATCAGCCGCCTGGCATGATCGCGCGCGCGATCGAGACACAATGTCGGCAGGGCATTCACCGCCGGTTCCACCGCTGCGATCCGCGCGGCTGCGGCCTCGATCAGATCGAGCGGCGAGATCTCGCGCCGCCGCAGACGCGCGACCGCCTCAGTCGCGGTCAGGCGGACCAGTTCGTCGCTCATGCGGCAAGTCTCCTTGCAATCAGGGGCGCCAATCGACGCGTTGCTTCTGGCGCATTAGCCTGACGCCGAGGTGACCACAACAGAAGGCGCGCAGCATGGCATTGAAGGACCGGATTGCGTTCGGCATGTCGCTGCCGCACCGTTCGCCGGATGCGATCGAGGTGCAGGCGGTGCGTGCGGTGGCACAGCGCGCCGAGGCGCTTGGCTTCCACGACCTGTGGGTGACCGAGAATACGCTGGATCACGTGATGTGTCTCGATCCGGTGGTGGTGCTGACCTACGCCGCGGCGGTGACCAGCCGAATCCGTCTCGGCGCGTCGGTCGTGGTGCTGGCGATCCACAGCCCGCTGCTGGTGGCGCACCAATGGGCAACGCTCGACCACCTCAGCAACGGGCGCGCGATCCTCGGCGTGGGTCTGGGACGGGAACACCACTATCGGCAATTCGAGGTGCCCGAAGCGGGGCGCGTGCGCCGCTTCCGCGAGGAGGTTGAACTGATCCGCGCGCTGTGGACGTTGCCGAAGGTGGACTACCACGGACGGTTCTACCATTTGGACGGCGGCACGATGTCGCCCAAGCCGGTGCAATCGCCGTTACCGATCTGGATGGGCGTCGGCCATCCCGACGCGGTGCGCCGCGCGGCATCGATCGCGGATGGATGGATGGGGTCCGGCGGCTCAAGCATCGCCGAGTTCAGCCGCTCGGAGCCGGTGCTGCGCGCGGCGCTGGAGCAGGCGGGGCGCGATCCGGCAACGTTTCCGATCTCGAAGCGTATCTTCATGGCGGTGGACGAGCGGCCGGAGGTGGCCCGCGCGGAACTGCATCGTTGGTTCTGCGACGTGTACCACAATCCTGCCAGCACCGACGCGTCGGGTATCCACGGCACGCCGGAACAGGTGCGCGAGAAGCTGGAGGCGGTGGTCGCGATGGGCGCCAACCACCTGCTGCTGAACCCGGTCTCGCGGTACACCGAGCAGGTGGATGCGCTCGCAGAGGTGGTCGGGCTGTCCTAGCTTGCGTGATACCGGTCGCTGGCTCGGCCAGTTGCCGCAGCTAGGCAAACCGACTAAACTAACTCGACCTGGTTTAATCGAGGCTGCCTGTGCGGATCGTCAATATCCACGAAGCGAAGACCCATCTCTCCAGGCTGGTCGAACAGGCTGCCAAGGGCGAATCGTTCGTTATCGCCAAGGCCGGCAGGCCGCTGGTGAAGGTCACTGCCCTGGACGCACCCTCCTCCGGACAGATCAGGCGGCTTGGCTTCATGGCCGGTCAGATCACGGTGCCGGATGACTTCGATCGGATGGGCAGTGCCGAGATCGCGCTGCTGTTCGGCGATGACGACGCGTGAAACTGCTGTTGGACACGCATCTGCTGCTGTGGGCGGCTGGCCGGCCCGATCGATTGCCGGCCGCGGCCCGTGTCCTGCTCGACGACCCCGCCGATGAATTGCTGTTCAGTGCGGCGAGCCTGTGGGAGGTCACGATCAAGCGGGGATTGGTCGCGATGATTTTGTGGTCGATCCAAGATTGCTGCGGCGCGGGCTGCTTGACAATGGCTACAGCGAATTGGCGATCACCAGTGAACAAGCCGTCGCTGTCGATGTTCTGCCGCCGATCCACAAGGATCCGTTCGACCGCATCCTGATCGCTCAATCGATCGTCGAGGGTCTCACGCTGTTGACCGCCGACCCGCTGATGGCGCGGTATCCTGGCCCGGTGCGACAGGTCTGAGCTGGCGGGTCGGCGCGCGATTTCTAGCCGCTTGTCCGACCCGTGGCCGGGAACCGGCGAACCCGGGATTTGACCGTAGGGCGCGTGGGGATGACCGTGATGTCGGCCGTGTTGTGGTGCTCGCGGAGGCGTGGGAGGTTTGCAATGGAAGCGACCGTCGGTAGCGGAACACACACCTACAAGGTGCACGAGGACTGGGCGCGTGTGCCGGCCGGCATCGACATGCGGCCGGCGGCGGTGACGGTCGATCCGCACGACCGCATCTATTGCTTCAATCGCAGCGCCGAGCACCCGGTGGTCGTGTTCGACCGCGAGGGCAACTTCCTGTTTTCGTGGGGCGCCGGCATGTTCCGCTTCCCGCATGCCATCCGGTTCGATGACCAAGGGTTCGCCTGGCTCACCGACGGGCACCACATGCAGTTCATGAAGTTCACCCCGGAGGGTGAGCTGCTGCAGACCATCGGCGTGAAGGGAGAGCGTTCCGATACCGGCGTCCCGACCGACGACTACAGTTCGGTAGCGTGGAAGAAGGTGACGCACGGCGGCGGGCCGTTCAACATCCCCACGGACATAGCGTTTGCGCCCGACGGTTCGATGTTCATGAGCGACGGCTACGGCAATGCTCGCGTGCACAAGTTCTCGGCCGACGCGAAGTACCTGTTCTCCTGGGGCGAGCCGGGCAAGGCACCGGGGCAGTTCAATCTGCCGCACGGCGTGTGGGTCGATCGGCGCGGGCGGCTGCTGGTGGCGGATCGCGAGAACGATCGCGTGCAGGTGTTCGATCAGCAGGGGAAGCTGCTGGAAGTTTGGCCGACCGAGCTGATCGGCCCTGCATTCTTCTATGTCGATCCGGACGACATCGTTTACGTCGCCGAACACAATGGCGGCATGGTCAGCATCCTGACGCTCGACGGCGAGCGGCTGGCGCGCTGGGGTGATCCGATCCACCGCTCCTGCCACGGCATCTGGGGTGATTCGCACGGCGACATCTATGTGGTGCAGCCGGGCGAATGGGGCCGTGTGCGCCGGGTGGTGAAGTTCGAGCGGCAATAAGCCTGCAATATAACCGCTGCCTGGACAGGGTATTGGGGAGGAGTCTAACGCTCGTCTCATTGCCCTTTGGATGAGACGCGTTGAGGGACGGACGCAGACCCCTCTCCAGCGCTGCGCGCCTGCCTCTCCCGCAAGCGGGCGAGGCGTACGGTTGCTGCGCCATGTTATGTTGGCGCCTATGGGGTCAAGCCCGAGGGCATTGGTGTGCGCACGGCCAACGCGGCCGAGCATGACGATCAGGCCGGGACGGCCTGGGCGTATTCCTTGTCGATCTGTTGGAGGATGAGGCTGGTGCTGGTGATGAGGGCCAACACGGTCTCAGGCTCGGGCGGGCCGTAGGTGGCGGTGGGCGGCACGCCGCCGTAGGCACGGATCTCGGCGGCGCGCCTTGGGTGCAACAAGGCGTACTGCTCGGCCGCGTCGTAACGGGCGAACTTGTCGTCGTCGCCGGTGACGGGTGGCGGGGGAGGCTCCGGCTCGGCCTGCGGCGGGGGTGGTGGTTGGGTTGCCGGCTGGCCGTCGGCGGCGAGCAGCAGGCCCTCGGTAGCGTGGATGGTCCAGGCGTCCTGCTCGCGGGCGGCCTGGACGGCGTCGCGCTTGTGGCGGGCGGCCTGCACACGCAACAGCAGCGAGCGGGCGGCGTTGGCGGTGCGCATCATGTGGCTGGCCTGGGCCTGGCACTTCATGGCGGCGCCGGGGTCGCTGAACACCGTGCGGGCGTGGCGGATGGAGTCCTTGGCCTGGGCGTCGGCAATGACGACGCGGGCGGCGATATTCGCCTCCTCGGCGTTGACCGGGCACATGGAGGCGATCGTAGCGATCGCGGCGTGGACCCTCTCGGCAATGAGTTCGGGGTTGGTGAGGGTGGGCGGCGGGATGCCGGCGTAGAGATCGGCGACAATGGTGCGCCAGACAGCCTTGGGGAGAAGCTGGAAGGGTCGGCTGGTTGTTCGGTGATCGGCGCTTCCGACATGGGGTGGGATGTGGGTCTGGCAGAACAACTTTCAAGTGATGTGAGCTAAAATAACGTCAGGACAACGGCGGGCGGCGACACAGTGCGCGGGCTACGCCGAGCGCGGCGCGTGCTTGGTGTAACGCTGGCCCCACTCCAGCAGCGTCCTGAGCACCGGTCGGAGGTCCTTGCCGCGGTCGGTCAGCAGGTACTCGGCGCGGGGCGGATGCTGCGCGTAGAAGCGCCGTTCGACGATCCCGGCCTCTTCGAGCCGCTTCAGCCGGGCGGACAGCGTCGTCGGGCTGATTCCCTGCAACGAGCGCTCGAAATCCTGAAACTTACGCGGCCCGTGCAGCACCAGGTCGCGCAGGATGAGGATCGTCCAGCTCTCGCCGACGATGTCGAGCGTGCGGGCGATCGGGCACAGGAACGGCGCGGCAATGGTGGGCGGGTCGGTGGTCATCGCGGCAACGGTAACACTCTGTTGCCAATTTGGATAGTGACTCTCTTCTTTGTAGTTGCTATTAAGACAGGAGTCACAAGGAGGACCACCGATGACCGCTGCCGCTGTTCCCGCGGGTATCGTCCCGCCGCATCCCGCCTGGCGCAGCCTGCTCTGGATCGCCCCGCTCACGGGGCTGTGGACGCTGTTGATCTACTGGCAGCCGGCAATTACCGGCAGCGGCGTTCCGAGCACGGCCGCCCGGCTGATGACCTATGGGCTCATCGCACTCGGCCTGTGGCTCGGCCTCGAACGCTCCGGCCTGACGCCGGGCCAGCGCCGCACGACCTGGGTGGCGGTCATGGTCCCGTACACGCTTTGGGGCGCAGTCGCCTGGAGCGCGGCCATCAACGGCGTCTTCCGCGCCGGCGCCTCACCTTTGCCGCTGCCGCTGCTGCCGCTGGCGATCTTCCTGCCGGTGATCATCGGCGCGCCGCTGGTGCTGGTGTCGAAGCGGGTGGGGCAGGTGCTCGATGCGATGCCGGCGACCTGGCTGATCGCGCTTCAGGTGTACCGGGTGTTCGGGGCCGTGTTTCTTGCTGGCGCGCTGCGTGGGCTGGTGCCAGGCGTGTTTGGATGGCCGGCGGGAATTGGCGATGTGCTGACCGGCCTGTTCGCCGTGCCGGCGGCGATCGCCGTGGCGAGCGGCACCGCCGAGGGCCGGAAGGCGGCGATCATCTGGAACATCTTCGGCCTGACGGACTTCGCCGTCGCGATCACCCTGGGAGTGATCACCTCGCCCGGCCCGCTGCAGTTGATCGTTCCGAGTGTGCCGAGCATCGGCGCCGGCGTGTATCCGAACGTGCTGACCCCGGCCTTTGTGGTGCCGAGTTCGATCCTGCTGCACGCGCTGTCGCTGCGGCAACTGCGGCGGCGCAGCCGGGCGGAGGCGGTGCGGCGGTAGAGCGCCGCCGCGGCGGCGAGGCAGCGGCGGGACGGGCTGGGTCAAGAAAGATGGTAACGCAAATGAACGCAAATGGCCGCGGATGAACGCGAATAGTGCGGGGTGGTTGGCAGTCGCGGTGCGTGGCTCACAGGTCCAGAACAACGCGTTGAAACTCCAGGCGAGGCGTCTCGAAATTGAGCAGCAGGCACAGGTGTCTTCCGGTCGCCCGGAGATAATTGATGCATTGCGCGCGATGCGCGCGGTCGAGCGCGCGCACGGTTTTCAGTTCGATGAGGACGGCGCCTTCGACCAGGAGATCGACGAAATAATCGCCCACCAGGGCGCCTTTGTATGTGACCGTGATTCCGCGCTGCTGCTCGACAGCAAGACCGGCCATGCGCAGCTCCACCGCCAGGGCATTTTCATAGACCTTTTCCAGGAATCCGCTGCCGAGTGCATTCGCCACAGTGAAGGCGCAGCCGATGATCCGGTTCGATATCGCGTCCAGCTCCGGCCTATTCGCGTTCATCCGCGCGCATTTGCGTTCATTTGCGTTAAATCTTCCTTTCCCGTTCGCGCGCCTGCGGGACCGGAGCCTGTTCGAGCAGGTCACTGTCGAGATGGGGGCCGTGGTCTGGCCTTGCGAGTTGGACCTCGCTCCGGACGCCATGCATGCCGCGACCAAGCAGCATGGGGAGTGGAAGATCGAGCCTTGGCGGCTATGACGACTTTGGCGCCCAATCGGCCAGCGCAGGCAGCAGCCGGCGGTCAGTGTGTGGGCGTGGTCTGTCTGAGTGAGTCTGATCAACCCACGCCGTGCTCGCGCGCCAGAGCTTCGAGGCGCGGCAGCAGCGGCTTCATATCCTGCTCTATGGTGGCGAACAGGATTGCGTCGTCGATACCGAAGTAGCCGTGTACGATTCGATTCCGTACCGCCGCCATCGTGGCCCAGGGATATCAGGATGCGCCGTCTTCAGCGACTCCGGCAGGTGGCGAACCGCTTCTCCCAACATCTCGTAGGCACGCATCACGGCAAACCGCGTCTTTTCATCTGCGAGATAGTCGTCGAGGCTCATTCCTGCGACAAAGCTGATGATGGCATGGCACGCGTGCACCATGTCATTCAGAAAATCGCGAGAATCCCGTTCGGCCGTCACAGAGGCATGGCCTCGGCCCGGATGTGCTCGCCCATGTAGGGCTTCAGCGCCGCCTCCGAGACGAGATCGACCGGTAACCCGGTGATCGCGGCGAGCCGTTCCTCGAGCGCGAGGAAGGACGAAAGTGGAACCGGACGGATAAACGCCACCAGGACATCGAGATCGCTCACCGGGGTTGCGTCATCGCGGACCCGCGATCCGAACAGGGCGAGCGAGCGGATCGGCCATTGCCGTCGGAGCTCCGGCATTGCCGATCGCAGTGACGCGATGATTTCGCCGATGTCGTTCATGGAGTGTGGCCCTTCGGGGGAAACCATAGCATGACCGATGCTGGCAGACAGGGAGAGGCGCGAGCCTCGGCGAAAGCCGTGCTTCGGCGGGTCTACCCGCCGAGGTGGGCGATGATCCGTTGAACCGCCGCTTGCAAGGAGGCCAGGCGATGGGTGCGGACACCCCACAGGATGTCCGGCCGGACCTCGCCGTAATCATGGCGCAGGACATTCCCGATTCCGGCGATCTCGGGCCAGGGATGTCGGGTTCCGCCGCCTTCAGGTGGTCGGGGATCCTGCGGCTCGCTTCGGAGATGATTTCAAGGTTGCGCTCAACCAGTTGGCGAACACACCGGTCGGCAGCGAAGCGTTCGAAGTCCAGGCCCGCCGTGTCCGCCTCGATATGGGCGATCGCCTGAAGGATGTCGTCAGCGTGGAGCCGGGGATCACGCTGCGGTGGCATCAGAAGACCGTCTCGACCTCCGCGAGGATGCCGTCGCGGAGGCGAGGCTTGAGCGCCTGCCTCTCGACGACATCGACCGGCCTGCCGAGCCGATCGGCCAGCAGGTTCCTCACGCCCACGAGGTCGAGCAGGTCGAAGGGGGCAGCCGGATGGATGTCGATCAGCACGTCCACATCGCTATCGGACTGCGCCTGGCCGCGAACCACGGAGCCGAACACGGCGGCCGAGGCAATGCCCCGTTGCTTCAGCTCGGGTTCGAGCGCCTTTAGCGTCGCGACGACCACGGGCGGCCACGTCGTAGTCAGAGTCCGGGCGCGCATCACCGCAGGCGCGCGAGCCGTACAGCACCACGCGCTCGAGGCGATCGCCATACAGCCGACCGAGCACCTGACGGAAGCGCGTGAGCGTCGGATCGTTTCGCAAACGAGGGTTTGCGTAACGCGACAGATTGGACGGCAAATCGTGGGATTTTTTCTTTCAAAACCCTCTTTCAGAATCGAGTTCAAAGGCAAGTAGCATCTGAAACCTCACCGAAAACTACTCCTCCGAGCGCAGTGCCGCTTCGACGCGCTGGATCAGCCGCTCACGCTGGGCAGGGCTCCCCGCCGGCCCGAGGAGGAAGCGGACGCAGACGATGGGCAGATAGGGCTCCATCGCCGCCGTCAGCGCCGCGGGGGACATGCCGGCCAGCCGCGCGTACTCGGACTGCGTGGCCGCATTGACTGCGCACGGCCGCTCCGGATCGGGGACGGTTTCCGGGGCGAGCTCGGAAAGGAGGACGTGACACCACGCAAGGTCGAGACCGGGCGGCGCACGGGTCGCACCGCCCCAGTCGATGAGTCTCGGACCATCGGCCGTCATGATCACGTTGCCGGAGTAAAGGTCGCCATGGCACAGCCCGTCCCCCGGCGCCAGGCGCTCGATCAGAGTGAGGATGCCAGTGGCGATGTGCTCCGGAAGCGTGCTGGAGAGCCGCGACGAGCCGTCCGTCACGTCGCGCAGGGAGAGTACGTCCGGCGGCGGGGCTATCTTGTGAACGGATGTGGCGAGGGCCGCGAGGATCGCGCCCGTCTGTTCGGGCGTCATGGCGCCGCTCCGCGAAAGTTGCAGCAGGGTCGGTCCGTCGAAGCGCTGCAGCACGACGCCGAAGCGCCCCTCCAGGGTCACCTCGTCGACCACCTCCGGCGCCGGGGCGCCGGCGGCGAACGCGGCGCGGGTCATTCGCGCCTCCCACCAGCTGTGCCGCCGCTGGAAGCCGGCCTTGAACAGCTTCAGGACCTGGCCGGGCGCCCAGGCGTGGACGTCCGCGTAGGCGCCTTCGCCGATCTTCTCCCCCAGGGATCCCCGCATCGTCCGTCTTCCGCCGCGGGGAGCAAACACCGGTGGCGGGCAAAGAGAAACCCCTCCCGTCGCTGGAAGGGGGCTGAGCGTTGCAAAGCTCGCAGTCGCCTAGGTCCGCTTTCCACCGCAGCAGACACGCAGTGCATAAGTCAAAAATTATGCAGCAGCGTAATGGGGCCGAAAATCGAGGGCTGTTGAGAGATCGCAACGAATAACAAAAGCCACCCGCAGGGGCTTTCGTTTCACAACGCGCTCGCGAGAATGCGGCGGCTATCACGCCGGGAGTTGTGCGGCGATCTCCTCAAGTTGAGTCAGGCAGGTGCCCCAACCTTGGAAGAAGCCCATATCCTCGTGCTTTTTCCGATCATCGGGATTCTTATGACGCACAAGCGCGCGATAGCGTGTCCCACCCGGTATGGCTTCCATCGTGATTTCCGCTGTCATGAAGGGTTCAGCATTCGGCCGGAACAGCGGACCGAGACCATCGGTGAAGACCAAGCGCCGCTTTGGCTCCACCACAAGGATGCACCCTAGCTTTTCAGGAAAAGCGTCGCCCGTTGGCGAACACATTACGACATTGAACACGCCACCCGGCACAAGCTCGATTGCGGCCTTTATCACGCCACAGGGCTTTGGTGCGAACCATCGCTTCAGCAAATCCGGTTCCGTCCAAGCACGCCAGAGTTGGGCCGGACTGGCCTTTACGGTGCGTTCGAGCAGGAGATCGAGATCGTCATTCTTGTCCATGTCTATTTTCCTTTGCAGCCAGTGTTTCGACGAAGGAGTCCAGTTGACTTAAGCGGGCCTCCCAAATTCGACGTTCCTGTTCGAGCCAGTCTTGTGCCGCTGTGAGCGCGTTAGGCCGCAACTCGCACATGCGGACCCGACCCACTTTGCGGGAGATGACTATCTCGCTCTCTTCGAGTACGCGGACATGCTTCATGAAGCTGGGCAGGGCCATGTGATGGCGCTGTGCAAGATCGCCAATGCTCGCCGGGCCTTTCGTAAGCTGCGCAACGACGGCGCGGCGGGTGCCATCCGATAGGGAGTGAAAGACGCGATCAAGGTAAGCCATATGGCTAACTAATCGCAGTCGGCATTTCCTGTCAAGACACTTATCCATTCGGCTAAGCGTTAAGCTGTCGAGTGTCAGGCCGTGCAGAAGTCAAGATTTTTGCACAAGATAAAGTCGCAGACTATCACTGACGAATTGCCGAAATTGGCCCACGTCTCCAGCAGGTGCTACGTCCGCTCTCGACCCAAGTCCATCATAGGTTTGGACAGCACTCGGCTGGGCATGCTGTGGTAGCCGCGTAAGAAGGGGAACCACGAGGAAGACCATTCTCGGCGCGTTCGTTGCCATATTGCTGATTGGCGCCGTTCATGCGGCCGACATTCCGCCGGCGCATGAGGCAGACGTCACCCTGCACGATTTTCGCTTCCATACGGGCGAAACCATGCCAGAGCTGCGGATGCACTACCGCACCGTGGGCAATCCGACCGGGGAGCCGGTGCTGATCCTGCATGGCACGTCACAGTCTGGCGCGGCGATGATGGCGCCGGCCTTCGGCGGGGCGCTATTCGGGCCCGGTCAACCGCTGGACGCCGCGAAATACTACATTATCTTGCCTGACTCGATAGGCGCAGGCGGGTCCAGCAAACCTTCCGATGGGCTGCGTGCCAAGTTCCCCGCCTATAACTACGATGACACGATCGCGGCACAATACCGGCTGGTGACCGAGGGGTTGCATTTGCAACACCTGCGTTTGGTGATGGGCATCTCGATGGGTGGGATGCAGACCTGGCTCTGGGCCGAGCAGCACCCGGACTTTGCCGATGGCTTTGTGCCGATGGCGTCACAGCCCTCCCCAATGGCGAGCCGCAATTGGATGATGCGGCGGCTGATGGTCGAGACTATCCGCAGCGACCCGACCTATGCCGACGGCAACTACACCGCCACGCCACACTCGGTGCCGTATGCGATCGCGACCTTTTCTGTCGGCACCGCCGGCGGCAACCTCGGCTGGCAGGCACAAGCGCCGACGGCGGCACAGGCAGATGCGATCGTGACCCGCCTTCTCGCATCCCCCCCTCCAAATGCGAATGACTGGGTGTTTCAATGGGACTCGTCGCACGACTTCGACGCCGCACCGGGTCTGCCGCGGATAACCCGGCCGGTGCTGGTGATCAACTCGGCAGACGACGAGCGCAACCCGCCGGAATCCGGCATTGTCGAGCGCGCCGTGGCCCAGCTACCGCGTGGGGAATACGACCTTCTGCCGGAGAGTTCCGATACGCGCGGGCATGGGACGGTGTTCATGGCCAAGTTTTATGCCCCGCGGCTGGGCCAGTTCCTCGCTAGCCTGCCGCCGGGGAACGCCCGGCCCTGAAGCGGACCGGCAAAAACCCACCTATTGCGGTCGTGTGCAAATCTCAAGAAAATCGCAGCAGCATTGGCGACCCTCTGTGCTTCATGGCAGGGTGTCCAGCGTGCTACACCGCGCCTGAATAGGGAGGTTACGGTGGCGGAGCAAACCGAAGGTGAGAAGCCACAGCTCAAGACACCGATGCCGCAGACGCCGACCACCAAGATTCTGGCCGTCGGCACCTTCGCCCCTGGCACGGACATGTCGCAGGTTCAGCGCATTTTGCCGACCGAGGTTCGCGAGACCGCGCAGCTCTATCTCGATGGCAAGATCGACCAGTGGTATTCGTTGGAAGACCGGCCGGGTGTCGTCTTCATCCTGAATATGACCGACACTCAGGCAGCGCAGGCCATGCTGGAGGAGCTGCCACTCGGCAAAGCCCATCTGATGACGTTCCAGCTCACGCCGATCGGTCCGCTCAATCCCCTCCGCCAGCTGCTGGTCAATGGCAAATAGGCTTCTTATGTGGAAGCTGATGAACCTGAGCCGCAACAAAATGCACGTGATAGAGGTCCGGCTCCACGGCCTGGACTAAATGGACTTGATGCAGTCACACCGCTGGTTGCGTCAGAGATGTCGGTAGACGAGAGCGCCAGGGTTTGGCTTCCGTGCATTGGGGTCAAGTGTCGCACCGAGACGTTCGGCGATTGCAGCCGATGCAAGGTTCTCCGGATGCACATAGCTCACCAGACCATCGAGCCGTAATGCGCGCGTGGCCCAGCCCCGCAGGGCCATCGCCGCCTCTGTCGCGTATCCCCGTCCTTCCTGTCCTTCGTAGAGTTGCCACCCAAGCTCTTTCTCCGGGAACAGCGGTCCGTCGTTGATGCGGACTTGTCCGACGCTCTCACCCGTAATTCGCAGATCAACCATCAGTCCGCCGTGGCCAAACAACTCCCAGCACGCGATATCGTGGCAGAACGCACCCCATGCCGCCCGTTGCGTATAGGGGCCGCCCAAATAATGTGCGCGTGGGGAGGCGAGGAGCCGGGCAAAGCCCGGAAAGTCGTCCACGAGGGGCGCCCGGAGGAGCAGGCGTTCAGTCGTCAGTGTTGGGATGGTTTGCGGGGGCATGCGGCGTACTCGGCTACGAAGGACGTCTTAATATATGAGACGTCCGCGAACCGATAGCGCGGGTCACGGAGTGCACGATGTCGTCAGCGGTGGGTGCCTGTGCAGATATCAAGATTTTCCGGATTTCCCGGAAGACATGACCGTAATGGAAGCGTAGCGACCTTGCTGCCGCACCACAGGGCCGGGCGCGGCGGCGCTTTCCGCAATGGGACGTAATGCGACCACGGCAGCGCGCAGAGTCAGCCGGAGCACAACATCTGTTTTTGTGTCTCTGCGGAGGGGTCCCCCGCTGCCGGAGAAATGCGAATCCCGGCGGATGCTCTCGCGGTCGACAAGCGTTAGAGTCATAGCACTAGCGCCTTTTGGGGCGTCGTGTGGTGATATCGTGACGCAAAGGAACTACGAGTCCGACCGCTGTATCTTTGGCACCTTCGTCCCAGCGCAGTCGGCTAGAACGGCCCGACCACCGTCTCCTCCGCACAGCGAAGTGCGCGGCCGCTCATGGCCCGCACGATAACGATGCCTTTGGTGCTCTGGTCATCTAGGTCGCCCGTGACTGTCACCGTGATTCCGGCGGGACACGCGAAGCTCGTGGCGCTCAGCGCAAGGTTGGAGACGTTTAGAACGGCTTCGGCTTTTAAGTTGTACCGGCGGGCAGGAGCGAGTGGGCAACAGTTCCAAGTGACGTTGTAGGTGAACTCCTTAGGGGTGCCGGTAACCGGTCTCGGGGTGGTCGCGGTCGCTGTCACAATCCCGGCCGGCACGTTGATCGCTACTGCACCCGACACCACGACGCTGTCCCCCGTCGCGGTGAACGTGAGCGCGCCGTTCAGGCAGGGATTGGTGAGTTGCCCACTCACGGTGACATCCCTCGTGCCGTTATTCCCGATGACCACCGGCGTGGTCGGATCGGACGTAACCCCATTGACATTGATGAAGCCGGCCAGGGCGATGGAAATACCCTGCTGGACCCCGGTGTCGTGATTCTCGACCTCAACGACGGCGCGGAACTTGCCATCACAATACCGCACCACAGATTTTACGGTTGCCGATACTCTCGCTGCCATTTGGGTGTCTCCCAGTTGGAGGCCACTTCCGTCGCCGGCCCTATCTTGAGGAACGTGGCTTTCTAGCATCAGCCGATTGTTCGACCAAGCTGCCCGTGTCAGCTACCGGATCAATCGACAACTCTCCGGACGGAATCCTCCTCCACTGGCACCCCCGCCTTTTGGGCCGGAAGGTATGACCGTAATGAAGGCGTATCGAGAGAGGACGCGTCGCGCCGCGCGGGACGGGAGCCTTGTTCGGGGCGGCCCTCATTTCATCGTCCCGAAAACGATGTATTCGGCCTCGCACCACCAAGTAGGTCCGAGCTTTGATGCTTTCGCCCATCCAAGTGGAAGGCCCACCGCTATGGTCAATAGAGTCTTTGTCACGTCAGTTACCTGAAACGTCGACTCGACAAAGCCAGACCCACGTGCCTTGACCTTTTGCGCAAACTGCGGAGTGAAACTCACAGGGGTGTTGTTTGGACCTACGATGGTTGGACCTATGCCTGAGAAATCAATGCGACACTCGAACCAAGTTGGTGTCTGACGCATGCAACTGCTGTCATCCAATCTAAACGTTATGACAACTCCGGCGACATTTTGAAGACCGATGGTCCCCGAAGTTACCACGGTAGCCTTCGCGGGAGCGGTTTTCGTCGGTTGTGCCTCACAGTCTGGGACCATCATTGCGCTCTGCGCGGCCAGAGACGCTACAGCGAACGCTGTGTTGAGAGCCTTCACCGTCATTTCCCCTACTTGGCCGAATGGTATCGTTCATTTGCCGAAGAATAGGGGGACATTGTCTTCGTGGCAAGTCCCGCGTCCAGAAACCGTCGGCAGGTGGTGTGTTGGCGGTAACGGTCTGTTCCGTGGACCGGAAGGGCATCCAAAATCGAGCGGCCGCACAAAGGATACAAACTACTCGCACGTCACAGTGGGCCATGAATAGCCACACATATTACCATCTGTGCTAGGACCGCCAACCGTACAACCTTGATGCAGCGGTTTGCCGCAAATAGACTGGCAAAGATATGCTGGATTAGCGCCCTTGTTGCCACCGGAACCACAAGGGTAAAACACTTTATAACTATTCAAAGCGCAAGTGTGGCTACAATCAGCATTGACGTCAGCGTTTTTACATTCGGTGGGATTTCTGTATTGACCCCAGCATATAGTGGTTGATGTCTCTGCATGCGTTCCGCTGACGCTAAGGATCAAGCACCCAGCAACGCACATCCCGGTAATCATACTACGCATGACGCCCTCCCAAAATCTTAGGTCACACTGTGCGCAATCAGAAACCCTTTTACAAGAGACTTCAACTCAGGAGAAACGAGAGGCATGCCAGGCATTAATCAAGACTTTCGGGCATTCCGGTTGACCCAATGCAATCAATGGGTTACAAGGCCCGTAAGATATGGCCAGAACAGAACCGAAAAACCGCCGCCTTGGTTATGCCCGCGTCAGCACCTACGGGCAGACGCTCGACGCGCAGCTTGCGCAGTTGCGCAAGGACGGTTGCGCCCGGATTTACCGGGAGAAAGCGAGCGGCGCGCAGCCCACCCGGCGCGAGTTGCTGCGGCTGCTGAAAGCTCTCGCCCCTGGCGACGTGGTGACGGTGACGCGGATCGACCGCCTCGCCCGCTCGACCTTCGACCTGTTCGCCATCGTCAAGCAGATCGTGGACGCGGGCGGGCAATTCCGGTCACTGGCCGAGCCGTGGGCCGACACGGGCACCAGCACCGGGCGATTGATGATTGCCGTTCTCGGCGGGCTGGCGGACGTGGAGCGCGATCTTATCCGAACTCGCACGGCGGAAGGTCGCAGCCGGGCAAAGGCGCGCGGGCAGCACATGGGCCGACCACCGAAGCTCACGCAGCAGCAGCAGAAGGAAGCTCGGCGGCGGCGGGCCGAGGGTGCGACGCTCAAGGAACTCGCCAAGAGCTACAACGTCGGGCGGGCGACGATTTCGAGGCTGACGGCGCGCGTGACGCCAGAGCCGTCACGATGTAGATAACTGCTATGACCCAAGACTCAATCCCCGTCCTCGGCAAAGCCTCGTTCAGGTGCCCCCATTGCAAGGCCATCGCTCATCAGGATTGGTATGAGCTAAGGGCAGCACTTAAGAACAAAGAGCAACCTCCCTTCATCCCTGACGCAGAATGGCTGGATCGCTTAAAAACGGAAAGCGAGCTTTCGGACGAGCAAAGAGATAGTATCCTAAACTGGACAACGCGCATGCGCGAGGGCGAGATCTTCACCGAGGTGCGTGAGTGGGATTCCCTCAAGCTGGCGCTGAATAATCTGTGGTTGAGCAGATGCTTTAGCTGCGAAGGCTTATCTGTCTGGGTGCACGACCGAATACTTTATCCGGACTACGACTCTGATATCGTGCCGAACGATGATCTTCCGGATGAGGTAAAGGCAGACTTCAGAGAGGCGGTGGAAATTCTGCATTCATCTCCACGAGGGAGCGCCGCACTACTCAGGCTTTGCATTCAAAAGCTATGTATGCACCTCGGAAAGCCGGGAGAGAATCTTAATCAGGACATAGCCGATCTCGTCAAAGACGGCTTGGACAAGCGTATTCAACGATCTTTGGATATCGTCCGAGTTATCGGTAACATTGCGGTTCATCCCGGACAAATTATGACGGACGACAGAGATACAGCCTCTAGGCTATTCCGGCTAGTGAACATGATCGCCGATGCGATGATCACTCAACCAAAGCATGTGGATGACTTTTACGACAGCCTGCCGGAGTCCTCAAAGCTCCAGATCGAAAAGCGGGACACCCCTAAAGCGTAAACAGGAGAGCGGGCCGTGCCGTGCCTGCATATAGCGACCTGCCATAATTCATGTTATCAGACGTGTGGAGTGGAGTGCGGGATGTCGGACTGGAAAAAAGAAGCCTTGGATGCCATGGCAGCGAACATGGCTAGGCAAGAGGCGGCGTGGAGAAGGGACAATATAGGGAAGGTTAGATTCTACCTGGTGAACGCGCCGGACGATCCGCCGACGTTTTCTGCCGAATGCCAGGCCGACCTGCGGAAGGTGGTCGCTGCTCTGCGCGCGAACAAGATTGAAGCCGATGCCCCGTTTATGACGTTGGATTCAGTCGATGCAGTTGGCGGCTACACCGGCGAAATAGCAGTTCTCGCCTCAGCGTTCGGCCCTGTCCTGACTGGAATCTTGGGCGCGTGGTTGCAATCAAAGGCTGGCCGAAAGGTGCGGCTCAAGGATGGCGACATTGAGGTAGAAGCCCGGACAGTCCAAGAAGCCAGAGAACTTCTCAACATGGCTGTGGAGCAGCGGATGAAACGCCAGCAGAGCGGGGACTCATGAACCAACTCGCGCGGATTCGAATCCTGCCGCCGCGCCCAATACGCGAACTTACCATAAAGCATCATATACGGCATTGACGTGGCTTCGCCGACGCGCAAGAAACACAACATCTAGACTCCGGGGAACGCCATGACCCGCACTTTAGCCCTCGCCGCTGCCTTAGCGTTGCTAACCTTTGTCCCTCTGAATGCAATCGCCGCCGGTGCCTATGAGGGGCAGATCAGTGGTGATTTTCATGGATGGGATGGTAATACTATTTACAAACTGATGGACGGTCACATCATCCAGCAAACGGAGTATCACTACCACTATCACTATGCCTACGCACCGCATGTCATAATCTACCAGTCAGCGGGCGGGAGCTATAAAATCCATGTCGAGGATGATGATGACCAAGACATCGGAATTACAGTCCTAAAGTAGGGCAGGTGTTCCGCGAAATGGTGCCAGTGACCGCGCCCGCGCGGCTGACAGGACTTGCCGCGTGAACGGCGCACAAACCTTGTCCCACCGCGACCGGATGCGGCGCGTCGTGCTGCTTTGTTGTAGCTTTGCTCAGAACCTCACATTCTATCGCGTAGCAGTGGCCGACCAAACCGCACCGATACTCTCCGACCGTCATACTGACGCGGCTTTTTTGCGGCGGGCAATCAGCAACTTTCTTGATGTTGCTGTGCTGGACTGGTGCAAGCTGTTCGGCAGCCAGAGGAGCGAAAAACATCATTGGCGGCGCGTTGTGTCTGACACGGCAGGTTTTGAGTGCGCGTTGTTCCGGGAACTTGGAACAAACGCTGACGCGTTCGAGGGGCTTGTTGGGAAGATGCTCGAATATCGCGACAGAGTCATCGCGCACCTAGACAATGACTTAGTGACGAACATTCCCGAGCTTGACCCGGCGCGCGAAGCAGTTGTCTTTTATCACCGGCACATCGTCGAGCATGAAGCCAGACCCGACGAGCTTGCCGGATTGCCGAATGCGGACGAATTTGCTCGCGGCTTTGCGCAGTGCGCTGATGAGGCGAGGCGAGCTTACCGCAAGTTCTAGCGACTTGTCATCATTCATGTTACGCGACTGACGGGCCGCGACTTAACATAAGCGGCTTATCCGACTTTGCACACGAAGACGGTTTCCTTTGCCAACGCCGCCGTGCTACATTTGAGCCACGACAAAGCTTCTCGACGACGCGCTTGAAGCAGCACGAAGTCTGCCGCCTGACGATCAGGACAGCATCGCCCGCGTTGTACTGCGCCTGACCGGAATGGACGACGAGCCGCCGATTGTGCTTTCAACTGATGAACGTGCCGTTATCGTCGCTTCAAAATCCGCCGCCGCCCGTGGCGAGTTCGCCAGCGACGAGCAAGTGCGGGCGACGTGGGCCAAACACGGCTTGTGAAGCTTCGCTACACCCTTCCGGCGCTCGCCGATCTTAACTCCGTCCTCGCCTACATCGCGGCCCATTCACCGCAGGGTGCCCGGCGCGTTCACGCCCGCGTTCAGGCCATCATCGACCTTCTGTTGCTGTATACCGGCATCGGCACACGCACGGACGATCCGGCCATCCGACGCATGACAGCGTTGCCTTACCCATACCTGATTTTCTACGAGGCCGCGGAAACCGAGATCATCATCCATGCCGTTCGCCATGCGGCGCGTGATCCTTCCAGCATGCGGGGCGCATCCTGACGCTTCGCGGGGCCAGCAGCCTCCAGAGCGCTTGCTCGGCCCCCTTATCGCGCCTGCGCGCTGGCCTCGCTACGCGTCGCGCCCGCCCGCGCCGCCAGCGCCGCCGCCATGAACCCGTCGAGATCGCCGTCCAGCACCGCGTCCGGATTGCCCTTCTCCACGCCGGTGCGCAGGTCCTTCACCAACTGATACGGCGCCAGCACGTAGTTTCGGATCTGGTGCCCCCAGCCGATGTCGGTCTTGGCATTCTCCACCGCCGCGGCCGCCGCCTCGCGCTTCTGCAACTCGGCCTCATACAGCCGCGCCTTCAGCATCGCCATCGCCATGGCACGGTTGCGGTGCTGGCTGCGGTCGGTCTGGCAGGCGACGATGATCCCACTCGGCACGTGCGTGATGCGGATCGCGCTTTCCGTCTTGTTCACGTGCTGGCCGCCGGCACCCGACGCGCGATAGGTGTCCACCTTCAGATCGCTTGGATCGATCGAGATGTCGATGTTGTCGTCGACCACCGGGTACACCCATACGGACGCGAAACTGGTGTGCCGCCGCGCCGCCGAATCGAACGGGCTGATGCGCACCAGCCGGTGCACCCCAGCCTCGGTCTTCAGCCAGCCATACGCATTCGGCCCGCTGACCTGAAGCGTCGCCGACTTGATGCCGGCCTGCTCGCCCTCGCTCTGTTCCAGCAACTGCACCTTGTAGCCGTGCTGCTCAGCCCAGCGCATATACATGCGCATCAACATTTCGGCCCAGTCCTGCGCCTCGGTGCCGCCGGTGCCGGCGTTGATCTCGACATAGGCGTCGTTGCTGTCCGCCTCGCCGGCGAGCAGGCTCTCGATCTCGCGCCGCTTCGCCTCCTCGGCCAGCGCGCGCAGCGCGGCGACGCCCTCCTCGGCCATTGCCGCATCGCCGTCGGCCTCGGCCATCGCGATCAGCTCGAGCGTATCGGCGACCTCGTGCTCCAGCTTGCGCACGCCCTCCATCTGGCCGGCGATCTGATTGCGCTCACGCATGACCTTCTGCGCGGCGGCGGGATCGTTCCAGAGTTCGGGGTCCTCGGCGCGCGCGTTCAGTTCGGCGAGGCGCCCCTCGGCGACATCCCAGTCAAAGATGCCTCCTCAGCAGTGCCACCGACTGCTTGATCTGTTCGTTCAGGGCATCCGATTCGGCCGACATCGCTCGCTCACGATCCAACAAGGGGGCGGCTAATATAGTCCGCCCAGGCTGCTGTCGACCCCGCCATGCACGGTCTGCGGTGCTCCCGCCGGCGTCGTGCCGTCCTGGTCGCCAGGCGCCGTCGCCACCGCGCCGCCGATCGGTCGCGAGGCTCCCGGCACCTGATCCGGTTTGAACGCATCCGTCACCGAGCCGCTCCCGCTATCCCAGGTCGCCATCGTCACGCCAGGCGGCTGCTGGAACGTCAGCACCGGCCGGTTCTTCAGCGCGATGGCCATGAAATCGTGCCAGATCGGGCCGGCGACGGCTGCACCCGTCTCGTTGTCGCCGAGCGTCGCCGGGTTGTCGAAGCCGACCCACACCGTGGTCACCAGATCGGGCGTGAAGCCGGAGAACCACGCGTCGGTGAAGTCCTGTGTCGTGCCGGTCTTGCCGGCGATCGGATGGCCAAGCCCGGCGGCCACTTTCGCGCCGGTGCCGCGCGTCGTCACGCCCTGCATCATGGTGACAAGCTGGAACACCGACGGCGCATCGGCGATCTCCTTGCGCTGGTCAGTGAGCGTCGGCGCTGTTCCCTGATCCGAACAGTCGCCGCAGGAAATCCCAGATGGCCGCCACACCACGTGGCCATCCGGATCCTGCACGCTGTCGATCAGCGTCGGGACCACCTCGCGCCCGCCAGCCGCTATCGACGCATAGGCGCCAGCCTCGCGCATCACCGTCGTTTCCACCGCGCCGATCGCAGCGGGCAGCACCCGCGGCATGTTCTCCACCTCGTGGAAGGCGATGGCGTTCTGTGCGATCGCCTCCATGCCGACCGCCTGCGCCACGTGCAGCGTCACCAGGTTCAGCGACCTCTCCAGTGCGATGCGCAACGGCGTCGGTCCGCCGAAGTTCATCTCGAAGTTGTTCGGCCGCCAGCGGCCGGCCGCCGTGTCCATCACGATCGGCGCATCCATGAAGCGCTGGCTGGGCGAGAAGCCCTTCTCCAATGCGGTCAAATACACGAACGGCTTGAAGCTGGAGCCAGGCTGGCGCTGTCCCTGGGTCGCGCGGTTGAACTGGCTGCCTTCAAAACTCCAGCCGCCCACCATGGCGAGCACCCGGCCGGTGGTCGGATCGAGCGACACCAGCGCGCCCTGCACGGCGGGGATCTGTCGCAGCGCCAGGCGCGGCAGCGGCGGCGGAACCGGCTTGGCGTTCTTCGCAGGCACCGCGGGTGGCGCGGGCGGCGGCGCGGCGCCGGGCTCGACCATCACTACGTCGCCCACCTGCATCACGTCCGTTATCCGGCGTGGTGCCGGCCCGGGCTTGCCGTCCTTCACTGGCCGCGCCCAGGCGAGGTCGGCCAGCGGCAGCGTGCCGGTGTGCGGCTGTGGCGATGGGCCGGAGGTGTCGAGCCATCCCAGTCGTGCCTCGCCATCGGTCGTTTCCACTACGGCGGCGAGCTTCCAGTCCGGCAGCATCCCCGGCGGCCGTGCCACCTGCCCAAGTGGCTCGGCCCAGTTCTTTGCCAGTGCCGGGCCGCCGTCGAGGTGCCCGACCGGCCCGCGCCAGCCGCCCAGCTTGCGGTCGTAGGCCAGCAGCCCGTCACGTACCGCTTTCTCCGCGGTGAGCTGCAGCGTTGGGTCCAGGCTGGTGCGCACCATCAGCCCACCCTGTGTCGTCACATCGGCGCCGAACTGCGCGATCAGTTGGCGGCGCACCTCCTCGGCGAACCAGTCAGCGCCGGGAATAGGCTGCGGCCGATGGAATTCTGACGCGACGATCGCCTCGGCCTTGGCTGCGGTCGCCTGCGCCGTGGTGATGGCGTGGTCTTCGGTCATCCGGTCCACCACCCAGTCGCGCCGAGCCTTGGCGGCGTCGGGGTACTTGAACGGATTATAGTTGTTCGGCGCCTTCGGCAGCGCGGCGAGGAACGCCGCCTCGGACAGCGTCAGCTTGTCGAGCGGCTTGTTGAAATAAGCCTGTGCCGCGGCGGCGACGCCATAGGAAGACAGCCCCAGGTAGATCTCGTTCAGATAGAGCTCGAGGATGCGCTGCTTCGACAGGGTCTGCTCGATGCGCATCGCCAGGATCGCTTCACGTGCCTTGCGCGCAAGCGACACCTGATTGTCCAGCAGCATGTTCTTGGCGACCTGCTGGGTGATGGTGGAGGCTCCGACCGGCCGCCGCCCCTGGCCCATATGCGTCAGGTCGAACACCGCCGCACGTGCGATTGCCAGCGGATCGACCCCGACGTGGGTCCAGAAATTCTGGTCCTCGGCCGAGACGAAGGCCTGCTTCACCACGTCGGGAATCGCCGAATACGGCACGAAAATGCGGCGCTCGGTGGCAAGCTCCGCCATCAGCCGCGCGTCACCGGCGTAGACGCGGCTCATCACTGGCGGCTGATAATTGCGCAGCCCATCGACGTCCGGCAGGTCGGCGCTAAACCGCTGCCACGCGAAATAGCCGCCCGCGCCGCCGACCGCCGCCACCAGCAGGAAGATGCCGAGGATGCCGCCCACCACACCGCGCACGAAGCGGCGGAACAGGCCACGTCGAGGCTTGTGAGGCGGTAGTGGCTGCCACTTGCGGCCCTTGCGAGTGTCCGCGGCGGGTGGCGCCAGCCTTTCACCGGCTGTCAGGGGCTCGTTCATGGGCGAGCGATATGGGCCTTTTCCGCGCCACCGACCAGCAACGACGACGCTAGCCAGACATCCAATTCGCGCGATCACCCTGCGCCATGTGCGCGGCGGCGGCGAAGTAGGCATCGACGGCGCGTTTCATCGCGTCGGCCACGCGCGCGCGATGCTGTGGGCGGCGCAGCTCCGCCTCGTCGGCCGGATTGGACATGAAGCCCATCTCCACCAGCACGCTCGGGATGTCCGCCGCCTTCAGCACCACGAAGCCGGCGTGCCGCTCCGGATTCGGCAGCATCGGCAGGTCGCGGTCGAGACTGCCGACGAGGTCGCGGGCCAGTCGGCCGGAGCCGATGCGTGTCTCCCGCCGGACCAGACTCGCCAGGATACGGGCGACCTCGGGCGGGGCGTTGAAACCGGCGCCGGCAAAGCGGTCGGCGCTGTTCTCGCGCCGTGCCAGCGCCGCGGTCTGTGCATCCGACGCAGTGTCGGACAATGTATAAACGCTGGCGCCACGCACCGTATGGTCCAACAACGCGTCCGCATGCATCGAGACGAACAGCGCCGCGCCATGCGCTTGCGCCTGGGCCACCCGGTCATCCAGCGGGATGAACGCGTCCCGCGTCCGGGTCAGCGCGACCCGGTAACGGCCGCCGGCCTCCAATTGCCGCTTCAGTTCCAGCGCGGCGGCCAGCGAGACGTGCTTCTCGTAGGTGCCGGAGATGCCGATCGCGCCAGGATCCTTGCCGCCATGCCCGGGGTCCAGCATCACCAGCGGCGCTGGGGGTCGCAGACCCTGTGGGCCGGGCGCGGCGTGCGAATTGTGGCCGGAACCGGCGGCGGTCGCAGCCAGCGCCGCACCCATCCGCCCAGGCAACAGGAACGTACCGATGATGCCCGTGCCCGACCCGAGACGGCCCAGCAGCAGGCGACGCGAGATCGGTGGACAAGGCGACATGGGGAGTTCTTAACACATCGGATGCGGAATTGCACGCTCTCCCTTGATTACGGCTACTTCATGGTCGCGGTCTGTCGTGACAACCATCGCTTGCGGCGCGGACGGCTTTGCTTCATGGTCTGGCCTGCTCCGGTGACGCGTCTGGGGTAAGCGGGATCACCCGCTGCCACGGGTTGTGAATCCGGCGGAAGCGACGGCCCGAGTGTCCGGCCGAACCGAGGGTTCGGCGGGATCGGGTCGGGGAGGGTCGCCGTCCGCCGCTGCCGCGTCATCGCCCGCGCCGCGCTCACAGTGCGCCGGGATCGGCTGCCGTGATCGGGCTGGCAGGCAGTCCTCTTCACCCGGGACCGGCTCGGGTCGCCAGGGACAGATTATCGTCGGAAGCATGATCCTTTTCGGCCAGGCACTAACGAATTCGGCGTCCATCCCCATCTGTCAGGGCGGGATGATGCGCTGCCGCAGTGCTCGGCCGGATGACGTTCCGATCCTTGAGCGGACGGGTCAGCCCCTCCCCACACGCCCATTCCGCCGCCCGCCGGCGCGCATCCCACCGGGATCCGCGCCACGCTGCCGGGCGGCCTTTCGGAGTTCAGGACTAGATGACCAAGCGTATGCTGATCGACGCCACGCACGCGGAAGAAACCCGCGTGGTGGTGCTGGATGGTAACCGGCTGGAGGATTTCGATGTCGAGACATCGGCCAAGCGCCAGCTCAAGGGCAACATCTACCTTGCCAAGGTGGTGCGGGTAGAGCCCAGCCTGCAGGCCGCGTTCGTCGAGTACGGCGGCAATCGGCACGGCTTTCTCGCGTTCGGCGAAATCCATCCGGACTACTATCAGATCCCCGTCGCCGACCGGCAGCGGCTGATCGAGCAGGAGGCCGAGGAAGCCCGCCGCGAAGAGGAGGAAGAAGACCGCGCCGCGGCGGAAGCTGCGAGCGAACCGGCCCCGGAGACCGAATCAACTGATGAAGCCCCGGAATCAGAGCTCGGCGCGCCAGAGCCTGTCGCGGAAGTACCGGACGAATATCCGGCGGCGCAACCGGCGGAGATCACCAGCGACGTGATCGCCGCGCCGGTCGAGGCGCTGGAATCCGTCGTGGAGCCCGACATGGTCGCCCAGGCCGAACCGGGGCCGGCGACGATTGACCCCATCATCGAGGTACTCGAGGCGGAAAGTCCGGCCGAAGCGGTCGCCGAAGCCGACGATGAGGAAGCGGCCGCAGCCGACCCGATACCCGAACAGCCGCCGCCGGAGACCGTGGGCGGCGAGGGTGACGGCGCCGAGGAGGCGCGCGAGCGGCGCATCCCGCCGCGCTTCCTGCGCAACTACAAGATTCAGGAAGTGATCAAGCGCCGGCAGATCCTGTTGGTGCAGGTGGTGAAGGAGGAGCGCGGCACCAAGGGTGCGGCTCTAACCACCTATCTGTCGCTCGCCGGCCGGTTCTGCGTGCTGATGCCGAACTCGCCGCGCGGCGGCGGCATTTCGCGCAAGATCACCTCGGCCACCGATCGGCGCCGGCTGAAGGAGATCATGGCGGAGCTGGAGATCCCCAAGGGGATGGGCCTGATCGTGCGCACCGCCGGCGCGAACCGCCCGAAGCCCGAGATCAGGCGCGATTGCGAGTACCTGCTGCGCTTGTGGGACGACATTCGCGACCACACGCTGAAGTCGGTCGCGCCGGCGCTGATCTACGAGGAGGCCAGCCTGATCAAGCGCGCGATCCGTGACGTGTATTCGCGCGACATCGACGAGATCCAGGTGGATGGCGAGGCAGGCTGGCACGCGGCGCACGAGTTCATGCGCATGCTGATGCCGAGCCACGCCAAGAAGGTGCAGCTCTGGAAGAACGGCGGTATGCCGCTGTTCGCGAAGTATCAGGTGGAGGCGCAGCTCGATGCGATGCTGTTGCCCACCGTGCAGCTTCGCTCCGGCGGCTATCTGGTGATCAACCAGGCCGAGGCGCTGGTGGCGATCGACGTCAACTCGGGCCGCTCGACGCGCGAGCGCGGCATTGAGGAGACGGCGCTGCGTACCAACACGGAAGCCGCGGACGAAGTGGCGCGGCAATTGCGGCTGCGCGATCTGGCCGGCCTGATCGTCATCGACTTCATCGACATGGAGGCGAAGAAGCACAACGGTATGGTCGAGCGCCGGCTGAAGGAGGCGCTGAAGAACGATCGCGCGCGCATCCAGGTCGGCCATATCAGCCATTTCGGGCTGATGGAGATGAGCCGGCAGCGGCTGCGTCCGTCGCTCGCCGAGACCAGCTTCATCGCCTGCCCGCATTGCGGCGGCACCGGGCATGTGCGCTCGACCGAGAGTGCGGCGATCCACGTGCTGCGCGGCATCGAGGAGGAAGGTGCCAAGCGCCGTGCCGCCGAGATCGTCGTGTACGCGGCGCCGGAGGTGGCGCTCTACATCCTCAACCACAAGCGCGAGCGGCTCGGCGAGATCGAGCAACGTTACGGCATGCGGGTGCTGTGCCTTGGCGACGATGGCCAGATGACGTCGCAGTTCCGCATCGAGCGGGTGCGGGCACAGGTGGCGGCCGAGACGCCGGTGGCGATCACCCAGGACGTCCTGCCGCCGCCGGAGATCGAGGCGGAGGACGAGGCCGCCGACGTCGAGGATGAGGAGGACGAGGCCGAGGACGAGGACGATGCCGCCCATGCCGTGGCCGGTGAGACGGCCGAGGAGGCCGAGCACCGCCATCGCCGTCGCCGTCGGCGCCGTCGCGGTGGACGGCGCGAGGACACACCGGCAATGCCGGCAGCCGAGGAAGTGACCGCACCGGTGACCGAGGAAGCCGAGTCCGCCGACATGCACATCGAGGGTGTGCCGGAGCATGCCGAGGCCGGCGACGAGGAGCAGCGTGGGCGCCGGCGCGGCCGGCGTGGCGGGCGCCGGCGTCGGCCCGATGGCAACGGTGAGATGCCTCCGCACGCCGAACCCGGCGCGGATCAGCCCGAACTGCCGCCCGTTTATACCGGACCGACTCCCGCCAACCCGTTCGGCGGGCACGGGTTCGATATCTTCGACGTGCTGGAGCAGGCGGAGGCGGCGGCCCCGGAGGTCGCGGTGGCTGCTCCCGAGCCGGCGCCGGCCGAGGCGACTGGGAGCGAACCGGAACCCGTGTTCTTGGCACCAGAACCGCAGCCCGAGCCGGCGCCTGCGGTCATTGTGGCTGAACCGGAGCCGGCACAGGCCGAGGCGACGCGCGGCAAACCGGCGCCTGAACTTCCGGTGCACGAGCCGGAGCCCGAACCGGTGGTCGCGGCCAATGATGCCGCGCCGGAACCGGCGATCAAGCCGATCATCATCGGCGCCGATCAGGATGTCGTGGTGGAGAAGAAGCGGGGGTGGTGGCGGCGTTGAGCCGTCGGGGCGGCCGACAACGGAATCTAGATGTGCCCGACGAATTGGGTGGCCGACTCGATTGCCGCTCTGGCGTCATCAGGCGAAACGATCGCATCGGGGCCAGTGGCGTAATCCGCCACTGACTTCAGGTCATAGGCGTCGGTCAGGAAGCGGTGCATGTTCGATGGAAGATGAATGCCTGTGCGGCGTGGAACGCTGCGAGGTAGGCGGCGCGCCCGGCCTCGTCGGCAAGTTCGATGCCCAGCATCGCCCGCGCCTTGGCCAGTTGCTGACGCCTTCGCAAGGTGATGTCCGGCTTCCGGCTCACAGGTCCACGCCGTCCAGGCGGATCTCGTGCATCAGCGGCGTCCGGTCCCGCCAGGCTCCGGCGCGGAACGGCAACGGGTGGATGACGGCGCCGGTCTCCTCGATGATGTCGGTGACCACCGGCACCATGCGGCGAACCTCTTGTCGACGATCGATGAAACCATCGAGGAAGATGGCAACGTCGTAATCCGAACCCGCGTGCGCCTCGCCGCGGGTGCGCGAGCCGAACAGGACGACCCGCTCGACCCTGTCACCGAATAGGTCATCCACGGCGGAACGGAACCGCCGGAGGATGGGATCGTCCTCTGGAAGCGAAGGGGCCGCGTCGTTCATCGCGTGGAACATAGGGGGGGTCCGAGCCACTCGTCAGCCCGGCGATCGACCGACCAGAGAAACGCGGTGGCGATGGGCGCGACAACAACATTGGACGCTGCTTCCGGGTGGAGGGACGGAGGTGCTCAGGTCCCGCCAGATCGCCCTTCGTCATTGGATTTTCCGAGAGACTCCCGCCGGCCTTATGCTAGAAAATGCACAGTTCGGGCCAGCGCGGGACACTCCATGAACGCCGACGCCATCTATCCACGGCTCACCACCATCCTGCGCGAGGTGTTTGACGACGAGGCCCTGGTCGCCCGGCCGGAACTGACCGCCGATGATGTCGATGAATGGGACAGCCTGAGCCATCTGCGCCTCATCACGACCGTGCAAAAAGCGTTCGGCGTGAAGTTCTCCGCCGGCGAAATCGGCCAACTGTCCAATGTCGGCGATCTGGCGCGGCTGATCCAGGCGAAGACCTCCTGACACGGTACGGGCTGACATGAGCAACGGCGCGGCGGGCTTCGGCCTGCGCTTCCACCATCTGGGGCTGGCGGTGCCGGCACCCGAGGCCGCGATGGTTTTCCTGGGGGCACTCGGGTACACGGCGGGCGCGGCGGGGTTCGACCCGCTGCAGAACGTCCATCTCGCCATCCGTCATCATCCGACCATGCCGGATGTGGAGGTGATCTGGCCGGGCGACGGCCCTTCGCCGATCGACCGGATGATCCGGCGCGGCCACATGATCTATCATCTGTGCTACGTCACCGAGGACGCCACGGCCTCGCTGGACGCCATGACGGCGGCGGGGTTGGAGGTGGCGCCACTCGGCCCGGCCACGCCGGCCGTGTTGTTCGGAGGCGTACCGGTGTCGTTCCACAGTGTCGACCAGCTCGGGCTGATCGAACTGATCCACGGGGAACCTCGAACCGGGGGCGCAGCGTGAGCGCGCTGCATGCCGGGCTGGCTTGGTTGCCGCCGCCGCCAGAGGAATTCGCCGCGCAATGCCGTGACCTGGGCGAGGACACCGCGGAACCGCTCGGCCGCCGCGTCCAGGCGCTGGCGCGGCATGGCCTGGACGAGAACCAGTTGTACCGGCTGGCGCGTGCCATCGCACGGGCGCGTGAACGCGGTCGGTCGCTGGCCCCGCTGGCGCCGTTCCGCCTCGGCCTGATCAGCAACGCCACCACGCATCCGTTGGCGCCTGCTTTGGTCGCCACCGCCGTCCGGCACGGCATCGCGCTCGACTGCGTCGAGGCCGAGTACGGGCAGGTGATGCAGGAAGCGTTGTCGCCGTCCTCCGGCCTCGCCCGCGCCCGGCCGGATGCGGTGCTGATCGCGCTTGACCATCGCGGCCTGCCGTTGCGCCCGACGCCGGGCGACGCCGAGAGGGCCCAGGAGACGGTCGCCGGATGCCTGGACATGCTGCGCTCCGTCCGTGCCGGGTTACGCGACAACGGCGCCGGCCTGTGCATCGTGCAGACCCTGGCGCGCCCCCCGGAAGCGCAGTTCGGCAGCCTCGACCCCGTCCTCCCGGGTACCCTTCGGCACCTCGTCGATGCGGTCAACCGAGGGCTGGCGGACAGTCTGGCCGGGACGCCCGACCTGCTGCTGGACGTCGCAGCGCTGGCGGAGCTGGTCGGGCTGGCGAATTGGCACGATCCGACGCTGTGGAACCTGGCCAAGCTGCCATTCGCCTCCCAGTTCGTGCCGCTCTACGCGGAACACGTCGGCCGCCTGCTGGCGGCGGCACGCGGCAAGAGCCGCCGCTGCCTGATCCTGGATCTGGACAACACCGTCTGGCACGGCGTGATCGGCGATGATGGGTTGGAGGGCATCGTCATCGGTCAGGGCGATCCCACCGGCGAAGCGCATCTGGCGGTGCAGCAGACCGCGCTGATGCTGCGCGAGCGCGGGATCGTGCTGGCGGTGTCCTCGAAGAATCATGACGAGATCGCGCGGTTGCCGTTCCGCGAGCATCAGGAGATGCTGCTGCGCGAAAACCATATCGCGGTGTTCCAGGCCAATTGGAACGACAAGGCCACGAATATCATGGCGATCGCCGACGAGCTGTCGCTCGGCCTGGATGCGATGGTGTTCCTGGATGACAACCCGGCCGAACGGGCGCTGGTGCGTCGCCTGCTGCCCGAGGTGGCGGTGCCGGAACTGCCGGCGGACCCGGCGTTGTACGCCCGCACCCTGCTCGCGGCAGGTTATTTCGAGGCCACGACGTTCTCGGCCGAAGACCGCAAGCGCGCGGAATTCTACCAGGACAATGCCCAGCGCGTTGCATTGCAGAAGCAGGCCGGCGATCTGGACGCCTATCTTGCCTCGCTCGACATGACCATCACCTTCCAGCCGTTCGACGCGCCCGGCCGTGCGCGCATTGCCCAGCTCATCAACAAGTCCAACCAGTTCAACCTGACCACGCGCCGCTACTCCGAGCAGGAGGTGAAGGACGCCGAGTTCGATCCATCCTGCTTCACGCTCCAGGTGCGCCTGTCCGATACGTTCGGCGATAACGGCATGATTTCGGTGGTGATCTGCCGCCCCGCCGGTGCCGCCTCCTGGGAGATCGATACCTGGCTGATGAGCTGCCGCGTGCTGGGCCGCAAGGTGGAGCAGGCGGTACTGTCCGAACTGGTCGCCGCCGCGCGGCAGCGCGGCATTACCCGGTTGGTCGGGGCGTATCGCCCGACCGAGCGCAACCGGCTGGTGGAAGACCATTACGCCAAGCTTGGCTTTACCCGGCAGGGTGACGCGCCCGACGGTGCCACGGTGTGGACGTTGGAGGCGTGGACCGCGAACATCCCACCCGCACCGATGCTGGTGCGGCGTCTGGCAGCGATGGCGTCGTGACCGAAACGTCGCTGCCCAGGCGCGACTTCCTGATCATTCCACTGCTGGCACTGCTGACCCTGGTCGTGCTGGCCGGTCTGGGTGAATTCGCCGCGCGGCAATTGTTCGTGGAGAGCGGGGCGGAGACCTGCCGTGTCGTCGGGCCGGGCCAGGTTGCCTCGATGCAGCCCAACTGCGTCTCGTGGCGCAAGTCGGCCGAGGGGCCGGAGACCGTCAACGCCTATAACGATTGCGGCTACCGTGCGCCTGAGTCCTGCGCCACCCGCGCGCCTGGCTCGCTGCGGGTGGCGCTGATGGGCGCCTCGACCGCCCAGGGATTGAAGGTGCAATACCCCGACACGTTCGCCGCGCGTCTGTCGCAGGCGCTCAGCGCCGCGTGCCACAGGCCGGTCGAATTTCAGAATATGGGCGTGCCCGGTGCGAGCCTGCTCGACATCTATCACCGGCTGGACGAAGCGCTGGCGCTGCATCCCGACCTTGTCATGGTGGCGCTGACGCCGTACGAAATGAAGGCACCGATCGACCGTGACCAGCTTGCCCGCCGCGACGCGCCGCCGGCCGCGGTAGCGACCGATCCGGACCCGCCGCCCTCGCCGTCCAAATCATGGGTCGCCCGTCTCAGCGATCTGGCATTCGACAGCCGCATCCTGGTGGTCGCGCAACATTTCCTGTTCCAGGACCGCGCCAGCTTCGTCCGGTTGTTCATGCTCCACGGTGAGGACGCCGACTACCTCCGCGTGCCGTATAGCGCCGGCTGGGAGCAACGGCTGCGCGATTTCGATACCTTGCTCGGCAGCATGGCGGTGCGCAGCGAGGCGGCCGGCGTGCCCGTGATGCTCGTGCTGGGGCCGCAGCGCATCCAGGCGTCGCTGCTGGACCCCGCCGTGTTGCCGCCCAACGTCGATCCATTCGAGATCGGCCGCCGCCTCGCCGCCATCGCCGCCCGGCACAAGGTGGCGTTCCAGGACACACTGGAAGGCTTCGCGAAGATGTCCGACCCGGACGCGCTGTTCTACGCCGTCGATGGCCATATCGACGGCGCGGGCCACGCGGTATTCGCCGGTTCGGTGCTGGACCGCCTGACCCGCGAAGTAGCGGCGTTCCGTGACTGCCACGGCGCCCAACAGTCATGACCGTTGCGTCGCTGGCGTTCCTGGCTTTCGCACTCGCGGCGGCACTGCTCTACAATCTGGCGCGGCCTGTTTGGTGGCGGCAGGGCGTGCTGTTGATCGCCAACGGGGCTTCCCTGGTCACATTCGCCGCCGGGGTGGTGCCGCTGTTGCCGTTGCTGGGCTTTATCGCCGTCAGCTATGCCTGCCTGTGGCTGGTGCAACGTGACCGCTCAAACCGCACCTACGTGGTGGCGCTGACGCTGATGATCGTGCTGTTCTTCTGGCTCAAGCGTTACAGCTTCCTGCCGCAGTCGAGCTTTCTGCCATTTGCCTACAGCGTGATCGGACTGTCCTATATCTTCTTTCGCACCGTCCATGTCGTCATCGACGCGCATGGCGGTGACCTGCCGGAACGGGTCGCGCCGATCGCCTACCTGAATTATGTGCTGAACTTCACCAGCCTCGTTTCGGGCCCGATCCAGCGCTATCAGGACTATGCGGCGACGCAACTGGGTGCTGAACGCCCGCCGCTTAACTGGATCGTCGCCGGGCGCGCCTCCGAGCGGATTGCGACCGGGCTGTTCAAGGTGGTGGTGCTGGCCGCGATCCTGAACGGATGGCACACGCACATGCTGGCGGCGTTCGCGGCCGCAACGACTCTCGACGAACACATTTGGACGGCGCTGGCAGCGACTGTTGGCTACACATTCTATCTCTATTGCAACTTTTCCGGATATACCGACATCGTGATCGGCGCCGCGCGCATGTACCGCCTGGAACTGCCGGAGAATTTCGATCGGCCGTTCGCCGCCACCAGTTTCCTCGATTTCTGGTCGCGCTGGCACATGACGCTATCGGGCTGGCTGAAGACCTACGTGTATAATCCATTGGTGCTCGCGTTGATGGCCCGCTTCCCCTCCGCCAGCGCCGCGCCGTTCCTGGGCGTAATGGCCTACTTTGTCACCTTCTTCCTGATCGGACTGTGGCATGGTCAGACCTCGGTGTTCGCCGTCTATGGCGTGCTGTTGGGCCTCGGCGTCAGCGTCAACAAGCTGTATCAGGTGGCAATGGCCGCCCGATTGGGCCGCAAACGCTACCGTGCGCTGGCCGAACGGTCGGTGTATCAGGCGGCGGCGCGCGGGCTGACCTTCGCCTGGTTCACCATCAGCCTGGTGTTTTTCTGGGGCGACTGGCCGGTGATCGGCCAGCTCGCCGCCGGGCTGGGCGTCGCCGGGCTGGCGCTGGCCAGCACGGCACTGGTGCTGGTGGCCGGCCTGGTGTTGACAGCCGGGGTTGCGATCCGCGAAGCCAGCCTGCGGATGCGGGTCGCCGGCAGCCCGGCGCTCCGTTCGCGCTACTGTCGAACCGTCTCGGTGACGGCGATGAGCGCGGTCGCCGTTGCGGCGCTGTTGCTGCTGGCGTCGCCCGCGCCGGATGTGATCTACAGGACCTTCTGAGCCTGCATCAGGGGCAGCGAATTATACACCGTCTAGAGCATTTTCAGGGTAGCTGGAATCAGGGGCTTCCGAAACGGTGCGACCTGTGATTCATGGGTCTCCGGTTGTTCAGGACCGGAGGCAAGGATGCTTTGGCAGCAAGGGAAGGCCTATTCGCAGGACCTGCGAGAGCGGGTGTTTGCGACGTCTGACGATGGTGCGCGAGTTGGCCAGATAGCGCGGCTGCTGCGGGTCAGCGTGTCGTATGTGTCGAAGGTTCTGGGGCGACGGCGTACGGCGGGAGAAACCGCGGCACGACCGCAGCATGGCCATATGCCGCCGAAGCTCGCCGCGCTGCACGACGCGATCCGCGATCAGGTGACTACTCGGCCAGACGCAACGATCGAGGAGCTGCGGGCGTGGCTGTTCGAGACCTACAAGGTCGCGGCAAGCGTCGGGCTGATCTGGCACACGCTGGCCTCGCTCGGCCTGACGCTAAAAAAAAAGCCGCTCCGGGCGGCCGAGCAGGACCGCCCCGACGTGGCCAAGAAACGTACCGAGTGGCGCGATAAACAGCCAGAACTGACGCCTGGCAAGCTGGTTTTTATCGATGAAACCTGGACCAAGACGAATATGACCAGGCTCTACGGCCGCGCCAAAGTGGGCCATCGCCTGGTCGCCGCTGTACCACATGGACACTGGCTGACCTCGACCTTCATCGCCGGTCTGCGGCAGGACGGCATGGTGGCTCCATGCGTGTTCAACGGGGCGATCAATGGCGAATTGTTCCTCGCCTATGTCGAGCAGGTACTGGTTCCCACGCTGGCAAACGACGATATCGTCATCATGGACAATCTCAGCTCGCACAAGGTCGCCGGCGTCCGCCAGGCGATCGAAGCAGCCGGGGCGAGTTTGATGTATCTGCCGGCATACAGCCCGGATCTCAACCCAATCGAACAGGCGCTTTCCAAACTCAAAGCGCTGCTGCGTGCCAGGGCACTGCGAACCATCGACGCGCTATGGAACGCGCTCGGCGGCATTGTCGGCTGCTTCACACCGGCCGAGTGTGCCAACTACCTGCGGCACGCAG
>Ga0209040_10000124_pt1 | contig 48842 bp, 41 predicted proteins | sample BogFormECP12_OM3_FD_188240 | JGI IMG/M metagenome (GOLD analysis project Ga0209040, IMG submission 188240) | Bog forest soil microbial communities from Calvert Island, British Columbia, Canada - ECP12_OM3 (SPAdes) (version 2) | ecosystem: Environmental > Aquatic > Freshwater > Wetlands > Bog ... | reverse complement strand
CCTCGCACGCACGCTGGTTCACGCCCTGCCACGATGTCCATGTTGCGGCCGTAGGCGTCAGAGGCTGGTCGAGCAGAATGAGTGACGCAGTAGGACTAATCGGCCGGCGCAGATGACGCCTGGCGCCGTCGACTGCGTCTTGGTTTGGCTCCCGACTTGGCTTTCAAGACCTTCGGCGGCGCAGCTTGCGGTGGCACCGGTTCGACCAAAGGTTCAACGACCAGCCGTTCGACAGGCCGGGCGAGCAGGATTTCCGATACCTCCTGCACCGAAGTCGGCTCGAGCCCGCGCATGCAGGCGAAACCACGGGGACAGTCCTCCAGCCGCGCCAGATAGCAGGGGCTGCACGTCATGTTGCGTCGTACGGCAACGGCGCGCTTCCCGATCGGCCCCCACTCGATCGCATCGACCACGCCCGAATGAATGCCGATGGTCGGCACGCCAAGTGCCGCGGCGATGTGCTTCGGCCCAGAATTGTTGCCGACATACAACGCGCAGGCGCGCAACAGATCGGGAAGCTGGCGCAGCGGCGTCTTGCCGACCACCGAGACCACCGCGTTGCGGTTGGCGATCCGGCCAAGCACTTCCTCCGCCAGGGCCGCCTCTTCCGCGCCGCCGATCAGTACCGCGTTGACCGCGTTCTTCTCCACCAACAGGTCGATCAGGGAAGCGAAATGTTCCGCCGGCCACTGCCGCATCACATTGCCGACACCCGGGTGCACCGCCACCACTGGCTTGTCGAACAGCGCGCGGGCCTCATCCGGCAGGAATTCCGGCAGCTCCGCTTCAGGCGCCACCAGCTCAAGCCTGGTGCGGTCCGTCACTCCGGCGGTACCGATCGCCTCGACCAGGTTGATAAGATCGTCCGTGACATGGCTGCGTTTGCGCTGCAGGTGCCGGTCGCCTTCCCACTCCAGCGAAATGTCGAGGAACGGGAACTGCCCCATGTAGTCATAGCCCGCGAGGAACCGTGCCGCAGTGTAGCGCAGCACGTCGCGCGTATCGAGATGCTTGCGCAAATCCACCGCGATGTCGAAGCGATAAGGCGCGAGCCGATCACGCAGCGCCTGGTATTCCTCCCGGCTGATCTCTTTCGGGCCCAGCCCTGAAACAGCGTGGAAGAATTCGAACTCGATGAACTCGTCGATGCAGTCCTCGAGGTCGGCAAAGGCGCGTGCGGCGCGGCTCGCCAGCACATGGATCGCGGCAGCCGGAAAGATTTGCTTCAGCCGCCGCATCGCCGGGATCGCGGTCACGAAGTCGCCGATGTGATCGACCTTCACCACCAGGATCCGCTTGATATCCGCGTGGCGGAACAACGGGTGCCCGGCGAATATCGTCTCCACCGGTTCGTCGTCCGGCCGATAGTCGTCCGAGTGGCGTGACAGGCGCCGACTGAAATACGGATCGCCGGCGGCGAACAGCGTGTTCCAGCGCGCCTCGAACTGACCGAGATCGTACACGTCCGCCAGACGATCGCGACTGGCCGCCTCGTGGTGCACCAGCGAGGCATACGGCGTGAACACAACGAGCTTGCCCGCGCGATGCGCGCGCAGGCAGAAGTCGAGGTCGTTGTTGATGATCTCGTGCGCTTCCTCGAAGCCGCCGAGTGCCTGATGGACGCTGCGCCGCATCAGCATGCAGGCGCCGGTCACCGCGATGACATTGCGCTGCGTCAGTGCAAGGCCGAAATAGCCTGGTTCGTCGGCCGCGGCGAAGCGGAACGCGTGGCGCGCGATGCCCCGCGTCGCCAGGAACATGCCGGCATGCTGCACTTTGCCGTCGGGATACAGAAGCTGCGGCCCCACCACCGCCACCTCGGGCCGCTGCGCGTGTTCGAGCAGAGCGTCCAGCCAGTCGGGCTGCGTCACCTCGATGTCATCGTTCAGGAACAGCAGATATTCGCCGGACGCCGCCGCTACACCGCGATTGTTGAAATGCGACCAGTTGAACGCGTCCGGCATCGGCACGACCTTGTCGGCGTTCTGCTGCAGCCAGATTTTCCAGGCGACCTGGCTATCCGGGATGTTGTCGACACACACAATCTCGACGTTGCGATAGGCGGTACGCTCGCGCAGCGACTTGATGCAGGTCTCGATGTAGCCCCGCGCCGCACAGGTCGGGATGATGATCGATACCAAACCGGTCGCCGGCTGGGTTCGCCGGAACCGCCATGTGCCAGGTGCTGCACCAGTCAGCACTTCGGCCGCAACGCCGCTCCGTGCTGCCGCGCGCGTCAGTGCCGCCGCCTCCATCTCCGCATCGTCGATCTGCTGCACGCCACGCTGGCACAGCAGGCTTGGCACATGGTGCACGTATACCGCCTGTTCCGCGCATCGCAGCACGGCATCGTACTCGCCGGCCGACAGCAGATCGCGTGCCGTTATGCCGCTGCGGCCGAACAGCGCTGTCGAGGCAAACCAAGGGCGCCCAATATAGTTGGTCGAGAGCAGCAGGTCCGGCGAGAAGTCCGGCTTGAAGAATGGCTCACGTTCGCGGCTCACCGGGCTCACCCGCACCTCGTCCGCGTACAGCATGTCCGCATTCCGGTGCAGTCCGCTGGCCAGCGCGATTCGCAGCAAAGCGTCGCAGCCCAGTCGATCTCCCGCGGACAGCAGACCCACCAGCCGCAACGTCGTCGACGCATCGGCGCTGCCGATCGGCTGCTCGAATGCCGCCTCATCCGACGTATCGATCACGTCGATCCGCTCGGCCAGATCCTCGGCCGTCTCGGAAATCAGCATGCCGACCGCGCGGCCAGTGTCAGGGTCACTCGCCAAAATTTCCAATCGCCAGTCGCGGTACACCTGCATCCGCAATGATTCAAACGTCGCCAGCAGGCCTTCGAGATCGAGTGCCGAGTTTTGGCGCAGGATCAGACGGAATCCGGGCCGATGTCCCAGGCTATCCAGCACATCCTCCGACACGTCCGCTTCCACCTGCGTCATGCGCCGGCGGATGGTCGTGCCGTCCTCGAATTCCTCGGACTTGCGGACCACGATATTGAAGCGATGCTCCAGGACGTCCCCGCTGCGCGCGTGCACGTTGAGTTGCACGACATGATCGCCGTTGCGCAGGCTCCGCGGCGGGCAATGAAACGCGTAGCCGCTGCGCAGCGAATCCACCCAGTCGGGGAACGCCGTACCGACATCCTGGCGTGCCAGGCCATAATGCGCATCGCCGAGCCGCTGATCGTCGAGCAGCACCTCGATGCCGGTGATGCCCGAGCGGGCCAGCGCCCATCCTTCGATGGTCAGCCGTCCGGTCACCGGCTCGACCGCCGCTCCAGCGACCACCGTGGGCGTGTCGATCTCAAGCCGGAACTCCGCGGGCGGAGCGGGCGGCAGAGCACGCTGGATCCGAACGGCGCGGGTCTCCTCGCGCACATCGTCGAGCCCGTTGCGCAGCACCACGCGAAGCCAATGCTCACCGGCCGCAACGTCGCCAAGCGATCTGGCAAAGCGGAACCCTGCAAAACGCCCCATCGGGATATGGCGGTATTCCTCGCCCACGTCGGCACGCGGCAGGCCAAGTTCGGCGTCGCCTACCTCATGGTTATCGAGATAAACAGTGATCGCCGAGATGCCGACGGAACAGACCGCCCAGCCGACCACACTCAGATGACCGTCAGCATCGAGGTCCATCTCATCGCAGAAAAAGTGGATCTCCCGGCGTTGGTCGCGGACACGCGTCGGTGCCATCGGTGACGCGGGGATCGGCGTGGAAAGCAGCGACGGCAGATCGGGGCTGAGCTGGAACGCTGTCACCAGATGATAGGCTGGCTGCTGTAACGTGGGCGAGAAGGCCGCCGTCGGTGCCGACACGGATTGGGGCGCCGCCTGCATTGCCTGCACCGGCGTCAGCGCAAGCACCCGTTCCACCGGCAGTACCGCCTCATGCAGCACCCCACGCAGACTGATCGCCTGTACGCGCACAGTGGATACGGCAGTGACCTCGGTATCGATCCGCCTCGACAGTGTGAAACCGGACAGGCGCGCATTCGAATACGCCGGAAAAGCCAGGCCCACATCGTCGCGCTGGCCGCCCAGCTGCGCGGCGCCGATGCGCTGCTCATCGAGGAACACCTGCACGGTCACCATGGCAGCGAGCGATACCGCCCAGCCTTGCACCAGCAACTGTCCGCCGTCGTCCAGCGCCGCCCGTTCGACATAGAGCACGACCGGCGGCAGCACATTCAGGTATGTGGTGGACGAACGCGTCGGCCCGGAGGCAACCGAGACCGGAACCGCATTGGACGGGTCGATCGAGAAGATGAAGCTCTGCTCGTGCGTGTTGCCATGCTGCATGCGGGCGGCGACGGCGCAGGTGCACATCCGCCGCGCCTCGGAGGGATGCAGTGGCACATTGATGTGGAACACGTACTGGATGCCGGTGCCATCCGCCGGTCCGGCCTGCGGCAACTGATCTGACTGCCCATACTGAACGCGGCCAATCACCGCGTCGTCCAACCGGATGGCGACCTCCTCCACCGGCACGTCGGACACGACGCGACCGTGCACCGTGAGGTCGTAGCGGTCATAGACGTACCAGGCGCTGATAGCAGGATCGATGTCGATCCGGATCGACGGCGCCGCGTCCTGCTCTGTCTGGTGCCCACGCCCGCGTCCGGAGGCTGCCCCGACTGGCGGCGCGTCACCAATATCCCGCTCGGCCACGCTCTGCCCGCCGGCCGGTTCCGGCGCGACGTCAGTGGATTGGTGCGGAGAAACGGGCGCTCGCCTCGATGAGCGTGCACGTGGCTGACGGCTCATTGGGGGAAGCGGCTCGCGACGCAGGTGCGCATTGCGCAACGCCTCGGCTGAAATGCCAACAACCACCTCTCCCCGTTCAGCACGGAACTACCCCAGCGGGTTTCGCCCGGTTTTGCGTTACGGCATCGCAAGCGCCTAAAGCTCATAGGGCAGGCGTCCCTCGCGGTAGCCATCCTCGGCAAAATGCTGCTCCCCGGAGCTGACCACCCCCCGGCGAACGCTCTCGGCGACATCTAGGTTTTGTTCCAAATACCACCGCTCGTCGACCGGCATCGGGAACGGCAGCCTGCCCTCAAAATAACCATCGTCCAGGAAGTGCTGCTTTGCCGACGCGACCGCGCCGCCGGCGACCGCCTGTGCGATGTCCTCATGCTCCTTGAGGTACCAGGTCTCATCCACCTCGATACCGGAAATCATCATCCGCAAAATCTTGATAAAATCGTCATAGGAGAGGCTGACGCGCAACTCGCCCCTCACCGTTGAAACCTCCACCATGCGCCTGATCAGATCGAACGGTGGAAGGTACTTCACGATGCCTCCGGCAGGTGCGGGAATAGTTCTAGCCGAGCAATATCATGGCAGAGGCAAACTAACCGCAAGACGAACCCCAGGGAACCCGCTTTTGCCGATTTACGCCGAAATACCGCTGCTGTTGCGTGGTTCCGTGCTGCATGGGATATCAGACACCAGGGTCGGGGACCCCGAATGAGTGGGACATCGTGCATGGACGCCGCGGCTCTGCGGTCCGGCGATTCGGAACTGGCGCGGGCCGTTCATGGCTTTAGCGATGCGCGTGTGCTGGTGCTGGGCGACGTGATGCTCGACCGCTATGTCAGCGGCGACGCGAGCCGCCTGTCGCCAGAGGCCCCAATCCCGGTGCTGCGGCCAACGGCCAGACGGGCGACGCTCGGCGGCGCGGCGAATGTCGCGCTGAACGTCGCGACCCTTGGTGGTCAGGTGGCATTGGTCGGCGTCGTCGGCGACGATCCGGACGGCGCAGAACTGACGCGCCTGTTGGCGAGCAGCGGCGTCGTTCCACACATTGTGGTCGTCCCAGGGCGGCCCACCACGGCCAAGACGCGCTTCATGGTGGGTCATCACCAGTTGTTGCGGCTTGACGAGGAGACCACGGCGCCGATCGACGACACGACTGCGGCGCGTGTGCTCCAGCAATTCGCCGACGCACTGCAGAGGTCGGACGTCGTTGTACTGTCCGACTACGCCAAGGGCGTATTGAGCGATGCTGTGTTACGGGGCGTATTGGCACAGGCCCAGGCATCCGGACGCATGGTGATCGCCGATCCGAAGCGCGGCGACTTCACAGCGTACCGCGGTGCCTCGGTACTGACGCCAAACGAGCTTGAGGTGCGGCAGGCCACCCGGATCGAGGCGGCCGACGACAAGGAGGCTGATCGCGCGGGACGCCGTGCGCTGGACGACAGCGGCTGCGAGGCGGTGCTGGTGACGCGCTCGGCGAAAGGCCTGACATTGGTGCGGCGCGACACGCCGGCGTTGCACCTGCCGACGCGCGCGCGCGAGGTAGCCGATGTCTCGGGGGCGGGCGATACGCTCGTGGCCGCCTTGGCAGTGGCGCTGGGCGCGGGCGCCGAATTGCCGGAGGCGGCGATGCTCGCCAACCTGACGGCCGGCATTTCCGTCGGCAAACCGGGCACTGCGACGGTCAGCCGCGAGGAGTTGCTTGGCGTGCTGCATCTGGAGGACCTAGTGGCGACCGACCGCAAGATCGCCACGCGCGAGGAGGCCGCGCAGCGTGCCGCCGCATGGCGGGCTCAGGGACTGCGGGTCGGCTTCGCCAATGGCTGCTTCGACCTGATCCACCCCGGGCATGTGCGGCTGCTGACCGAGGCCCGCGCCCGCTGCGACCGCCTTGTCGTCGCCTTGAATACCGATACTTCGGTGCAGCGGCTGAAGGGGCCGACCCGGCCGCTGCAGAACGAGACGGCGCGAGCGATCGTGATGGCGTCGCTGGCGCCGGTGGACATGGTGGTGCTGTTCGCGGAGGACACGCCGGTCGAACTAATCCGGGCGCTGCGGCCCGACGTGCTGGTGAAGGGAGCCGACTACCGCATCGACCAAGTGGTTGGCGCCGACCTGGTGCAGGGCTGGGGCGGGAGCGTGCTGCTGGTGGAGCTGGAGGCGGGGCACAGCACGACGGGCACGATCAGGCGGATGACCCTTCCCGTCGCCGATAAACAACGAACCCAAGGATAGCATCCACCATCGCCTCCGGCTCATCGCTGCGGATCGAGTGGCTGCTTTGCTCGAACACCCGGAGGTCCGCTCGCGGGATCAGCCGCGCGATCTCCTCGGAGAACTCCGGCGGGCAGATCCAGTCGTGCCGACCCGCCAGCACCAGCGTCGGGGCCGTGATCCGCCGCAGTTCGTCGCGTAGATCGAAGCGCTGCAGGAACCCATCAGGCCCGAATGCCCGGTTCAATGCATCCGGGGAATGGATGGTCCGTGCCCGGCCCGCCTCGCCGGTCGCCGCATCATATGACCGTGCGTACATCGGCCCCATCACCGCGTAGTAGTGCCGCATCTCCTCGGCCGAGCGGAACGCTCCCGCCCACACCTTCTCGCACACCGCCCGTTGCTCCGGCGTGCCGCGTTCGCGCACGATCGCCTGGGCGCGCGGGATGAACCCCCCGTGCGCCGCGGTCACGATCAGCACCAGGTGCGACACCGCATCGGGATAGCGCGCGGCATGTGCCATCGCCACCATTCCACCGTAGGACGTGCCGATCGAGACGATCGGTCCCAATCCGAGGTGGTGGCGCAGCGCCTCCATGTCTTCGACGTTCTCGTCGAGCGTGTAGGTTGCGGGCTCGGCGGCATCCGAGCGCCCCTGGCCGCGGTGGTCGAAATACACCAACTGCATCCGCGCCGCGAGCGGCGTGAAAGCCGGCTTGAACCCACTATGGTCGCCGCCTGGACCGCCATGGATCACCATCGCCACCGGCCGCTCGCGCATTGTCGGGCCGTCCGGCACCAGGCCCATTCCTTCCACGTCGAAATAGATCCGCGTGCCCCGCACCGAAGCGTACATGGCCCTCTCCCCTGTTGCCAGGAGCGCAGTCTAGACTGCCCGGTGTAGCCCGAGGAGAGTGGTGAATGGCCAGCGAAACCGAGACTCTGCGGCCGATCGCCACACTCGGCTTCATTGGCCTGGGCGTGATGGGCGAGCCGATGTGCGGCCACCTCGCCCGCCGCTCCGGCCGCCCTGTGCTGGCGCACGACCTCCGCCCGGAGCCGTTGGCGCGGCTGGCGACCGAGCGTGTGCGGGCCGCGCAGCTCGCGGAAATCGCCAAAAGGTGCGACCTGATCCTGCTGTCGCTGCCCGACGGCAAGTCGGTCGCCTCGGTGGTGGCCAGTCTGGAACCGCACCTGGCTCCCGGCCAGTGCGTGGCGGACACCTCGACCTCGTCAGTCGCGCTTACCCGCGAGATCGGCGCCCGGCTGGCGGCGCGGGGGATCGGCTATGCCGATGCTCCTGTCGCCCGCACCCGCGAGGCCGCCGCGAGGGGCGAGCTGTCTATCATGGTGGGCGCCACCGATGCGGTGTTCGCCCACATCCGCCCGGTGCTGGAGACGATGGGTACCGATGTGACCCATTGCGGCCCGATCGGCTGCGGCCAAGTGGTGAAGATCCTCAACAACATGCTGGTATTCCAGCACACGGCCGCGCTGGCCGAGGCCATCGCGATCGGCCGGCGCAACGGCGTGCCGCCGGAGGTCCTGCTGCCGACCATCGCCAAGGGATCGGGCGACAGCTTCGTGCTGCGCAGCCACGGCATGAAGTCCATGCTACTGCGCGACTTTCCGGAACGCGCCTTCTCCACTCGTTATGCGATCAAGGACCTATCCTACGCGCTGGAGATGGCGGCAGCGTCGGGCCTCGCGGTGCCGGGCGCGGAGCTCACCATGCAGCGCCTGCACCAGTCGGAGCAGGCCGGCAACGGCGAAGCCTACCACCCGGCCGTGCTGCGCGTGATCGACCCGTCGTGAGCATCTGGCCAAGTGCCGCCGCCTGGTACGACGCCTGCGCCGAGGACGCGGTCCTGGCCGCTTGGCGTGGTCCCTGGTCGATTGACTTCGCGGTGGACAGCGACGGTGCCACGACAACCTTCGCCTTCGCCGACGGCAGGCTCGCCGGTGGCGGTGTCCCGCAGTTCACCCTGGCCGCGCCCGACTCGGTCTGGGCGAAGTTCCTCGCGCCGACGCCACCCAGGCACTACCACGCGATCTTCGCCATGCTGGCCCGCGTGCCGGAATTCATGGTGCGCGGCGACGAGCGTGCCTTTCTGCAGCATGCCCAGGTGGTCCGTCGGGTGCTGGAGATTGGCAAGTGGCTGGCGCTTGGCCTTGCTGCGCCAGCACCTGCCTCGCTGCATCCGCCACTGGGCTCCGCCACGCTGGCGCCGAATGTGACCGGAGGCTACGTGCCCGTGGCCGCTGGTGGCACGACCTACCATATCTACCACGAGCACACGGGCAGCGGACGCGACCTGCTTTGTTTACACACCGCCGGCGCGGACGGGCGGCAGTTCCACCGCCTGATGGCCGATCAGCGCATCAGCGCGTCGCATCGCATGTTCGCCTTCGACCTGCCCTGGCACGGCAAGTCGCCGCCACCGTCTGGCGGCATCCCCGGCGCGTGGCGGCTCAACACCGATTGCTATGTCGCGCTGATCATGGGGTTCATCGAGGCTGCCGGCCTCCAGCGCCCGATCGTACTCGGTGCCTCGATGTCGGGCGAGATCTGCCTGGAACTGGCCTACCGCCATCCGGACGCCTTTGCCGGCATCATCGCGTGCGAGGCATCGGAACGCATCGAGCGGCGGCAGACGCCGTTCTCCAACCATCCGCAGATCAATGCGGCGTATTTCGTCCCGGAGTGGATCCGCGGCCTGATCGCGCCGCAAAGCCCGGCGGAATGCGTGGCCGACATTGCCTGGCATTATAGCCAGGGTGGCCCGGGCGTCTTCTTCGGCGACATCGAGTTCTATGCCGGCGAATGGGACGCCCGCGAACGGGTCGCCCGCATCGACAGCAACCGCTGCCGCCTCTACATGCTGACCGGCGAATACGACTACTCGTGCACCATCGAACACTCCGCCGCCACCGCGGCAAAGATCCCTGGCGTGCGGTTCCAGCCGATGTTGGGCATCGGCCATTTTCCATTCGCCGAGAACCCAGCACTGTTCGCCGACTACCTACTGCCGATTCTTCGCGAACTGTCGGCTTGATCACAACCGCACAAAAGGACTCCAGCGCATGCCCCAGCTCACCCTCACCCAGGCGCAAGTTATCGTTGCCACGGCCCTGAAGCACGGCGCGGATCAGAAGATGCAGCCGCTCGCCGTCGTGGTGCTGGACGAACGCGGCGTTCCGAAGGCGTATGCCGCGCAGGATGGCACCAGCCTGCGCCGCTTCGAGATCGCAAGCGGCAAGGCGCATGGCGCATTGTCGTTCGGCATTGGCTCGCGTGCCCTGGCCAAGCGGGCGGCGGCCAACCCGCACTTCATTGCTGCCGTCACGCATGCGGTCGGCGGATCGCTCGTCCCGGTGCCCGGCGGCGTGCTGATCCGGACTGCCGACAAGGCGATCATCGGTGCAGTCGGCATCTCCGGCGACAATTCCGACAACGACGAGGCAGCCGCCATCGCCGGTATCACCGCGGCAGGGCTGACCGCCGATCCAGGCGAGGCCTGAAACGGCCGCATCGACCGTGAATTGCTAACCGTCGCATCGGGCAATGTGCTTGCCGTACCGCAGCGGTGTCGCGTCGGCTTCCCGTCGGGCTGTTAGAACTCATACTCCGGCCCGTCGATATACCGGAATCGTTCCAGCGCATCGGCGCGCAATGTGAAGCCGAGCCCCGCCCGGCCAGGAGCATGCACCATGCTGTCCGGGCGTATGTCGAACGGCTCGTTGAACAGGTCCCACATCATCGGCATGTAGCCTTGCGTGACCTCGAGGATGTGGCAGTTGGGCGCTGCCATCGCAACGTGAATGCTCGCCGCAAACAGCACCCCACTGCCCCAGGCATGCGGCGCGAGTCGCACACCGTGTGCCGAGGTCAGCGCCGCAATGCGCCTTATCTCCGTCATGCCGCCCGCGCGGGCGACGTCCGGTTGCGCGATGTCGAGGGCACGACGCTCAAGCAGATCCTGGAAGTCGAACCGCGTGAACTCGCGCTCGCCCGAGGCGATCGGGATGGTTGTCGAACGCCGCACCTCCGCCTGGCCAGCATGATCGTCCGGCGACACCGGCTCCTCGAACCAGGCGATGTCGTAGGGCTCAAGCTCCCTGGCAAGCTTGATGGCGGTCGCGACCTCGAGCGAGCCGTGCGCGTCGATCATCAGTTCGACATCGGGGCCAAGCCCACGGCGGGCCGCCTTCACCCGGCGCACGCAGTTGGCGATCGAGAACCCGTCGCGCCCGACCACGCGCATCTTGACGGCGGTGAAGCCCTTGGCCGCGTAGCCCGCGAGTTCGGCCTCGGCCTCATCGCCTGGCGCCCAGCCGCCGCTGGCATAACCTCGCACCGAGCTGCGTACCGCACCAAGCGCCTGATAAAGCGGAATGCCGAGCGCCTGCGCCTTTGCGTCCCACACCGCGATGTCGACGCCGGCAATCGCTTCCATGATGACGCCCCGGCGCCGGCTATCATCGGCCTGCGCCACACCACGCTCAAGCGCCGGCTTGCTGCGCGAGCCGTTATACATCTTCTCGTAGATGCGCTCGGAGAACATGGGGTCCTCGCCGACGACTTCCGGCGCGAGCTCGTGCTCGACGATGGCCACGACGATCGGCGGCGTTCCGAGCGCCGCGCCGATGCCGGTGAGCCCGTCGTCGGTCTCGACCCGAATGAGTGTTGCGTCGCTCTTGACCTTTGTTCCGAGGTCGGTGCGGTGACGCTTCTCGTTCGGAACGGGTGCGGACATTGGAATGGCAGATACCTTGACGATTTTCATGGACTCGTTCTTCCCTGACCGGTGAGGCCGTATCGCACGATAATACTGCGCTCGCAGTCAAATGAGCACGGCGCAGGACGATTTGGGATCAGCGCCTGATGTTGGGCGTTACGGCAATGCCGGTCGCCAGGCATCGGCGAAGCCGCGTACCCGCGGCAGCAGGATCATATCCCAGGGGCTCGGCATCGGCCCCACCGGCACGTGCACCAACGCCGGCGCATCCAACGCGAACGCCTGACGTAGCGCCGCCTCCAACGCCTCGGGCGTGTCCGCATGGAACGCCGCCATACCGAAGCTCTCGGCGAACCTGACGAAATCGGGATTGGTCAGATCGCAGGCAATCAACTGGTTGCCGCACTGCTGTTCCTGGATCCGCCGCACGTTGCCGAATGCGCCATCGTCGAACACGACCACGACGACGGGCAGCTTGTGCCGCATCGCCGTGGCAAGTTCCGCCGCCTGGAACATGAAGCCGCCATCGCCGGTGGCCAGCACCACCTTGCGTCCCGGCGCCGCGGCCTGCGCACCGAGCGCGGTGCCGTAGCCCCAGCCCAGCGTGTCCTGATGCCCAGGCGAGAGAAATGTACGCGGCGCGTGTACTGTAAACGCGAGACGGCTGGCGAAGCCGACCTGGGTCACCTCCTCCACGTAGATGCCGTCCTCCGGCAGCGCCGCGCGGATTGCGCGCAGGAAACTCATCGGCGGTTCCTGTCGCGCCAGCCGTTCGGCAAACGCGGTGCGCACCGTGGCGAGCTCGGCGTCGCGCCGACGTACATGGTTGTGTGCCGGCAGTTCGGCGAGCAAGGCCTGCAACACCGTGGCGGCGTCGCCGAGCAGCGCACAGGCGGGACGGCGGAAGCGATCGATCTCCTCCGGGTCGATGTCCAGCCGCACGATCGGCAGCGTGTCGTCCACACCCCACACGCTCTGCTGCTGAAAGAGCCGTGTACCGATCGCCAGCACCGCATCGGCGTGCTGCCACAGCGCATGCCCCTCGGTGAGCGACACCGCGAGCGGGTGCATCGTGGGAATGACGCCGCGCCCGCGTCGGAATGACGACACCGGTGCGGCCAGCGTCTCCGCGACCGCCTGCACCTCGGGTCCCGCGTCCAGCGCGCCGCCACCGACGACGATCAGCGGTCGCTCCGCTCGGCCCAGGATGCTCGCCGCGCGCGTCACCGCATCGGCGTCGATCGGGGGCACCGTAGGGGCCGTGATGTCGGGAAACTGCACCGGGCCGGTCACACTCCAGGTATCGATCGCACATTCCAACGCCACGGGTCGCTGTCGACCACTACATGCGATGCGCACCGCCTCTGCCACCAGTGAAGGCGCCTCGTGTGGTGCACGGATACGGGCGACGTGCTTGGTGATGTGGCGCAGCAGACCGAGCTGGTCGCGGATTTCGTGCAGGTGGCCATGTCCCCGGTCGATGGCGAATGAGGGTATCTGCCCAACCAGCGCAATCACCGGCGCGCCCATGCCGCAGGCGGTGAGCAAGGCGGCAGATGCGTTCAGCACACCCGGCCCTGGCACGACGGCAAACGCCTGCGGCTTGCCGGTCACCAGCGCAGCACCGAGTGCCATATAGGCGGCGGTCTGCTCATGACGCGGATGCAGCACGCGGAATCGGTCCTGCGCGCGATGCGCGGCATCGAACAGGTGATCGTTGTGCACGCCGGGCAGCGCGTAGAGCGTGTCGATGCCGTGGCGGATCAGGCTCTCGACCACAGCATCGGCGGTTCGCATGTGCGGCATGAGAGCTTGCGTTCCCGAACTGTATCACTCGGCTGCTGTTTGATTTGCGTTACGCGTCGCGCCGACGCGCAGCCGCTCGCACACCTGCATGACGCTGCACGCCACCACCGCGTCCGGATCGCCGCGCAGCACCTCGAACCGTGTGGCCTCGTCGTCGCGCCAGAAGCGGATGTCGAACTCGCGTTGTCCGAGGCGCAGATCGATCAGGGTGACGTCGGGCAACCAGTACGGTAGATTCGGATCGACACCCAGCACCCCACGCGGTGCGTCCGGCACGATACCCAGCATCGCCTGCAACAGCGCAAAGGCGGAACCGGCGGCCCAGGCCTGCGGCACGTTGGCGCCGAGGTACTGCACCGGGAAATTGGTGCCGTCACGCTGTATGCCGGAATACAGTTCCGGAACCTGATTCAGCAGGAAATGGCTCGCCGCATAGCTGATGTCGTGTGCGATCAGCGCCGCTTCCGTGACGAAGCCATAGCGCTTGAAGCCAGCCGCGATGATCGAGTTGTCGTGCGGCCAGACCGATCCGTTGTGATAGGAATGCGGATTGTACGCCGGATGCCGCGCGGACAGCGTGCGGATTCCCCAGCCGGAGCTCATATCCGGTGCCAGCAGCCGTGCCACCACGCGCGCCGCGCGGTCAGGCGGGATGATGCCCGACCACAGGCAATGACCGGGATTGGATACAACGGTCAGCACTTTCTGTTTATCGCCATCCAGCGCATAGGCGTAGAAGCCGGTCGCCTCGTCCCAGAATACTTCGTTGAAGCGCCGGAACAGCACCGCCGCTTTGTCGCGCAGCGCCCGGGCGCGGTCGGGCGAGCCGAGTTCCTCGTATACTTCGGCCATGCGCAGCCAGGCGTCGTAGACATAGCCTTGCAACTCGCACAGTGCCTTGGGGCCTTTGACAGGCGTGCCGTCGGGATACAGCACACCGTCGCCGGAGTCCTTCCAGGCCATATTCTCGTAACCGACCGGCGAGCGGGTCTGGTACTCCTGGAAGCCGTCGCCGTCGCGGTCGCCCCATTTGTCGATCCAATCGAGACAGGCTTCCGCCGTCGCGAGATGCTGCTCCAGCAATGTGCGGTCGCCGGTGGCGCGCCAGGCAGCGTGCAGCACCACCAGATACAGCGGCGTGGCGTCGGCGGTGCCGTAGTATGGCGTGTGCGGAATCAGTTTGAGGTGTGCCAGCTCGCCGTAGCGCATCTCGTGCGGGATCTTGCCGGGCTCGGCGTCGCGGTAGTCGTCGCGTTCCTTCGCCTGTAGCGACCCGAGCACCTGCAGAGCACCGCGAGCGAAGTCGGGATAGACCAGCAGGTTCTGTATCGAAACGATCAGGCTGTCGCGGCCGAACGGAGCCAGGAACCACGGCAGGCCTGCGGCGGGGACGAACACCATGTGGTCGGTTTCTCCGAGCGGCAATCGGAGCGCCGCCATGTCGCTGACTGCCTGGTGATAGAAGCGGTAGAATTCCTCGTTGCCGGTACGGATCTTCAGCACGGTGCGCTCCCAGATCGCCAGCGACTCGGCCGACACCGATTCGCCGGCGTGAGCGACGCATTCCTGCGGTGCGGCGAAGTGGCGCTGCCCGTCCGTCAGTTCATAGAACAGGCAGCAATGCCAGGTCTGCCGTGGTTCAATCGTCACTTCGAAGCTGAGACGGCCATTGGCGTAGACCGCGCGCGGCGCCTCGATGTTCGTGGTGATCCTGACCGCTCGCTGGAAGTCACGATGCGAGTACTGCGTGACGAGTTCCTGGCTCTCGTCCAGCCACTCCGTGATGATGCGGCCACGCCGGACGATCTTACCGGACTTGACCTCGAAGATGTCGGCGAAGTCGGACCGGATGGCGATCTCCAGGTTGAACCGGACGGGTTTGCTGCCGTAGTTGGTGATGTCCAGGTCTTCATGCATGCCACCGCCGATCGAGCGGCTGAGCATGAAGCCGAGACTGTGGGCGGGAACGGCGCCGTCCTCGGTGAGAAAAGCGCGGTTGAGCAGGAAAATCTGTGCGGCATAGTAGGTGATGGCGCCACCATTCAGCAGGTCCCAGGGTTCACCGTTGGCATAGATCGCCCAGGCACTGACCAGTCGCGTGTCGAGGAAGTAGAGACCCTTCTCCGACGGCCACGTCACCTGCCCGTCGGGGTCGGTGACCAATACAGTCTGAGCCTGGTGGATGGCGATCTGCGGTGGACCGACCTCGACTTTGAAGGACATCGTGCGATGGCTCCTCGGCTATAGCGGGGCGTAACGCCATACTCTATAGCCCAGATCGGCCGGTACGCCTCGCCGTCGGGGAGATGTCTCCCCGAGCACAGACCCGTCACCGTCCGGTCAGGATGCGCTCGACAAGCTGTTTCACGGTGGGAACGAAGCCGTTCGAGTAGAAGGGATCCCTGGCAAACCGGAACGCGTTATGGCCGCTGAACATCAGGTTGCGTTCCAGTGCCGCCGCATCGTCGCTCTCATGGGCGATGTTCTGCAGCGTCTTCTGAATGCAGAAGCTGCGCGGGTCTGGTCGCTTGTTGGTGCTGTAGTCAGGCTCCTGCTGCTGCCAGTTGGAAAAGCGGCACTGGCTGAGGCAGCCCATGCAGGCGACCTGATCGGCCAGGATCTCGCGTGCCTTCTCGGGCGTGACGAAGATCAGCGTGCTGTCCGGTGTGCGCAGCGCCTCGGTAAAGCCGGCCGCCTCCCAGCGGCGGGCGCGAGCAAGGTCCGCCGGCGTCAGATAGACGACACGCTTACGCGGACCGACGCCGTATTGGGCCACATGGTCACCGATCACCTCGGTCGTAAACGCGACCTGGCGTTCGCTGCGCTCGCGCAACTCCTGAATGAAGCCGTTGTTTACCGCGCTGGAATAGAAGCCGGTGGGGCTGAACTTGTTGAGGAAGACGTCGCCTTCCTGCAGCGTGCGCAGCCGCTCCTTCCAGGCGTCGCCGATCGGGCTTTCCTTGGTCAGCAGCGGACGTGTGCCGAACTGGAATGCCATTGGACCGAGCTCGGGATTGTCGATCCAGTCCTGCCACTCCTCCAGCCACCACACCCCGCCGGCCATGATGATCGGTGTCTCATGCAGACCGAACTCGCGCATCAGCTTGCGCAGCGCCAGCACGCGCGGGAACGGGTCTTCCGGCTTGGTCGGGTCCTCGCTGTTGGACAGGCCATTATGCCCGCCGGCGAGCCACGGGTCCTCGTACACCACGCCGCCGAGCAGCGACGCCGCCTTCGAGTATGCGCGCTTCCACAACGCGTTGAACGCGCGGGCCGAGGAGACGATCGGATAGTAATAGACGTTGAACCGCGCGGCGATGTCGGACAGGCGATATGGCATGCCGGCGCCGCAGGTGATGCCGCTGATGATGCCCTTCGCCTGCCCCAGCACCTCGGTGATGATGCGTTCGGCGGCGCCCATCTCCCACAGGATGTTGGCGTGGATGCGTCCCATGCCGCTGGCCAGTTCGTAGGCGCGGCGGGCCTGTGCGAGCGCGCCCTGTATCGCGTAGGCGACCAGTTCCTCGTGCCGCTCGCGCCGGGTGCGGCCGCGATACACCTGCGGGATGTGGCGACCCTGGTCGTCGAAGCTGTCGGCATTGACCGCGCTGAACGTGCCGACGCCGCCGCTGAACGCCCAGTTCCCGGACGAGATGCCGTTCGAGATCGAGATGCCCTTGCCGCCTTCAACCAGCGGCAACACATCCATGCCTCCCATGCGGATCGCGTTGATCAGCTTCATGGGCCTTCGCCTCCCACAGGCCGTGCATCTCAACCGTTATGGCGGTCGTCGTTGGATGCAAGTGAAAATCGGCGGCACTTCCCCGGCAGCCGCTTATTCCCCTACAACCGGCTGTTCGGTGCCTTCTGCCGGCGCCGGCTCGAACCGCGGGCGCCGCTCGCCGCGATCGCGATCCCTATCCCCCCGGCCCGGCTTCGCACCGACCTTCTCGGTGATGTCCTCCCCGGTGGCCTGATCGACTACCCGCATCGACAGTTTGACCTTGCCGCGCTCGTCGAAGCCGAGAACCTTCACCTTCACTTGGTCGCCGACATTCACGACGTCGGTGGTCTTGCCCACCCGGCCCTGCTGCAACTCGCTGATGTGCACCAGCCCATCACGCGAACCGAGGAAGTTTACGAACGCACCGAACTCGGCGGTCTTCACCACCTTGCCGTTGTAGATCACGCCTATCTCCGGCTCCGCCACGATCCCGCGGATCCAGTCAATCGCCCGCTGCGCCTGCAACGCGTCGGTGGCGGCGATCTTGATCGTGCCGTCATCCTCGATGTCGACCTTGCAGCCGGTCTGCTCGACGATCTCGCGGATCACCTTGCCACCGGTGCCGATCACCTCGCGAATCTTCTCCTTCGGCACGTTCATGATCGTGATGCGCGGGGCGGTCGCCGCCACATCGTCGCGCGCGCCGGTGATCGCCTTCGCCATCTCCCCCAGGATGTGCAGCCGCCCGTCACGCGCCTGCGCCAGCGTGACGCGGATGATCTCGGGCGTGACCGAGGTGATCTTGATGTCCATCTGCAGCGCGGTGACGCCGAGTTCGGTGCCGGTCACCTTGAAGTCCATGTCTCCGAGATGGTCCTCGTCGCCCAGGATGTCGGACAGCACCGCGAACCCACGATCCTCCTTGATCAGCCCCATGGCGATGCCCGCCACAGGCCGCTTCAGCGGCACGCCGGCGTCCATCAGCGCCAGCGAGCTGCCGCACACCGTGGCCATCGACGAAGAACCGTTGGATTCGGTGATCTCCGAGACCACGCGGAGCGTGTAGGGGAACCTGTCCTTGTCCGGCAGCAGTGGATGGATTGCCCGCCAGGCGAGCTTGCCATGGCCCACTTCACGGCGGCCCGGCGAGCCCATGCGGCCGGCCTCGCCGACCGAATACGGGGGAAAATTATAGTGCAGCATGAAGTGCTCGCGGTACTCGCCCTCGAGCGCATCGATGATCTGCTCGTCCTGCCCGGTACCGAGCGTCGCGACGCAGAATGCCTGCGTCTCGCCGCGGGTGAACAGAGCGGATCCGTGCGCGCGCGGCAGGATGCCGACCTCGGCAACGATCGGCCGTACCGTGGTCGTGTTGCGGCCGTCGATCCGGATGCCGGTGTCCAGGATGGCGTTGCGCACGATGTCGGCTTCGAGGTCGTGGAACACCGACTTCGCCTGCTCCATGTCGAGGCCCTCTGCGGTAAGCATCTCGACCATCCGCGAACGAACCGCATCGACCTTGTTGTGCCGCGCGCCCTTGTCGGCCTCGCGATACGCCTCGGTCAGACCGGCGCGCGCCAGTGCATCGACGCGGGCCTTCAGCGCCTGCTCCTCGGCCGATGGCTGGGACAGCGGCCACGGGTCCTTGGCGGCGTGTTCGGCCAGTTCGATGATCGCCTGGATCACCGGCTGGAAGCCCTCATGGCCGAAGGTGACAGCGCCGAGCATGACGTCCTCGGACAGCTCCTGCGCCTCGGATTCCACCATCAGCACGCCTTCCGACGTGCCGGCCACCACCAGCTCGAGCTGGGTGCGCTTCATTCGATCGGCGGTGGGGTTGAGAATGTACTGGCCGTCCTCATAGCCGACGCGCGCGGCCGCGATCGGGCCGAAGAACGGGATGCCGGACAGCGTCAGCGCGGCCGAGCAGCCGATTATGGCGACGATGTCGGGGTCGTTCTCCAGGTCGTGGCTCAGCACGGTGGCGACGATCTGCACCTCGTTGCGGAAGCCCTCGGGGAACAGTGGGCGGATCGGCCGGTCGATCAGGCGTGACTTCAGCACCTCGGCCTCACTCGGCCGGCCCTCGCGCTTGAAGAAGCCGCCGGGGATCTTGCCGGCGGCGAACGCCTTTTCCTGGTAGTTCACGGTCAGCGGGAAAAAATCCTGGCCGGGGCGGGAACTCTTCACGCCCACGACGGTGCACAGCACGATGGTGTCGCCATAGCGGGCCAGCACGGCGCCGTCGGCTTGGCGGGCGATCTTGCCGGTCTCCAGGATCAGCTTGCGGCCGCCCCAGTCGAGTTCCTTGCGGAAGTAATTGAACATTCACACGTCCTTACAGATGCGCGGCATCGGCGGACGGTCGAGACTGACGCGCCGATGGCCCAACTGGGCGGGAGGCGGCGTCTCGGGTCGCATGGAAGGCGCGGGCTGCGTTTGCGTTGAGCGCGGGCGCAGCCGCGGGCCATGTGGCCGGAAACGCCGTCGCGAGTCCCGCACCTCGGGTCGCCGGAACGGCGGTCTGTCGGTCCGCCGCGTGTCCGCGGCGTTCGGGGGCTGAAAGCCGGCCCCCACGGCGTTGCCCCGTCCCACCATGGTCCGGGGGTAGGCGCCGCTCCGCCCCATATAAGGGCATTCGGCGGCAAAACCAGTTAACGGCGCAGGTTCAGACGGCCAATCAGCGCTTCGTAGCGCCGCTGGTGCTTCGCCTTCAGGTAGTCGAGCAGCCGCCGGCGCCGGCCGACCAGCATCAGCAGGCCGCGGCGCGAGTGGAAATCCTTGGCGTGGGTCTTCAGGTGCTCGGTCAGGTTGCCGATGCGCTCGGAGAGCAGGGCGACCTGCACCTCCGGGCTGCCGGTATCAGCCGGCGCGTTGGCGTACTCGCCGATCAGCGCCGTCCGGCGCTCCGCGGTGATTGACATCGGGTTGGCCTCCTTCGGTAAAGGTCACAGCATCCGCTCGGGTTTCATCCAGCCGTCTTCCAGCCGGGCCAGCCCAAGCACGCGGCCCCCCGCCATGGCACGGACCAATCCACCAGCGGGATCGGCCGAACCGGGAATGCGGCCCATCAGCGAGACCAGGCTGATCGCCTGGCCGTGCCTCAGGTCACTGGCCTCTGCTTCGGTCAAGGCCAGCGCCGGGATGTCGGCCAGCGCGGTCACGACCGGAAGTAGAAGGTCCGGGGAAGCGGGCGCGGTATCGTCTGTTGCGCGCAGTTTGTCCAGGGGGATCGCCTGGGCCGCGGTGAAAGGGCCGACGCGGAGACGGCGCAGCGCGACGATGTGGCCGAAGGTGCCGCAGGCGATGGCGAGGTCCCGGGCCAGACTGCGCATATACACGCCCTTGCCGGAGGCGACCTCGAACACCGCGGTGTCCGGGTCGGGACGCTCGAGCAACTCGAAGCTGTCGACGCGGGCGGGGCGGGGTTCCAGGCTGGGCGGGCGACCTTCGCGCGCCATGTCGTAGGCGCGCTCACCGGCCACCTTCACCGCCGAGAAGGTGGGCGGGGTCTGCATGATGTCGCCATGGAATTGCGGCAGCGCGGCGCGGATCGCTTCGTCGGTCGGGCGGACGGGCGAGGTGGCAGTGACCTTGCCGTCCCCATCGTCGGTGTCGCGCGCCTCGCCGAAGCGGAGGGTGAAGCGGTAGAGCTTGGTGCCGTCCATTACGTAGGGCACGGTCTTGGTGGCCGCACCGAAGGCGATCGGCAGCACGCCGGTGGCGAGCGGGTCGAGCGTGCCGCCGTGGCCGGCCTTTTGGGCATCGAACGCGCGGCGGACGCGGTTGACCACGTCGGTGCTCGTGAGCCCCGGTGGCTTATCGATGATCAGCCAGCCGTCAAGCGGACGGCCGCGGGGCTTGCGGCGGGGCATACGCGGTCTTTCGGTCGGTGCGCAGGAGGCCGCCCTATGCCGCCCAGGGATTCACCACGTCAACGCCGGTGTCGGCGAAATCGAGGAATCTGCGCGTAACCAGGGTCAGGTTGTGCACGCGGGACGGATGGGAAGGATGCGGTCCGCATAGGTATTACGCAGTCCGTCGAGCAATCGGCCAAGTGCGGCAGCGGCCACCGGATCGGTCCGTTCGCGCGCGGCGACGCGCTTGGCGATCTCGCCAATCATAATGACGCTCAGGAACAGCGCCGCAGGATCGACGGCCTTGAGCCACGCAAGCGCCGGGAGAGATCGCCGGCGAGCCTCCGACACCACACAGGTATCGACCAGGTAGCTCAAAGTTCGACGTCGCGGCCCAAGTCGCGCGCACGGTCATTGATCAGTTCGACCAGCTCGTCTGGCCATGCCGGTCCGGACAACAGATAGTCGGTAAACGGCAGGCGCGACGTGGTCAGTGCCGCATAGGCGTCGGCAGACAGCACCACCGCGACCGGCTTGCCGTGAACGGTGACGGTCTGCGGCCCCTCTCCTCCCGGGCGCGCCGGACCAGTTCGCTGAACCGGTTCTTGGCGTCCTGTAGTTGCCAATCGCGCATGGGGTACCCTATCGCTCCCCGCACGGACAGCTCAATAGCGACTGCTGTCCGTTCCAGGGGTCTGAACCATTGGCCCTGCCACACATGGCGCTGGTCCACCACCTTTCGCAGCCGCGTCCGCAGTTCATCGAACCCTTTCTGCGGAGTACGCCATACGTCCAAACCTCGGGCTTCGTCTGCGTGAGTGGACACAGGTCGCGTCACCGGCAGAGCCCTCAATGGGTCACACTCTTATCGACAACCGGAGGCGGCGGGCAGCGCTCGACGGTTCCCGACGACTTCAACGGGTCGTCGCTGCGGCTCAGCGAGTAGGTGTTCGCGTCCAGGAACTGGACATACACCTGGGTGGGACTCGGATTGATCGGCGTGACAGAATTGGGCTCTGACAGCACAATCGAATCCGGCTTCGCCAACACAACGTCAAAGTCCAGGTTCGTAACCAACGTCAACCCGTCCTGAAAAGGTTTCGCATACCGTACCGACAGCTTCTTGCGATCAGGTGTCACGGAAACTGTCTGTGGGTTTTCCCGGCACGATTGCAGGAAGTCGGCCCGCCACCCCCAAACGCCCTGGATAGTCTTGAGCACATCGAGATTCAGCCTAGGTTTCGCTGCGAGTCGCGCCGCGGTCGCAGCCTGAAGGTTCCAGCGGGTGGAAAATGTCGCAGCAACGGCGCAACACAGCATGATCATGCCGGAGATCACGGCGATGCGTTTCCACCGAGGCCGCCGGACGGCAATGACCTGTTTGGCAACTGCGATTTCCTCGGCCGACTTTTGCGTTTGAAGCTCACTCGGGACATATCGCTTCACGACGGAGGTGAGATCGACCGCCTCGAGCCTCTCGGCGGCCTCGATCACCCGCCAGTCAATTCCGAACCGACGCAATGACACCAGGGCAACGACTATGCCGGCGAACGCGACAAGCGTCAGCGCGAACGCTGCCGCGGCCGGGACACCCCATGCAGCAGAGACATCAAGCAAGACAGTTCACCGTGAGGACGCTTACACCGTGCATGAAGATAAAGCCCCCATGCGAGACCCGCAATAAGCACCGTCACGTGGCTGCATTGACTGCGGCATTGGCGATGGTGCCTGCTCCGTTCGAAATACCGTCCGGGGAACGCAGACCATGAAGATCACTGCCATAATGGCCCATCCGCTGTCGGTACTCTACGCCCAGCCGCGCTGGACCGCGCATGAACGCATGGAGCGCGACCAGCTCGTGCTGATCGAGGTCCGCACCGACCAGGGCCTCGCCGGCTTCGGCGAAATCGCCGGCGGGCCGCAGAAGCTGATCTGCGACCTGGTCCAAACCTTCGCCCCCGTGATCACCGGCATGGATCCGCTCGGCCATAGGGAGATCTGGCGGAAGCTGTTCTCGCTGACCTCGCCGCGGCCTGGCGGCATCGGCGGCTGGGACGGTATGCCCGCGCCGCTGCCGCGCCTACAACGGCCGCAGATCATGGCGGCGATCGGCGGCATCGACATCGCGTTGTGGGACCTCAAGGGCAAGGCCGTCAACCTGCCGGTGTTTCGCCTGCTTGGCGGCACGCGCACCGAGGTGTTCACCTACGCCACTGGCGGCTACTACCGCGAAGGCGAACCGCTCGAACGCTGCGCCGACGAATTCGCCCGCTTCGTCGCCGACGGCTACCGTGCGGTGAAGCTGAAGACCGGCGCCTTGTCGCTGGCAGACGAGGTCGCGCGCATCCGGGTCGTGCGCGAGGCGATCGGACCCGACGTGAAGCTGATGCTGGACATGAACGCACCCTATGATGTCGCGGGCTGCATCCGCTTTGCCGAAGCCGTCGCGCCGTACGATATCTTCTGGCTGGAGGAGCCGCTGCACTGGTATCTCCAGCCAGAAGATTACGTTCGTCTCGCCGCGTCGTCGCCGATCCCACTGGCGCATGGCGAGCGCGAATGGCACCGCTATACCGTCCGCGACTTCATCGATTCCGGTGCGATCCGCTTCGTGCAGTTCGATTCGACGCGTGCCGCCGGCCTCACCGAGTCGCTGCGCATCGCGCACTACGCCGAGATGCGCGGCGTGACGATCGCGCCGCATTCGGCGCTGCACATCCACGCGCATCTGGTATCCGCGTTCGGCGACGCGGCGTTCGCTGCCGAGTCGATCGGCGATCACGGCAGGCATCCGATCCACCACGGGATCCATCGTGACGGTGCCGAAGTGAAGGACGGCATGGCGCATCTGACCGAAGCGCCCGGGTTCGGGATGGAGATCGACTGGGCGTATGTGGAGAAATGCCGAACGGCGACGTAGTTGCGGTTGTCATTGAACCCTCATGCTGCCGCTGTCGCTCGGGCTGCTGGTGATCGCTGGCCTGCTCGGCAGCGTGCTTGCCGCGCGGCACCTGCGTGGTGGAACTACGCCGCTGCCAAGCGGACTGTTCGGCGCGCTGCATGGGCTGGTCGGTATCGTTGGCGTTGCCGCATTGTCGCTGGCATTGCAAGGACCGCCGCGCGGCGTGGCGATGGGCGTCGGCGCATTTGGCCGCATCGCCGCGGCACTGCTGGTGCTGGCCCTGTTGGCCGGATCGACAATTCTCGTCATGCGTTTGTGCGTCCGGCGGATACCGGCCTTGGTAATCGGCATCCACGCGACGATTGCGGTCAGCGGTATCGTGATCCTCGCCGCCTACACCCTGGTGGGTTGATCATTCGCACCGCCAGGTTGCGTCTCACGCCGCGTGAGAGGAGACAATATACGCCGTTGCCCAGAGACACAGGAAGGCGCGATCCTGCAAGGATCGGGAATGTCAGCCAGAGCAGGGGAGACGACACGGTGACGACCATCAAGCTCTACGCCTTCACGTGCGGCACGGTAACCGGTGAGTTCGGGCGTCTGATGGAGGGCAGCGAGGGTGACATTACGCTGCCGATCCCGGTCTTCCTCATCGAGCATCCCAAGGGCCGGGCCCTGTTCGACTCCGGGCTGCACCCCGATTGCCAGCGCGACGCGGCCGAGCGGCTCGGCACGCGGCTCGCCGGTCTGTTCCGGATCGACTTCGCGCCTGGCGAGGAGGTGAGCGCGCGTCTCGAAGCGATCGGCCGTGACCCCGGCAAGATAGACCTCATCATCAACTCGCATTTTCACTTCGACCACGTCGGCGGCAATGCTTTGATCGCCAACGCGACGATGCTGGTCCAGCGCCGCGAGTGGGACGCCGGAATGGACTCCGACGTCGCCGCACGGCATGGCTACAATCCGCGCGATTTCGACCTCGGCCATCCATTGCGCCTGCTGGAGGGCGAGCACGACGTGTTCGGCGACGGCACGGTGGTGTGCCTGCCGACGCACGGGCACACGCCCGGGCACCAGTCGCTGAAGCTGCGGCTCGACAGCGGTGATGTCGTGCTCGCGGCTGACGCCTGCTATTTCTGCCAGACACTGCGTGAGCGGCGTCTGCCGAGATACGTGCACGACCGTGAGGCGATGCTGGCCTCACTCGATCGCCTCGAAGCGCTGGAACGGGGTGGGGCGCGCATCTTCTTCGGCCACGACCCGGTTTTTTGGCAAAGCGTGCCGCAAGCCCCCGACTTGGTCTAGATGAAGTTGCCCCGGTTTCGTGGACACCGGACGATTTGTGTTCGAGGAGTCCACGATGGGCAAGACAAGACGAGCCTACCCGCCCGAGTTCCGTCGCCGGATGGTCGATCTGGTGCGTGCCGGCCGCTCGCCGGAGCAGCTGGCCCGCGAGTGCGAACCGACAGCGCAGTCGATCAGGAACTGGTTGGCGCAGTCGGAGCATAACGCGGGCCGCGGCGATGGCGGCCTGACGACGGCGGAGCGCGAGGAGCTCCACCGGCTGCGGCGCGAGAACCGCCAGCTCCGGCTGGAGCGGGAGATCCTCTCAAATGCCTGCCCCGGACTTGATCCGGGGGCGGCGGCCTGGTTCGCAATACACCTCGATCGAGTTCGGCCAGCGCTGCCGCGAGGCGGGTGTGCGTCCGTCCATGGGCTCGGTCGGAGACGCGTATGACCATGCCATGTGCGAGAGCTTCTTCGCTACGCTCGAATGCGAGCTGCTCGATCGCCACCGGTTCAAGACACAGGCCGAGCGCGGAGCGCGGTGTTCGGGTTTATTGAAGGCTTCTACAATCCGCGACGCCGCCATTCATCGATCGGATACCTCTCGCCGATCGACTATGAGTGCCGGCATCAGGCGACGGCAGTCGAATCGCGACGCACACCAGCCTGCCGTCGTGCTCGCGGCCGTCAAGGACAAGCCCTTCGGGCGGCCCCAAGAGGGGGCCGTCCCCCGGGTCAAGCCCGAGGGCAGGCTCTTGACCGTCGCTGCGCGCGACGGACGCACCATGGTGCGGGCCGGGACGGAAGAATGGCTCCGCCGGGGGCCGAACCGAAGAATGTCTCTATATAGGAGGGCAAGATGCCGTCTAATCGGTTAGCCTGATCCCAAAGCGGCTAGATGCCTTCAACGGTTGGCTACTCGCCGTTCATCTGAACGCCTTGTTCGATCGCGCGATCATCACCTTCCATGACTCAGGTGAGATGCAGGTTTCCAAAAGGCTCAGCGAATGAGTGCGAGGTATTCGGATTAACGTAGCCACTCGGAAACTCCTTCTGAGCGCTCCTCACATCGAGTATTTGTGCCATCATCAAAGACAGTTTCGCGCCGGCGAGCAGGAAAAATAGCGCGATCCTCGTGCTGGCGCTGGTCCGGCGGCACGTGCCGACGCTACGCGCCAAGCGCACCCTCGAGGCCATGTCGCAGGATGGTCACGCCTGCATCGAGGGGCCCAGCCTGGCGATCTGTGCGCCGCCGGCGCCGTTGCCCGTGCGCCGAGGTCTCGGCGATGGCGCGTCAGATCCAGCATCAGGGACGCCCGCATGCGTGTCGTGTTCGGCTACTCGTGCATCTCCGCCATTCCATCCAACACCCCATCTGGACCTCGCCCAACCGCTGGCGCATAGGGGCGCGACGCCCGGAGGCAGCGCCGACCACCGATGATGTACTTCACCCCCCTCAAGACCGCGGTCATCCTCGGCCTCTGTCTACTCGGGACGATTCTGTGCATCCCCAACCTGTTCCCCGCCCCGGCGCCCTGGCTGCCCTGGCGGCAGGTGCATCTCGGCCTCGACCTGCGCGGCGGTTCATACCTGCTGCTCGAGGTGGACATGAAGGCGGTCGTCAAGGAGCGGCTGGACAGCATGGTGGACGGCGTGCGCCAGGCGCTGCGACCGGGGGCGATCTTCTACCAGACGCTGGAGACGCAGCCCGACCAGAACCGCATCCTGTTGAAACTGCGTGATGCCACCAAGCTGGATGCCGCGCTGGCGGCGATCCGCCCATTGATTGCGGCCGAGGGCCGCGCGGGCACGCCGGAGTTCGATGTCGCTTCAAGCCCTGACGGCACGATCGTGCTGACGCTGTCGCCGGTTGCGCTGAACGCGCGCGCTCTCGGGGCGGTGCAGCAGTCGATCGAGATCGTCCGCCGCCGCATCGATGAGACCGGCGTGGTCGATCCGCAAATCACCCAGCAGGGCGAGACGCGCATCGTGGTGCAGTTGCCCGGCATCAGCGATCCCAACCGGATCAAGGAGCTGCTGGGCAAGACCGCGCACATGACGTTCCAGCTCGTTGATGAGACGGCGAACCCGAACGCCGGCGGGGCGCCGCCGCCGGGGGTCGACTTCCTGCCGATGCAGGACAACCCGAACCAGAAGATCGCCGTGCGGCGGCGGGTGGATGTGGATGGCGGCGACCTGACCGACGCGCGTGCCGGCAACAACCCGCAGACAGGTGAGTGGGTGGTCAATTTCACCTTCAATTCCATTGGCGCGCGGCGGTTCGCCGATGTGACGCGGGCGAACGTCAATCACCGCTTCGCCATCGTGCTGGACGGCAAGGCGATCAGCGCGCCGGTGATCCGCGAGCCGATCACCGGCGGCCGGGGTCAGATCAGCGGCTCGTTCACCGCACAGTCGGCCAACGACCTGTCCGTGCTGTTGCGGGCGGGTGCGCTGCCAGCGCCGCTCACCGTAGTGGAGGAGCGCAGCGTCGGACCCGAACTCGGTGCCGACTCGATTCGCGCTGGCGCGATCTCGCTGGCAGTCGGGTTCATTCTCGTCATCGGGTTCATGGCGACATTCTACGGGCTGTTCGGCTGGTTCGCGAACCTGTGCCTGGTGGTGAACCTGATCCTGATGCTTGGCATCATGTCGTTGCTTCAGGCGACGCTGACGCTGCCCGGCATGGCCGGGATCCTGCTTACGCTGGGCATGGCGGTGGACGCCAACATCCTGATCAACGAGCGCATCCGCGAGGAACAACGCCTCGGCCGCCCACCGCTCTCAGCCCTGGAGCACGGCTTTACAAGGGCTTACAATACGATCTTCGATTCGAACGTCGCGGCATTCCTGGCCCATGTCATGCTGTTCATCTTCGGCTCTGGCCCGGTGCGAGGCTTTGCCGTGACAATCACCGTCGGCATCGCCACGTCGATGTTCACCGCCTGGATGTTGACGCGCCTCTTGGTGTCGCGATGGTATATCGGGCGGCGCCCGCAGCTGCTGCCGGTCTGATCGCCCATGTTCATGCGCCCCACGTTTCGTCTGGTCCGCGACAACACCAAGATCCAGTTCATGCGGGGCCGAATCATGGGCCTCGTGGTTTCCGCAATATTATCAACTGCCTCGGTCGTGATGTTCTTCTATCCTGGGCTCAACCTGGGCATCGACTTCTCGGGCGGCATCGTGATGGAGGTGCGGACTCCGGGCCCCGCGGACTTCGGCCAGATCCGCGCTGCACTGGCCGCCGAGCATATCCCCGAGCAGGGGGTACAGCAGTTCGGCGATCCTTCCGAGGTGCTGATCCGTCTCGGCGCCCAGCCCACCGAGGCCGCGGTGCAACAGGCGGTCACTCGCGTGCGCACTGCCTTGGAAAAGGCGGTATCCGGCGTGAAGGTGCTGCGGACCGACGCCGTGGGCGCCTCGGTGTCGGCGGAGCTGTTCCGCAATGGGCTGCTGGCGCTCGGTATCAGTCTGGTGATGATCCTTGTCTATATCTGGTTCCGCTTTGAGTGGCAGTTCGCCGTCGGCGCGGTCGTCACCCTCATTCTCGACATCACCAAGGCGATCGGGTTCCTGGCTGTCACGCGGATCGAATTCGATTTGGTCATGGTCGCCGCCATCCTGACGATCCTGGGTTACTCCACCAACGACAAGGTCGTGGTGTATGACCGGGTGCGTGAAAATCTCCGCAAGTACAAGACCTTGCCGCTACGCGATCTGATCGACCTGTCCATCAACGAGACGCTCAACCGCACCCTCGGCACCTCGATGACAGTGTTTCTCGCCAGCTTGCCGCTCGCATTGTTCGGCGGTCAGTCAATCTCCGGTTTCGCCTGGGTGATGCTGTTCGGCATCGTCGTCGGCACCTCCTCGTCGATCTTCATTGCGGCTCCGATCCTGTTGTTCCTGGGGGAAAATCGCCTGCGACGCGAAACCGCTCCCGCCGCCGCGCCGGTGGCGCGTTCGTGATCCGTCGGCGCCTGCTCCTGGCCGGTGCCGCGGCGCTGGCGGTTACGCCTTCGGTTCGTGCGATCGAAACCGTGACCCTGCTGGTCGGCGCCAAGGCCGGCTCGTCAGTGGATGTGCGGGCGCGCGCCTTCGTCCCCTACCTTGCCCGCCATTTGTCCGCGACGGGCATCGCGGTCAGCAATGTTCCAGGCGATGCCGGACTTGCCGCGCTCCTGGCGCTCGCCCAGGTGGAACCGACCGGCGCGACGCTCGGCTGGGTCGCGACGCCCACTCTGCCGGCGCGCATGGTGGATCGCGGGGTGGACAATCTGCTGCAGCGGATCACGCTCGTGGGGGCGGTGGAGAAGGAGCCCATCGCCTTCGTGTCACCGGCCGCCACCCCGCTCGGCTCGGTTCAGGATGTAGTGACCCGGGCGGCCGACGATGCCGAGGCCGTGCCGCTTGGCACCCCGCCGCCTGGCAGCCCGCCACATTTGGCCGCCTTGCGACTGCAGGAACTGGCCGGCACTCGGCTCAACATCGTCGCCTTCCCCTCGGCTGCCGCGGCTAAGCAGGCCGCCATCGGTGGCAACGTGGCAGCGGCCGCACTCGGGCTATCGAGTACGATCGGCGACCTGCGCGAGGGGCGGCTGGTCGGTCTCGGCATCGCCGCCACCAACCGTGCCGACGCATTCCCCGACATGCCGCCGCTGCGCGAGTCCGGGCTGGATTTGTCAGCGGTGATACGACGCGGCTTGGCAGCCCCAGTGGGCCTGCCCGAGTCAATCGCGCAACGCCTTAGCCATGCCTTGGAAGCGGTGGTCGAGGACCTCGAGTTCCACGACCAGGCCGACACGAACGGTTTCGTCGCCGGTTGGCAGGATGGCGCCACCTGGATGGCAAAAGCCCAGGACGAGCGTGGTGAGCTCGCGCGGCTCTGGAAAACTGAACCGTGGCTGCAGGAGGCGGCGGAGTAACCTCAGCGCGGGACGTATATGCGGCCGTCGAACAGCCGCCGCGCGGTGCGGTAGAATGCGCCGCTATGTGCCACCCATTGACTGGCGCTGTCCTGTGCGACTTCAGCTCCTACCGTGAGGATGCCGGATGGCATCCCGATCCGCACCTGCGCCCCGGCGCCCGGCGCCAGCGCCTCGGCCACCAGCGTACCTGCGATATTGGCTGCCACGGCGGTGCACAGCGAGGCCGTCAGAGGCAGCGCCCTGTGCGGCTGGCCGTTCGACAGGAACCGCGCCGTCAGATCGACCTGCGCCCCTGTGATCGGATCTCCCGAGAGGGTGGGCGCGTCCATTGGTGGGGCGACGAAACCGATGATCGGGACCGCAGCGATGGTCCGCGCCTCGGCGTCATCGCGCGCGATGCCCATCGCGATGGAAGCCTGACGCCGGATCGACTGGAGCTTCTCGAGCAGTACCGGGTCACGTTCCAATTCCTCCGGCAACTCGCGCCCCGCCAAGCCCAGGTCGTACGCGCGCACGAACACGCAGGCGTTGGCCGCGTCGATCAGGGAGACGTCGATCGGGCCGATGTCGGGCACGTCCAGCCGATCCCTGGGCTTGCCCGTGGGCAGCAGCCGGCCGGTCGTGGCGCCGCCGGGCGTCAGGAAGTCCAGCCGCACCGGCGCGCCGGTGCCGGCCACGCCTGGGATCGCCAGATCGCCGTCGGTCGCCGCGCGGCCATCCTCCAGCGGGAATGTGGAACGGATGATCTTCCGCGTGTTGGTGTTGAAGATGCGCACCACGGCGGTGTCACCGTTCGGCCGCACGATGCCTTCATCGACTGCGAACAATCCGACCGCCGAACTCATGTTGCCGCAGTTGCTGCGGTAGTCGACGCGCGCGTCACGAATTTGCACCTGCGCGAAAGTATAGTTGATGTCGGCATCCGCGCGATCGGATGGGGCCAGGATGCAGACCTTCGACAGCGAGGAGATGCCGCCGCCCATGCCATTGAGCTGCCGCCCATTCGGATCCGGGCTGCCCATGGCGGCGAGGAAGATCGGATCCCATTCGGCGCGGTCCGGCAGATCGCGCGCGTGGAACATCACTGCGCGGCTGGTGCCGCCGCGCATGAACACGGCAGGAATGGCAAGCAGCGACATGGGCGCCTCCTCGAATTGGCAGCAGGATTGCCAGCGCGAGATTATGGGTCAAGCTACCGGTCGGAGTCCTGGAGGTACATCGATGACATTGCAATTCGGTTGGTGGGACCATTTCGAGCAGCGGTCAGACATGCCGCTGTGGCAGCAATACGATGAGCGCATCGAGCTGATACGGCATGCCGAGGAACTGGGGTTCTACGGCTATCATATCGCCGAGCACCACTTCACCACGCTGGACATGGCGCCGTCGCCGATCGTGTTCCTCGCCGCCGCGGCGCGGCGCACGACGAAGATCCGCCTGGGCACGATGGTGCTGTGCCTGCCGCTGTACCATCCGACGCGGCTGGTGCAAGAGTTCTGCATGATCGACCAGCTTTCGCACGGTCGCTTCATGCCGGGCGTCGGGCGTGGTGTGCGCGACCCCGAGCACGAGCTGTTCGGCAGCGAGCTCGCGACCATGCGGGAGGTGTACGAAGAGGTGCTGGCGATCCTGCAGCAGGCACTAGGCACGGGGCGCATCACGCATTGCAGCGAGCGTTTCCATTACGACGACGTGCCGGTGAATTTCGAGATGGTGCAGAAGCCGTATCCGCGCTTCTGGTACGCCGGCAACCTGCAACGCGCCGCCGAACAGGGAATGAACGGGCTCGGGCGCGCGACGCGCGACATGATCGAGCAGTATTGGCAGATCTGGGAGGCTGGGCGAGCGCGTCGCGACCCTCGCTTCCTGGGTGACGACCCGATGGTTGGCTCGACACGTCACATGGTGATCGCCGAAACCGACGCAGAGGCGGTGTCGCTCGCCCGGCGCGCGTTCGTCGCCTATGCGGAGCATTTCTATTGCACCGATCCGCGGCTCGGACCCGGTGCAACCGCTGCCCTGCCGGCGCCAGGTGGCACCAATTTCGATCTGATGCGCGAGGCGGGCCAAGTGTTGGCAGGTTCGGTCGCTACGGTGCGCGATGCATTACGTCGTTATCTCGATACTGTCGGGCCGAAGCACAACTATCTGTGTGGCGCGTTCCAGTGGGGCGATCTGACGACGGACGAGGCGCGCCGCTCGCTCGATCTGTTCGCCGCCGAGGTGAAGCCCGCGTTGAACAGGGAGTAGTCGGATGCCGAACGTCGCTCCCGCCTACCAGGCCAGTAAAGACTCGCCGCTTGACGTGGACCGTGCGTTCTACCAGCGTATCTCACAGGAACAGGGCGCGCGTCGGCTGATCGAGCAACTGGTCGTGCCGATCCGTTTGGGGCGTGCCTGGCGCGTGCCGGCGGGCCACGTGTTCCGCATCGTCACCATCGACGGCCCGCAGGTCGGCGACCTGAACATCTGGAACGCGCACAACCCGCGGGAGCGCATGTGGGCGTCGCGCTCGCGGCAGCTTCAGGCGGCGCATGTCAGCACGTTCGACCGGCTGTGGTCGAACCTGCCGTATCTGCGGCCGTTGGTGACGATCACCGACGACACACTGGCTGGCTACGGCCTCGACGAATTCGGCGGGCGCGTGCACGACCTGCTCGGCACACGCTGCGATCCGTATGTGAACCGTCTGCTGATGGGTGTGGACTTCGATTTCACCTGTCATTCGAACCTGGTGCGCGCCGTTGCGCCGCATGGCCTGACCGAGTTCGACGTGCACGACGTGCTGAATGTATTCCAGGTCACCGGGCTCAATTCGGACGATCAGTACTTCATGCGTGTGTGTCCGGCGAAGCCAGGGGATTATCTGGCATTCTTCGCCGAGATCGATCTGCTGTGCGCGATCTCGGCATGTCCCGGCGGCGATCTGGCGGTGCCGTTATGGGGACCGGATGCGCGTGATCCGATCGACGTATGCCGACCGCTGGGGGTGGAGGTGTATTCTGTGGACAGGCGCCTGCTCGAAGGTTGGAGATCGCCCGAAGTGGCTGTTTACGGAGGCGCTCATGGTATGCGGCTCGAACCGCCGGTTTGGGAGCGGTAGCCGGCAAAAAGAAGATTCACCACGGAGACACTGAGAACACTGAGCTCGGTGTCCTCAGTGGCTCTGTGGTGAATTCTTCTTCTACCGGATCGGCGAGAACGCCGCCGGAATTACGAACGCATTCTCCTGCTTCACCACCACGCCTGGCGGGTTGCGCGCCGGCCACTGTCCGGTCGCCGCCGCGGCCGCACGCACCGACGTGCGCTCACTGGCATCCTTGTAGGCCCAGATGTGTACCCATTTGTTCAGCGCGCCGAATTCCGAATACATGCCGGCGATCAGCGGCGAGAATTTCTGCCGACCCTCGATCTTCTCCGACCAGCGCTCGATCAGGCCAGGGATGGCGCCGGGGACCAGCGTGTACTGGCGGATCTCGAACAGCGGCCCGACGTGGCGCGGCTCGAGCGGCGGCGAGAACGGTGCCGGATGGAACATCTCACTCTGCATGTTGGTGATGAACTCACTGGTCGCCGGTGGCCAGCCTGGCTCCTTCATCGCCGCGGCACGCACCGCGGTCCGGTGCTCGAAACTGTCATAGGCCCAGACATGGATGATCTGGTTCAGCGGGCCGACCTCGGTGTGCCAGAAAGCGGCGAGCTTGCTGTGCTTCTCGCGGGCCGGCAGCGCCTCGCCGAATCGCTTCTCCACCTCGGCCAGCGTGCCGGGCTTCAGCGTGTAGGTGCGCATCTCGATGATCATCGGCGTTCTTCCCTTCCACTTGAACGCCCAACTCTAGGCGAAGCGCTGACCACTGGGAACCGGCTGCCGCCCTACCTGAGCTGATCCGCCACCTTGTCGAGGCCGGCCTGCACGCAAGGCTCGTCCACGCCAGGCGAGCCCGACACGCCGACACCGCCGATCACATCGTCGCCGACCTTTACCGGCAGACCACCGGGTATCGCGATCACGCTGGGCAGCGTCACCTGCTGATGCACCACCGGGTTGTTGTCGGCGTAGCGCTTCGCGTATGCCGACGTCGCCACACGGAAGCTGAGCGCGGTGTAGGCCTTGCGGCGCGCGTTCTCCATGGTGTGCGGGCCGGCGTTGTCGGCGCGCATCGCCACCATCACCTCGCCGGCGCGATCCACCACCACGGCCGATACGGCATAACCCTTGGCGCCGCAGCTTTCGATCGCCGCCTCGGCGATGGTGCGCGCGATCGGGTAGGAGAGATCACGGTGCGTAAGAAGCTGCGCCTGCGCCGGAACCGCAAGCGTGGCGGCGACAACGATCCCGGCGCGTGCAACGAGCAATGATGGCATGTTCATCTCCTCCTGGCCGCGGTCAGCGGCTGCCTGCCTGCCAGCCGCGTTCGTTCATGCAGGATTGTGCTTTGGCTTCGTCCACCTGGACCGACGACGTGGTGTCATAACCGGTACTCACGACGATTTTAGAATTCTGGCTGCGGCACTGCGCCAGGTCGTTCTTGTATTCCGCTTCGCCGTAATTGGGATGGCTCGTGTTCTTGTACCGCGGCGTATCGCAGCCGCCCAGCGCGGCAAGCACCAGCACCGTGGCCAGCGAGACGCGTGGCAGGCGACAGCGGCCCATCGATACCTCCCGTGCCAATCCGTGCTCGCCGACGCTGGCATTATACGCATTCCGGGCCAACATGTATCGCCATGATCGCCTTCGCCGAACTGCTGGAGCGCCTGGTGTTCACGCCGTCGCGCAACGCAAAGGTCGCGTTGCTGCGGCACTATTTCGCTACCCAGCCCGATCCGGACCGCGGCGTCGGGTTGGCCGCGATCACCGGCGAGCTGTCGTTCACCGCCGCCAAGCCGGGTCTGATTCGCGAACTTGCCGCCGCGCGCACCGATCCGGTGCTGTTCGCGTGGTCATACGACTATGTCGGCGATCTGGCCGAGACCGTCGCGCTGATGTGGCCGGCCGCGCCGACCAGTGCGGCGCCGCCACGTCTCGCCGAGGTGGTGGTGGCGTTGGAGAGCGCACCCAAGGCGGCGCTACCCGGCATCGTCGCAGGCTGGCTGGATGCGTCGGATGCATCGGTGCGGCTGGCGTTGCTCAAGCTGATCACCGGCGGATTGCGCGTCGGCGTCTCGGCGCGGCTGGCGAAGATCGCGCTGGCGGAGATCGGCGGAGTCGCGGCCGACGATGTGGAGGAGGTGTGGCACGGCCTGGTGCCGCCGTATCTGCCGCTGTTCGCCTGGCTGGAGCAGCGTGCGCCGCGGCCCGATCCGGCGCAGGCACCGGTGTTCCGTCCTCCGATGCTGGCGCATCCGTTGGAGCCGGGTGATATCGACGGCCTGCAGCCGGCGGACTGGCGCGCCGAATGGAAATGGGACGGCATCCGCGTCCAGCTTGTCGCGACCGAAGGGGGCAGGCGGCTCTATTCGCGCGGTGCCGAGGACATTTCCGGCGCGTTCCCGGAGATCGTCGAGGCGATGGATTTTCACGCCGTACTGGACGGCGAGCTGCTGGTGGTGCGCGATGGCCAGGTGGCGCCGTTCGCCGATCTGCAGCAGCGGCTGAACCGCAAAATAGTCAGTGCGCGCATGATGGCAGAGTACCCGGTCGGGATTCGGCTTTATGACATGCTGTTCGAGGCGGCCGGCGATGTGCGTCCGCTGCCATTCGATGTGCGGCGTGCTCGGTTGGAGGCTTGGTATGCGAGGACACGTCCCGCACGGATGGATCTGTCGGAGCTGATCCGGGTTTCGTCGCTGGACGAGCTGATGGTTCTGCGCGACGGCGCGCGATCCGCGTCGATCGAAGGGCTGATGCTGAAGCGCGGCGATGCGGCCTATGTGCCGGGCCGTGTGAAGGGCCTGTGGTGGAAGTGGAAGCGCGATCCCCTGACCATCGACGCCGTTCTGATGTACGCGCAGCGCGGGCATGGCAAGCGCAGCAGCTATTATTCCGATTATACGTTCGGTGTTTGGGGCGACGGCGAGCTGGTGCCGGTTGGAAAGGCGTATTTCGGCTTCACCGACCAGGAGCTGGCGTTCCTCGATCGCTGGATCCGCAACCACACGGTGGCGCGGTTCGGACCGGTACGCGAGGTGGAGAAGTCGCTGGTGCTGGAGGTGGCATTCGACGCGGCGCAACTGTCCAATCGCCACAAGTCAGGTGTGGCACTGCGGTTTCCGCGCATCGCTCGCATCCGTACCGACAAGCCGGCGGCCGAGGCGGATCGGCTGGAGAGCCTGATGGCGCTGATGGAAAACCGGCGTGCGGTTGCCACTGCGGATTGACCCATCGCCGGCCGCGTGCTGCGCTCTGGCCACAATCCAAGGGGAGGCCGAGTGATGCCGCTGGTGCCAAACAACACCAGGCGCAAGATGCAGGCTGGCGAGGTGGCGCTGGGCTTCGGCGTCCATCACTTGCGAAGCGCCGCCGCACCGGCGCTTGCCGCTGCCACTGGCCACGACTGGCTGTTTCTGGACAATGAGCATGGCTCGTTCTCGGTCAACGAGATTGCGCAGCTCTGCATCGCATCGCTGCCGACCGGTATCACGCCGCTGGTGCGGGTCTGCGCCAACGCGATCGACGAAGCGACACGCGCGCTGGACAATGGTGCACTCGGCATCGTCATGCCGCATGTGGATACGGCGAAGGAGGCGCGACGGATCGCCGAGGCGTTTCGCTATCCGCCGCGTGGTCGGCGAAGCTGGGGTGGGCCGCCGGCGGTGTACGGCTTCCGTCCGCCGGCGATGGCGGAGGCGCAGAAGGCGATCAACGACGAGATCCTGACGGTGGTGATGATCGAAAGCCCGGCGGCGGTGAAGAACGCTGCCGATATCGCTGCGGTGGATGGGATCGATGTGCTGTTGATCGGCACGTCGGATCTATCGTCCGAGCTGGGTATCGCCGGACAGATGGGCCATCCGAAGGTGATCAACGCCTATGCCACGGTGGGTGCGGCGTGCAAAAAGCACGGCAAGGTGTTGGGCATGGGCGGCGTGTACGACGAAGAGAATGCATCGCGTTACGTCGGCATGGGCGCTCGGTTCGTGCTGACTGGGAACGATCACAACTACATCCTGATGGGCGCGAATGCGCGGAGCGGCTTTTTCACGGGACTGCCGCGCGCGGCGGGGGCGCCTGCCAAGAAGGGCAAGCGAGCCAAAGGCTGAGGAGAGCGTCATGGCAATCGTGCATAATGTCGCGAAGCGCAAGCTGCGGCAGGGCGATATCGCGTTGGGCTTCGGACTGCACCATCTGCGCAGCAGTGCGGCGCCGATGTTGGCGGGAGCGGCACAGCATGACTACGTGTCCATGGACATGGAGCACGGTGCATTCACCGTGCAGGAGGCGACGCAGATCTGCATTGCCTGCTTGGCCGCCGGTCTCCCGGCTTTCGTGCGTGTCTGCGCCGGTGCCCTCGATGAAGCGACGCGGCTGTTGGACAACGGAGCGCTGGGCATCATCGTGCCGCATGTGGACACGAAGAAGCAGGCGCAGCGCATAGCGGACGCGTTCCACTATCCGCCGATGGGACACCGAAGCTGGGGCGGGCCGCCACCGGTGTACGGGTACATGCCACCGCACGTGTCGGAGGCGCAGAAGGCGATCAACGACGAAATTCTGACGGTGGTGATGATCGAGAGCCCGGAGGGGGTGAAGAACGCCGACGAGATCGCCTCGGTGGACGGCATCGATGTGCTGCTGATCGGCAGTTTCGATCTGACATCGGAGTTGGGTATTCCCGGCCAGATGGGCCATCAGAAGCTGATCGACGCCTATCAGGCGGTCGGCGACGCCTGCCGCAAGCACGGCAAGGCGCTGGGCATGGGCGGCATCAACGACAACGAGAACGCGCGGCGCTACATCGCGATGGGGTCGCGCTACCTCTCGTCTGGTACTGATCACAGCTTTATCGTATCGGGCTCCATCGAACGGGCGAAGTTCTATCGTGACCTGGCGGCGGAGGTCGGCGGGCAGAAGGACGCCAAGAAGAAAAAGAAGGGTTAGCCGTAGCTGAATTTCGCCTGCCAGCCGGCGGCACCTTCGGGCAACAGGTCGAACAGGTGCCACAGCGCGCAGAAATCGTCATTCGGCTCGAAGCCGGCGTCGGCGACGCGCAGGATGCGGTCGGCGCCGCGGCGGAACACCGAAACTCCTGGCAGCCATCTGCCCTGGGCTGAGCGATAGCCCATGTCGACCGCGAAGCTACTGACCTGATGACTGACCATGGGCATGCGCCAACCGCGGCCCGCGGCGAAGCTGCGTTGCACCTCGGGAGGGTCGGGGCTGGCGATGACGAAGGCAGCGCGATCGGCGATGTGCGGGTAGATGCCATTGAAACCATCCGCCCAGAGCGTGCAGTGCGGGCATGAGCGGCCCATGTTGTGGATCACAAACAGGTCCCGCTTCGTGGCGAACAGTTGTGACAGACGCATGGCTCCTTCGGGTATGGCAAATTCGTAGTCGTGCACAGGCTCCGGCTCTATCGAAGTCTGTGCCTCGCGCATTTTCCGGCGGAGCACGGCGATCTGCGCACGCCAGTCGGCGAGCTTTGTAGCGGTGTCGCGGTATGTCATGGCGGGCATTATTCCTCGTATTTGTCATGCCAGCGGACCCATGCCATCGGATGGCTCAGTCCCGCTTCGTCGCGACCCTTCGGCACCAGATCGAGGTAGTGATAGGCGCCGTTCATCATATCGAGGCCTCGGGCATAGGTGGAATAGGTGTGATAGATCGTGCCATCGGCGCTTTGGTAGAACACGCTGCTCCCGGGCCGTTCGGTGCCCGAGGACTTCGCCCAATTGTAATTGTAGAAGACCTCGCCTTTCGCAAGTTCGTCTGACGCGAAAGTCACGTGATAGTCGCGATTGAAGTCGCTGCCGGCGGATGAGACCCACTTGAAGCTCCAGCCCATGCGCCGCCTGTACGCATTAATCTGGTCAAGAGGTGCCGACGAGATCGCGAGTAAGGTGACGTCGCGATGCGCCAGATGGATATCGATGCCATTGAAGTTGTCTGCCCAGAAGGAGCAGCTCTTGCACCCCTCTTCCCAGTCCTGGCCTAGCATAAAGTGATAGACGACGAGCTGCGAGCGGCCGGCAAACAGGTCAGCCAGGGTTTCCTGGCCGTTGGGGCCTTCGAAGACATATTGCTTGCTCACAAGTTCCCATGGCAGCGCGCGCCGTTGCGCGCTTAACTCGTCACGCAGGCGAGTGAATTCCTTCTCCTTGATGAGGAACTGCTTGCGTGCCTCGATCCAGGCATCGTGCGAAACAACCGGGTGATTGTCGATCATCGCTTATTCTCCTTTCTGCGACGCTTGCGCGGTGGGGGTTCATCGACTTCCAGGATCGATGCGGCGAGCAGATCGAACTGCCGCTGCCAATAGGTGCTGTAGCGATTAAGCCAGAGCGCGGCCGAAAAGATCGGGCCGGCATCGAGGCTGCATCGGCTGATGCGCCCCGAGCGCTCCTGCCGCACCAGCCCGGCGCGGACCAGCACCTGGATGTGGCGCGACACCGCCTGCAGCGAGATGTCGAACGGCGCGGCCAGTTCGGACACCAGCAATACCTCCTCGCCCAGCCGTAGCAGAATGGCGCGCCGCACCGGGTCGGACAGCGCGAAGAACACGCGATCCAGCAGTGCCCCCTCAATGTTCTCCTCCTGCTCGACGGTGCGCAGTGCCATGACGGCCATGGATTGGCCTATTATCAACGTCAAGGTTGATAGTCAACCAATTTGTTGATGGTAGGCGGCCATCGGCGTGCACTCTACCATCGTGGGGTTAGTTGCAGGGGACGAGAGATGGCCAGCAAGACGCAGCGCTTCCGCGAACTGATCGAGGCAGAGGAAATCCTGATCCAGCCGGGCGTCTACGACGGGTTCAGCGCACGGCTGGTGCAGCAGATGGGCTTTAAGTCCGCCGCCATCTCTGGGGCCGGCCTCAGTGAAACCAACCTTGGCTGGGCCGATCTTGGTTTGATGGGCTACGAGGAGAACCTGCACGCCTCGCGTGCCATTGCTGCCTGTGTCGACATTCCGGTGTCCGCCGACGCCGACACCGGCTACGGCAATGCGATCAACGTCTATTTCACCGTGCGAGGGTTCGAGGCGGCGGGCGTCGATGGCGTCATGCTGGAGGATCAGCTCTGGCCGAAACGCTGCGGTCACATGGCAGGCAAGGAGGTAATATCCGCCGAGGAAGCCGTAGAGAAGGTCCGCGCCGCAGTGGAAGCGCGGCGCGACCCCGATTTCATCATCAAGGCACGCACCGATGCCACCGCGACGCATGGCGTGAAGGAGGCGATCCGCCGCCTGAACCGGTACGCGGAGGCAGGCGCCGATCTCCTGTTCGCCGACGCGCTGCTGTCGCGCGACGACATCGCCTTGGTGGCGCGCGAGGTGAGCAGGCCGCTTGCAGTGAATATGGGTTTCGGCATCCGCTCACGCCCAACCACGCCGTTGATATGCGCGCGGGAGCTGCAAGAACTCGGGGTGGCGGTAGTGGGCTATCCGCGCCTGGTGACTGGAGCGGCGATCCGGGGCACGAAGAACGCGCTCGCGATATTGTTGCAATCGGCAGCCGAGGGGCAGGTGATAGAGCGGCCCGATCTGGCGGTGTCCTTCGAGGAGCTGAATGAGCTGATGGGTTTCGCCACGATCCGGGACATGGAGCAGCGCTTTCTGACCATGGCGCAGCGCGAGGCGAAATACGGCGCAGTACGGTGACTCTACAACCCAGCGCCCGCACCCGGCTGGCCGTCGATATCGGCGGCACCTTCACCGATCTCGTGCTTGCACTGTCAGACCGGACACTCTCCGCGAAACTGCTGACGACGCACAACGCACCGGACGAGGCGGTGATCACAGGGACGCAGGCGGTCTTGCGCGAGGCCGGTATTGAAGCGTCGTCGCTCGATCTGGTGATCCACGGCACGACTCTTGCCACCAATGCGCTGATCGAACGCAAGGGGGCGCGATGCGCGCTAGTCACCACCGCCGGCTTCCGCGATTCGCTGGAAATCGCCTACGAGCATCGCTTCGAACAGTACGATCTCTATATGGAACGGCCGGAGCCGCTGATCTCGCGCGATCTGCGGCTGGAGGTGTCAGAACGGCTGGCTGCCGATGGCTCCGTTCTGCTGCCGTTCGATGACGAGTCGCTGGAGCGGCTGGTCCCGAATATGCGGCAACACGACATCGAGGCGGTGGCGATCAGCTTCTTGCATTCCTACATCAATCCCGCGCATGAGGAACGGGCGCGGGACCTGATCGCGCGCATGCTGCCAGATGTCGCCGTCACGATTTCATCGGAAGTCTGCCGCGAGATCCGCGAGTACGAACGGACCTCGACCGTGGTGGCGAACGCCTATGTGCTGCCGATGATGGATCGCTATCTGGCGCGCATGCAGGATGGATTGCGTCGGATCGGCGCGGTCTGCCCATTGCTGCTGATGATGTCCTCGGGGGGCATTTGCACGGTAGAGACCGCGCGGCGCTTCCCGGTGCGGCTGGTGGAGAGCGGGCCGGCCGGCGGCGCCATCCTGGCGCGTCACGTCGCCGCGCGCGGCGGCTACGAGCGCGCGATCTCGTTCGACATGGGCGGCACGACAGCGAAGATCACGCTGATCGACAACTATACGCCGCAGCAATCGCGACACTTCGAAGTTGCGCGCGCCTATCGCTTCGCCAAGGGCAGCGGGTTTCCCGTGCGCATTCCGGTGATCGACATGGTGGAGATTGGCGCTGGCGGCGGTTCGATCGCGCGCGTCGATCCGCTGCGGCGCATCGTCGTAGGTCCGGACAGTGCGGGTGCGAACCCCGGCCCCGCCTGCTATGCGCGTGGTGGCCAGCAACCGACGGTGACCGATGCCGATGTTGTGCTCGGTCGCATCGATCTGACGCGCTTCGCCGGCGGCAAGATAGCGCTGGATCCCGCTCGGGCACTGCAAGCGATAACAGAGACGATCGGCGCGTCGCTGTCGATGTCGGTGCGGGAGGCGGCGCGCGGCATCGCCGAAATCGTCGATGAAACCATGGCGAGCGCGGCCCGCGTGCATGCGGTGGAGAATGGCAAGGAGACATCGGGTCGTACGCTGATTGCGTTCGGCGGCGCGGCGCCGCTGCATGCTGCTCGGCTGGCGCAAAAACTCGGCATTCACCGCGTGGTCGTACCGCCGGATGCTGGGGTCGGTTCCGCGCTTGGCTTCCTCGATGCGCCAATCGCCTATGAAGTCGTGCGTACGCTGCTGGTGCGGCTCGACGCGTTGGAGCAGACCACGGTCGACATGTTGTTCGCCGACATGCGTGCAGAGGCGGAGGCTGTGGTGCGGCTCGGCGTGCCACAGGGACCGCTGATCGAAACGCGCACCGGGTTCATGCGGTATCGCGGCCAGGGTCACGAGGTCGCGGTGCCGCTGCCGGACGGTGCGCTGGATCCCGCCGCATTGCGCGCCGCGTTCGATGCGACCTATGCGCGCGTTTATGGCCGCGTCATTCCGCGGTTGGAAGTGGAAGCCGTGACATGGACCCTGTCGCTTACCGAACCACATGAGCTGCCGCGCCGACTACCGATACCGCGGGATGCCGGTGCGGCAGCGCCCGCCGGGCAGTGCCGCACCGTCGAAACCACCAGCGGCGAAGCCGTCGATGCCTCGTTGTTCGTGCGCGCTGCGCTGCCGAGGGGCGCGCATGTGACCGGGCCCGCGGTGATCGTCGAGGACGGCACATCGACCATCGTGCCCAGCGGCACCATCGCGCGCATCGGCGCGGGTGATGACATCGTGATCGAGGAGATCGAGGCGTGACACGCAGGAACATCGCGGAGATCGAGCTGCAGATCATGTGGAACCGGCTGCTCTCCGTGGTGGAGGAGCAGGCGCAGACCCTGGTCCGCACCGCGTTCAGCACCTCGGCGCGCGAGGCGGGCGATATCTCCGCTGGCGTGTTCGATCTGGCGGGCAGGATGCTGGCCCAGGCGGTCACCGGAACGCCAGGCCACATCAACACGATGGCGCGCTCCGTCGGGCATTTCCTGGATGTGTTCCCGGTCGCACAGATGAAGGAAGGCGACGTCTACGTCACCAACGATCCGTGGAAGGGCACCGGCCACCTCTACGATCTTGTCGTCGTGTCGCCGACCTTCATGGACGGGCGCATCGTCGCGCTGTTCGCCTGCACGACGCATCTGGTCGACATGGGGGGCGTCGGCCAGACGCCGGAGGGCCGGCAAATCTATCATGAAGGCCTGTTCATCCCGCTGCTGCGGCTGGCACGCGCCGGCGAGATGAACGAGGACCTGCTGGCGATGATGCGTGCCAATGTGCGCGAGCCGGTGCAGGTGATCGGCGATGTCTATGCGCTGATCGCGTGCAACGAGATCGGCAGCCGCCGCCTGGTCGCGATGATGCGCGAATTTGCGCTGCGCGATCTGGACATGCTCGGCGAGGCCATAATCAGCCGCAGCCGCCAGGGCATGACGGAAGCGATCGGCAAGCTGCCGCAAGGCACCTGGACCTCGTCGATGCGCATCGACGGCTACGAGGCGCCGATCGACCTGGTGGGCACGCTGACCATTGGGCGCGACACGATCCATGTCGATTACACCGGCACGTCGGGAATGTCGTCGTACGCGATCAACTGTCCGCTGTGCTATACGGAGGCATATACGACGTTCGGCGTGAACTGTGTGGTGGCGCCGCATATTCCGAACAACACCGGCACGCTCGATGCGGTGCGGGTCACCGCGCCGGAAGGGACGATCCTCAGTTCTACCCATCCGGCGGCGGTGTACGCGCGTTCGGTGATGGGGCACATGCTGCCGGATGTTGTGTATGGCTGCCTCGACCAGGCGCTGCCGGGACGCGTGCCGGCGGAGGGGACGTCGAACCTCTGGACGCTCAATCTGATCGCGGGGCATGGGCTCACCGGCATCGGCCGCGCGGCGGGTACGCCGTTCATGGTGAACAGCTTCCATTCCGGTGGCGCCGGTGCGCGGCCGCAACAGGACGGGTTGTCGGCCACGCCGTTTCCGTCCGGCGTGCGCAACGTGCCGGTGGAAGCGACCGAGGCGATCACACCGCTGGTAATCTGGCGCAAGGAACTGCGTCAGGATTCCGGCGGCGTCGGGCGTCAGCGTGGTGGGCTGGGTCAGGTGATGGAGATCGGTTCGCGCGAGGATGCGGCATTCGGCATCTTCGCGCGCTTCGAGCGGGTGAAGTATCCGGCGCGTGGGCGGCACGGCGGCGGAGAAGGACAGGCGGGACGTCTGTCGCTGAAGTCAGGGGACGAGCTGAAGCCGAAAGGGCTTGGCGTGGTGCCGCCGGGCGATCGGCTGGTGGTGGAGATGCCGGGCGGTGGCGGGATGGGCGATCCTCGCCAACGCGATCCTCAGGCCGTGCGGCGTGACGTACGGCTCGGCTATTTGAGCGCAGAAGCCGCGGTGCGCGAGTATGGGGTTACCTCCTGCCACGATGGTTGAGCCGACGCGGAGCAATGTGCTCCAACCCGAGTCGGCCGTGTGTTCGCGGCTCTTAGGGGTGTGCAGGGTCGGCACGGGAACCAACATGGACGCTACGTACAATCTAAACGGTGGCTACAAGCCTACGATAAAGCGCTTCGCGGACCTCGAAGGTCCAGACTTCTATCCGACGCCTCGATGGGCCACATTCGCCCTTGTCGAAAACGAGGAATTTCGCGGTGACATCTGGGAATGTGCCTGCGGTGACGGATCTATGACGAAAGTTCTAGAGCAAACGGGGAATGCGGTTGTTAGCTCCGATCTCTACGACCGAGGCTTTGGCGAGATCGGTCACGATTTCCTCGCCAGCGGGCGCCGCGCTCCAAATATCGTCACGAACCCCCCATATCACAGCGCAGAAGGATTCGTCGCAAGGAGTCTAGAACTTGCAGAGCGAAAGTTCGCACTCTTGTTGCGGCTGGCGTTTCTTGAGGGTGCCAAGAGGACGCGTCAGATATTTCATAGGAGCCCTCCAAGCCGTGTCTGGGTTTTTAGCGAGAGGATCACGTTCTATCCGAAAGGAGCAAAAATAAGAGGCAGCGGAACGACAACCTATGCTTGGTTTGTCTGGGATAAGGACCAGCTGGGAACCACGGAACTCAGGTGGTTTCGGCCTGGCTATAGGGCGAAATATGCCTAGTCGCGCAGGCCGCTGATCAGGTTGCGGCCGAGCGTTGTGATCTGTAGCCCTTGCTCGTATTCGCTGTACTCGGCCAGGCCATTGCTAATGAAGCTGCTGCGTTGGTCCCGGTGGGAGATCATGTTCCTCACCTTCTGAGAGAAATATGTGTCGGTTCGACCAGCGAAAATTGCCGCATCAGTGCCCGTCGGTTTGAACAGTTCTGTGAGGAATTTTATCAAGTCTGAAGTTCTGACCCAGTGGGGATAATTCTCCTCCAAAACCCTCAGCGCTGGAACGGTGAGCTCGCTCTCCGTTATCCTTTGTGTTCTTCTGTTACGGCTTGCGGATCTTGCGCACAAGGTCTCGAAGGCGGCGATCGCCTCGGCCCTCTGAGGCAGTAAGTCGCGCACCTTATGCCCGCCTGGCTCGAGGAAGTACTCAAACCTCTCTACATTGTTGGTTATCCCAATCAGAAAGGCGAAGGTGGTGACCTGGCGTGGACTTAGTTCATATGAAAATGCCGCGTTAGGATCGTCTTCATCTATCTCAGCCAGCTTGAAGGCCAGGGTATCCAGAAACTTGGGAATGTCCTGTTCGAACGCAAGTTCATCTGTTACGCGATCGTACGCGACAATGCGATGCGTCGCGCTGACCGCATTTGGATTCGGTTTGAGTGGCACTAGTATGTTCATGGATCTATCTTACGGTTCTTTTCGGCTGGTTTGGTTTGCTCTCCCGTCTCAGGATCGTATTCGCCAAGATGGTTACCGCGCCTATCGAACATCTCGATTCTGCCGTGCTGATAATCCCACTCCAGCAGATTACCGGTATGCTCGTCGAGCCATCGCCTGCGCCGGCTACTGCGAGACTTGCGCGTTTTGGGACGCATCCGCCTTGCGGCCGGGAAGGCGCTCGGTGTGTCGGGTGGCGTCACGTAACCTTGAAGAGGCGGTCGACCCACGCTCCTTCCTCTCGTGCAACGCTCCCAGTGGAGCACAGCCCATCCGACTCGTCACGGCTCCGTCATACCGCTCCAGCCATGTCCGCTGATTGCGAGATCGACAAGTACGACAGCATTCAGATTTCCACCCGTCGCTTCGCCAGTTCCGCCTCGTTCACCCGCAGCCCCAATCCCGGCACTTCCGGCAGGTGGAACAGCCCATCGACCGGCTTTGGCGGATTCTCGAACGCTGCGTGCGTGCGGGAGGACGGATCGTTCCACTCGATCGGCTTGCTGGCCTGCAACTGGGCCGCCACGACATGCATGTTCGCCATATGCCCGATCGTCGGCTGCGTCTGGTGCGACACCAGTTCCACGCCATGCGCGTGCGCCAGCGCCGCGCAGCGGACCAGGCCCGTGATGCCGCCCATCTTCACGATGTCGGGCTGCACCATGCGCACGCCCGCATCGATCAGGTCGGCGAGCGCTGCCAGCGTGTAGGTCTGCTCGCCCGCCGACACCGTGATGTCCAGCGCACGCGCGACCTCGCCCATCGCCTTGACGTGATAGTGCTGCACCGGCTCCTCGAACCACCAGTAGCCAAGCTCCTCCAGCGCGCGACCGACGCGGATCGCGCCGCCGGTGGTGAAGCCGTTGTTGGCATCGAACGCGAGCGGGAAGCCATCACCCACCAGCTTGCGCACCGCGCGCGCCTTGGCGATGTCGCCGGGAATGTCGCGGTCGAGCAGCGTGCGCGGATTGTCGAAGCGGATCTTGATCGCGGCTGGCTTGTCCTTCAGCCGCGTCTCCACCACGCGCAGCACATCGTCCGGGCTGCGATCGCCGTTGCCGCCGATCGAGGCGTAGAACGGCAGCGCGGTGCGCCACGCGCCGCCGAGCAGCTTGTAGATCGGCAGGCCGGTCAGCTTGCCCTTGATGTCCCACATTGCAATGTCGAGCGCGGCCAGTGCGCCGGTCAGCGCGCCCTCCGGGCCGAGCTTCACACAGGTGTGCAGCAACGTGTCCAGCAGCACGGCATGGTCCAGCGGATCCTTGCCGATCAGCGCCGGCGCCAGTTCGTGCCGGATCATGCCGAGCGATGCGAGCCCGCCCTGCATCGGCGATGCCTCGCCGATCCCGTCGATGCCGTCATCGGTATAGATGCGCACGAAGGCGCTGTGTTGCGTCGGCTTCTCGTCCGGCGTCCAGCGCACCTGGAACGCGTCGATGCGGGTGATCTTCATGGCGCTTGCTCCCTCGCTCAGCCTTCAATCAACACCGGCACCAGCGAGGCGACAAGCAGCAGGGCCATGGCGATATTGAAGGCGCGCAGCCGCACGGGCGAATGCAACAGCCGGCCGGCGCCGCTGCCGAGAGCTGCCCACACCAGCAGGCACGGCATGCCAACGGCGAGGAAGACCGTGAAGATGCGCGCAAGCTGCAGCAGCAGCGGGTGGTTCGGCGACAGGTATTCGCCGGCGGCGCCGGCGGCGATCAGCCAGGCCTTGGGATTGACCCATTGGAAGGCCGCCGCGCCGATGAAGCCGAGTACGCGGCCGCGGCCGCCTTCGCCGGGTGCCGGGGCGATGGCGATCCGCCAGGCGAGGAAGGCAAGCCACGCCGCGCCGACCCAGCGGAACAACGGCAACAGCAATGGCCAGTTCACCAGCGCCGAGCCAAGGCCCGCGCACACCAGGGTCAGCATCACCGAAAAGCCCACCGCGATGCCGAACATATGTGGCACGGTCGCGCGGACGCCGTGATTGGCAGCCGAGGCCGCCACCATCACGTTGTTCGGGCCCGGCGTGATGTACATCGCGACCGAGAAGCCGAACAGGGAGACCAGTGCGCCGTCCATGCCGATAGGACAGCATGGCTGTCGTTTCAGCGCAACGCTTTGGTCAATCCGCCTGCGACCCGGCTATCTGTGCGCGGGCCCGAACAGGGTTGGGAATGTGCAGGAAGAACGCGCACACGAAGGAGGAGATCGCACACAGCAAGGCCAAGCCGTACAGACCGCCGGCGAAGCTGTCGGTCAGGTCCTTCACCACGCCGACATACCAAGGTCCAAAGAACCCGCCGAGGTTGCCGATCGAATTGATCCAAGCAATCGAGGCAGCCGCCGCGGTGCCGGTCAGGAACATCGGCGGCATCGCCCAGAACGGTCCCTTCGAGCCGTAGAAACCGAACGTCGCAATCGACAGGCCGACCATCGCCCACCATGTCCCCATCGTCATGCCGGCGATGATCAGCCCAACGGTGGAAACCAGACACGCGATGAGCAGGTTCCAGCGGCGCTCGTTCATGCGGTCGGAGATTTTGCCCCAGACGATCAGGCCGATGCCGCCGGTGATATAGGGGATCATGGTCAGCCAGCCGACGGCCATGTTGCTCATGGTGCCAAGCGACTTGATGATCTGCGGCACGAAGATCAGCACCCCGAGGCTGGCGACGACGATGCCGAAATAGTTCAGCGCCAGCAGCAACACCTTCTTGTCGAAC
>Ga0209040_10000123_pt1 | contig 48921 bp, 41 predicted proteins | sample BogFormECP12_OM3_FD_188240 | JGI IMG/M metagenome (GOLD analysis project Ga0209040, IMG submission 188240) | Bog forest soil microbial communities from Calvert Island, British Columbia, Canada - ECP12_OM3 (SPAdes) (version 2) | ecosystem: Environmental > Aquatic > Freshwater > Wetlands > Bog ... | reverse complement strand
TTTTGTAGATCTGCGGCAGCTGATAGTTGTATCCAAACGAATCCGGGTTCCAGCCGATCTTCACATCCACGCCGAAATTCTTCTGGAAATAGCGCTTGCCCACCAAGATCTGGCGGACCAGGGATTCGCCGTCGGGCATATTCAAATCCGGCTCGACCCACATGCCGCCGATGATCTCCCACCGGCCCTCTTTGACGCGCCGCTGGATCTGCTGAAAGAGGTCAGGATATTTTTCCTGCATCCATTCATAGGTGCGCGCGGACGACATGGTGAATTTGAAGTCGGGATACTCGCGCATGAGGTCGAGCACGCTCTGGAACGTGTTGCGTACCACTTCGACCGTTTCGGTCCATGGCCACAGCCACGCCATGTCGATATGCGAATTGCCCACGATGCGAATGTTGAACTGCTGCAGCCATGGTCTGAGCGCTTCCAGCTTGGCATGCGCTTGCTTGAGCGAGGCGTCGAAGCCAGCCTGATCCCCATGATCCAGCGGCGAAAAATCAATGGCCTTCACCGCGGCGTCGAGTTGCTGCTGGCGCCCGGTCTTTCCCTCCTCATAGGCCGCAATAATGGGGCGAGCGGCGAGCAGTTCCGTTCGCAGAAAACCGGGGCTCGGCCGCGAATGCGGAGGTTCGATCGTGATCTCGCTATGAAGAAATTCGGACTGCGCTTCGTCTCCCGCCACCACCCGCGCTGCGACCAGGAATCTCTGGCCGGGCTGCGCGTTTTCGGTTAGGAGCATGGGCAGAATGTCGTCGTCGCTGCCGCGATAGAGAATCGCTCCATTCGAAAACACGGTAATCTTCATGCTACCTTGACTGCCAAAGCGCAGATCAAGCGACACCCGCGAGCCTTGCGTGGCGTAACCGTTAATCTTCTCGGGAACCTGAATCCAGCGACGAAACACGCGGGTTCCCGCCCAATGTTCCTCGTTGGCGTTGCCCCCTCCCGGTTCCGCCTTCACCGTGAACCGGCCCCAGCCGGAATCATCCAGTCCGGGATCCTCGGGATGCGGAATGTCGGAGTGAAATCGCCATTCCGCTTCGTCGTGGCGAGTGAGTGCCTCGAGCCGGTCAAGCGTTGATTTGTAGGGATCAGGAGCGTTGGAGGTCTGGGAAACCGCAAAAGCCGCGTGCAGCAGAATTGCAAGGAATAACACGAGCGAACGCTTCATCGAGAACGCACCTTTCAAGCGAGATCAGAAAAACTTCAATCCGAGCATCTGGAGAGCAACCAGAGATTATCACTCAATGTTGTCGATATGATTCTAAGTTGTTGATTCTATAGCGAGCTGATGCCCGTGAGCGCGGGCTCGCAAAAATTATGATTCCTTGCATCGAAATTATGAATCCAAGCCATTACGTAAGATGGTTGACGGTGCGAGCCAGCCAACTTACACTTTAAGCTGCAAATGTCAGAAAACCGCAATCTTCGCGCTATGTGCTGCGGCACTTGTTGTTGTTGTGCATGCGTGTGCGCTGGCGCGGGGAGGCTGCTGACCTAAGAATTCTTTCTTAACAAGGCACTCATAAACCCATCGCCAGACGAACCTGGCGGTGGGTTTTTCATTTTTGGCCACCGAAATTTCGGACCATAACTTTATGACAAACACGGCGAAAGAAACGACAGCCCAGCGCGTTGAGCGCCTGAAGCGCGCCATGAATCCATGGGAGGGCCTGGAGGAAATCCGGCGCTTCGCCCGCGAGGGATTCGAGTCCATCCCGCCCGAATGGATCGGCACGTATTTCCGCTGGTGGGGCGTGTACACCCAGGGAGACGGCGCTGGAGTAACCGGCGGCCAGGGCGGCGTAGGCCGTGCGTTGCAGCGCTTCATGGTGCGCATCCGCATTCCCAACGGCATGATGACCTCGCGCCAGCTGCGGGCCATCGCCGACCTCACCCGCCGTCACGCCAACGGCATTGCCGACCTTACCGTTCGTCAGAACATTCAACTGCACTGGGTCACCATTGAGTCGCTGCCGGAAGTGCTGGACGGCCTCTGGCAGGTTGGACTTAACACGACTGGAGCGTGCGGCGATGTCGTGCGCAACGTGACGGGATGTCCCGTCGCAGGAGTGGATGCCGACGAAATCGCCGACGCCTCACCCCTGGTGCTGGAGACTTCGCAATTGCTGGCGGGAAATGTCGAGTTTTACAACCTGCCGCGCAAATTCAAAATCTCGATCACCGGATGCCGCGTCTGGTGCCCCTATCCCGAAATCAATGACGTGGGCCTGACCGCGATTACTCGCGTGGTTGGCGGGAAGCCGGAAGTCGGCTTCTCGCTTAGAGTGGCCGGAGGCCTTTCGACGGAACCTTACCTCGGAGCGCGTCTGAATGCGTTCGTTCGCTGGAACCAGGTGGTGCCTGTAATCAAAGGGATCGCCGAACTGTTTCGCGATTCCGATGTTCTGCGCGAGCACCGCGAGCGAGCCCGCTTGAAGTTTCTCTTCCTGCGCCACGGCTGGACCGCGGACCGTTTTCTCGGAGAACTGCAAGAGCGTATTGGATTCCAACTCGATCCGGCGGTGGAAGAACAGCCGCCTGACGACGTCTATCGTGACCATGTCGGAATTCATGCGCAGAAGCAGTCCGGCCTCTCTTATGTAGGGGCGGTCGCGCTCCGCGGGCGCATCACGGCCGAACAGATGCAGTCGGCCGCGGACCTCGCCGAGCGCTTCGCTGGTGGCGAATTGCGCGCGACCAACATGCAGAACCTGCTCGTCGTAAACGTGCCCACGCTCAACGCGGAACCTCTGGCAAAGGAATTCGACGCGATCGGATTGAAAGTCGGCGGTTCGTCATTCTGGCGTGGCACGGTGGCATGCAGCGGGACGGAATTCTGCAAGCTTGCCATCACCGAAACGAAGAGCTTTTCCCGCTGGCTGGTCGAAGAACTGGAAGAGCGGCTGCCCGGTTTCGATCAGCACCTGAAGCTGCACGTTACCGGATGCCCCAACAGTTGCGGCCAGCACTGGATCGCCGACATCGGCATCGAGGGCAAGAAGATCAAAGTTCACGACCGCATGGTCGACGCCTACTACTTCTGCGTAGGCGGAGCGCTTGGTCTGCATCAGGCCACAGCCCGCCCGGTCGGATATCGCTGCGCTGCCACGGAAGTTCCGGATGCTCTGGAGCGGTTGCTGGGCAGCTACCTGGCGCAGCGTGAGCCGGGCGAGAATCTGCGCAGGTTTTTTGTTCGCCACAGCGACACCCAATTGCGCGAGTTTCTTGCCGGAGAAGTCGTGGCCGCGGTAGCTCGCGATTTACCGGATCCAACCAGGGGCTTAGCGGCATCAGGAGGGATCGGTGACTAACTTATTCCCCATGTTTCTAAAGCTCGAAGGCCGGCAATGCCTGGTGGTGGGCGCCGGCAAAGTCGGCGAGCCCAAAATCGGCGGTCTGCTGGAGACCGGTGCGCGCATCCGCGTAGTCACTCTCGATGCCAGTCCTGCGGTTCGCGAGTGGGCACGGACCGGAAAGATCGAGCTTGAGTTGCGAGCCTTCGTAGCCGACGACCTGGACGGCGCTTTCCTGGCAGTCGTGGCCACGAATTCGCGCAGCTTGAATGAGCGCGTTTATCACGAAGCGCAGAGACGCCGCGTGCTCTGCAATGTTGCCGATGTTCCCGACCTCTGCGATTTCTACTATCCCGCGGTCGTGCGCCGCGGCGATCTTCAAATCGCCGTTTCGACCGCCGGGCAAAGTCCATCGCTGGCCCAGAAAATTCGTCAGCAGCTCGAAAAGCAATTTGGCCCCGCATACGCCGCGTGGGTTGAGGAACTGGGTGAGACGCGGAGGCTGATTCTCGCCAGCGATCTCGACAAAGAACGCAAGTTGGAGTTGCTGCATTCGCTGGCGAGCAGGGAAGCAGTCGAAGCGGCCCTGGCGGAAACGCGCGAAGCGCCTGAGCTGGCAGCCAAGGGAGAGGGCGCATGAAGGGGAAAGTCTATTTAGTGGGTGCGGGGCCGGGCGATCCTGAGTTGCTCACTTTGAAAGCGCTGCGAGTTCTGAAGACGGCGGATGCTGTCCTGCACGACGACCTGGTCTCGCCTGAGACCTTAAAACTGATTCCTCCAACCGCGCAGGTTCACAACGTCGGCAAGCGCTGCGGAAAGAAAAACATCCTGCAGGAAGAAATCAGTTTTCTGATGGTTGCGCTGGCCGACTCTGGATTGTGTGTCGTCCGCCTCAAGAGCGGCGATCCACTTATCTTTGGCCGCGCGGGAGAAGAAATCGAAGCGCTCCGCCGGGCCAACATTCCCTTCGAGATTGTGCCCGGCGTGACTTCCGCCATGGGAGCGGCTGCGGCGGCGCAGATTCCCCTGACGCATCGCCGCGCCTCGTCCGCGCTGGTATTCATCACGGCGCATCAAGCCTCTGGAAGTGAAGCCGCAAACTGGAACAAGCTGGCAGGAAGCGGCGCAACGCTGGTGATCTACATGCCGGGAAAAAACTATGGCGAGATCGCCGCGAAGCTGAAGGCATCTGGACTCGCTTGCGAGACTCCCTGCGCCATCATCTCGCGCGCGACCACTGCGCAGCAGCAGACGCACTTTTCCACGATCGGCGGGTTGCATCGCTCGCCAAAGCTGGCCGCTCCGACGCTGCTTATAGTCGGCGAAGTTGTGCGCTTCGCCGATCCTGTAGCTCTGGCGCAGCCATTTATGTCGACCATTTCTGCTGAGAACGACGGCGTTCTCCCGGCTGCGTTGTTTGCCGATTCCACCGCCGCAGCTGACTTCGTACCAAATGAGGAGCCACTCGCGTGAAAGACCAGATCCAGATCGACATCCAAGAGCAGATCGCAGAGATTCAGGACGCGGCCGAGAATTGGACACCTCAGCATGCTCTGGCCTGGGCGTTCGAGACCTTCGGCGAACGCGTAGCCATGTCTTCGGCGTTCGGCGCCGAAGGGATGGTGCTGATCGATATGGCTTCTCGCGCCCGCAAAGACTTCCGCCTTTTTACCATCGACACCGAATTCCTGTTTCCTGAAACGTATAACTTGATGGACCGGATCGAAGAGAAGTATGGAGTCACGATCGAGAAGGTGTACTCCGTATTCTCGCCCGAAGAGCAGGAGCGCACGCATGGATCAGCGCTGTGGACGCGGGATCCAGACCTCTGCTGCAGCCTGCGGAAAGTCGAGCCCCTGCGCCGCAAGCTGGGCGAGCTGAGCGCGTGGATCACGAGCATTCGCCGGGACCAGACGTCAGTCCGGTCCAGCGCGCGCAGAATTGAGTGGGATGCCAAGTTCGGCCTCGTGAAGATCAATCCAATGGTCGACTGGACTACGAAGCAGGTGTGGCACTACATCCATGACCATGACGTGCCCTACAACCCGCTGCACAATCAGGACTATCCCAGCATCGGCTGCACGCATTGCACGCGCGCTGTCCGGCCGGGAGAAGATCCGCGCGCCGGGCGCTGGCCAGGATTCGCCAAGACTGAGTGCGGCTTGCACATCATTGAGCCCGTGCCGGGCTCGCCAGCGGACGCGTCGAAAGCTGCCAAGTTCGGAAACTAAAGTAAACTGCGTTCAACCCGTATGGCAGAACGCGCTGGAGATCCCTCCCCAGTCGCGCACGGGCTGCGGCTGCGGGAATCGCTTCTGGCGGTGGGTTCGGTTGATTCTCTTAAGAGTGCTTTACTTCATCCGATCCCGCCCTCCAGAAGACCCGTAATTCGTGTCGACATTTTTGTCGATGTCGATGTAATGCGCGTGGCGTTCTGGATGAGGGTCTCATGAAAATGTTCGGCGCGGAAAACTGGAACAATTGCAAGTTAAGAGCGCTGGAGGACACGGTGCAACAGAAATGCAAAATTCCGATAGGAACCATCGAAATCTCAGGCGCCACCGGCGCTTACCCGTCCGTCTTCATTTGCGTGGCGAACTGGCGCAGCAGGGCGACAAACGCAGTGGACGCGACCGAGAGCGTGCGGTCGCGACGGTAGGCAAGCCCGAGCTCGCGGTAGAGGGTTGCGTCCTCCAGATCGATCAGCTTGACCCGGCCAGAGTCCACTTCGTCGCGGGCGAACGATGCGCTGATGAGCGATACGCCTAAGTCCGCGGCGACGAAGCTCTTGATCATGCCAATGCTGGGCAGTTCCATTCGCACCTGCAGTTCGGCGTGGTAGGGGCGAAACAGCTTATCCAGCAGCCGCCGCGTGTGCCCCGTCTTCGGAAACAGCAAAGGATGTTTGACAATCTCGCTGACGGGCACGACCTTGAACTTGGCAAGCGGATTTTTGGGGCTGACCATCAGCATCAGCTTGTCGCGGAAAATGGGCTGGATCTTCAAACTCGGCGACTGGATCGGCAAGGTAAGAATGCCGACTTCGACCTGCCCGTTTTCCAGCTTTTCCACGATTTTGTAGGTGAAGTTCCGGTAAATGCTGATCTGCACTGGCGGATAGCGGCGGCAATATTCCCCGAAAACCTCAGGCAGAACATACAAACACGTAGCTTCGTTCGCTCCCACACGCAGCGTGCCGCGAGGCGTACCGCTGTGGTCGGCGACCGCCATCAAAGATTCGTCGCGCAGGGCCTTCAGGCGCTCGGCATATTCGTAAAACACCTGGCCCGCCGGAGTCAGTTTTACCGTCTTGCCCGAGCGGTCGAGCAGGCGGTCGCCGTACTCCTGCTCCAGTTGGCGGATTTGTGCGCTCACAGCCGATTGCGAGCGGAAAACTTTCTCCCCGGCACGGGAAAAACTTCCCTGCCGCGCAACTTCCAGGAACGTGATGAGCTGATCGAAGTCCATTGTGGTTTCAACGAATTATAGCGAAGTTCCCCTGCAATCGAGGTTAATTACCCGGAATTCCGCGCCTCAGGGCGCGCCCTGAAATTTGCATGACTTGCATCGAAATTCTGCATTGTACTTTGCTCCCGATCAGGCCAGACAATACCAAGGTATGTTCCTGTGCAGGAGTGTGCGACCCTCGGTTGCCCTCGCGAGTCGTGCCCAAGAGCAACTGATTCGAAAGGAATTCAGTCCACCGGACGAAGTCGGATTCCAGGATGACGACGACGCGTCTCAACCCGAAAAATGGCTTGCCGCCCGCCCAGGGCCTCTACCACCCAGCGCACGAGCACGACGCCTGCGGCATCGGTTTTGTCGCCAGCATCGGCGGCCATAAAAGTCACGACATCATCCGCAAAGGAATTCAGGTATTGCTCAACCTGGCGCATCGCGGCGCCTGCGGCTGCGATCCGGAAACCGGCGACGGTGCCGGCGTCCTCATCCAGATTCCGCACAAATTCTTCGCGCGGGAATGCGAGAAGCTGGGCTTCGCGCTTCCGAAACCTGGAACGTATGGCGTCGGCATGACGTTTCTGCCTGTCGAGAAGCACCAGCGCCTGCAGTGCGAGGGAATTCTCGAACGCATCGTCCGAGAAGAAGGCCTGACGTTGCTCGGCTGGCGGGATACTCCTGTTTATGCGTCCGCGATCGGCCGCGTGGCTCGCGCTTCGCAGCCTTATATTCAGCAGATATTCGTTCGCTGCACGCCGGGAATAAACGAAGATGCTTTCGAGCGCAAGCTCTATGTTGTGCGCAAGCGGGCGGAGAATGAAATCCGCGAGTCCGGCATTGAAGACGCGGAGATGTTCTACATCCCGTCGCTTTCCTGCCGCACGATTGTCTACAAGGGCTTGCTGCTCGCTTCCCAGATTACAAATTTCTACCGCGAGCTCTCCGATCCCGATGCGATCAGCGCGCTTTGCCTGGTGCACCAGCGGTTCTCGACCAATACGTTTCCCAGTTGGCAGCGGGCGCATCCCTACCGCTATATCGCGCACAACGGCGAGATCAACACGCTGCGCGGCAACGTTAACTGGATGCAGGCCCGCCAGTCGCTGCTGCAGTCTCCACTTTTCGGCGAGGACATAAAAAAGTTACATCCCGTCATCGCGCCCGACGGCAGCGATTCGTCGAACTTCGATAACGCCGTTGAATTGCTCCTTCAGTCCGGACGAAGCCTGCCGCACGTCATGGCCATGCTGATTCCCGAAGCGTGGTCGGGCAATCCGCACATGAAGCCGGAGAAGCGCGCCTTCTACGAGTACCACGCCTGCCTGATGGAGCCATGGGACGGCCCGGCTGCGATAGCCTTCACGGACGGCCGCGTCATCGGCGCGACGCTCGACCGCAACGGCCTGCGCCCCGGACGCTACGTCGTGACCCATGATGACCTGGTTGTCATGGCCTCGGAAGCCGGTGTGCTCGACATCGCGCCCGAGCAGGTCAAGAGCAAGGGACGTCTGCAGCCGGGGAAGATGTTCCTGGTCGATACCGTCGAAGGCCGCATCATTTCGGACAAGGAGATCAAGCAGAAGCTTTCGTCGCGTCAGCCCTACGCTCAGTGGGTGAAGGAAAATCAGATCACCATCGATCAGTTGCCGGATCCTTCGCGCATGCATCACCCGGATGCCGAAACTCTTCTACGCCGCCAGCGTGCTTTCGGCTATAGCGATGAAGACCTGCGCATGATCCTCGGCCCGATGGCCGCGAAGGGCGAAGAGCCCATTGGTTCGATGGGGACTGACACGCCCCTGGCCTGTCTCTCCGATAAACCGCAGTCGTTGTTCAATTACTTTAAGCAATTGTTTGCGCAGGTGACCAATCCTCCGATCGATCCCATTCGCGAAGAGATGGTGATGTCGCTCATCAGCTACATCGGCAGCGAGCGCAACATTCTCGAAGAGGCACCGGAGAACTGCCACATGCTGAAGCTGGCGCATCCCTTGCTCTCCAATCGCGAACTGGAAAAGCTGCGGCGGGTTTCGAATCGTGACTTGCTGGCAACCACGCTGCCCGCTCTGTTCCCCGCCAGAGACGGCGAGGCCGGACTGAGACGGGCCCTTGATGAATTGTGCCGGACCGCGTCGCGTGCCGTGAAGGCCGGATACTCTCTTCTGATCCTTTCCGATCGCGGCGTGGACAAAGACTACGCTCCCATTCCTTGTCTGCTGGCGCTGGCAGCGGTTCACAACTTGCTCGTCCGGGAAGAAACACGTACTCAAGTTGCCCTGATTACCGAATCCGGCGAGCCGCGCGAAGTCATGCACTTCGCTCTGCTCAGCGGCTACGGGGCCAGCGCCATCAATCCGTATCTGGCGCTCGAGAGTGTTGAAAACCTGGCGCGGCGCGGAGAACTCGGGGATGACATTGCCCCTGAGCTCGCCGCCAGGCACTTCATGAAGGCCATCAAGAAAGGCCTGCTGAAGACGTTCTCGAAGATGGGCATCTCCACGCTCCAAAGTTATCAGGGCGCGCAGGTTTTCGAAGCGATCGGACTGAACAAGGAATTGATCGACGCCTACTTCGCCGGCACAACCTCGCGGATTGAGGGAGTTGGACTTTCTGTTCTCGCCGCCGAAGCCCAACTGAAACACGAGTACGCTTTCCGCCCGCTCACTGAGTTTGAAACCGAGCTTGCCGTCGGCGGCAGTTATCACCAGCGCGTGAACGGCGAATATCACCTGCTGAATCCGCTGACCATCAGCAAGCTGCAACAAGCCGTGCGGGAGGATAGCTTTAAGACATTTCAGGAATACACCGACCTCATCGACAACCAGAACGCCAACTTCTGCACTCTGCGCGGCCTGATGAAGTTGAAAAAGAGCGACACGCCGGTTCCGGTCGAGGAAGTCGAGCCCGCCATGGAAATCGTTAAGCGTTTCACCACCGGCGCCATGTCGTTTGGATCGATCAGCAAGGAAGCGCACGAGACACTGGCCATCGCCATGAACCGCATTGGCGGCAAGTCCAACACGGGCGAGGGCGGGGAAGACGAAGCGCGCTTCACGCCGGACCCGAACGGCGATCTACGGCGAAGCGCCGTCAAACAAGTGGCCTCGGCGCGTTTCGGCGTGACCGCCAACTACCTGGTTAACGCCGACGAGCTCCAAATAAAAATGGCGCAGGGCGCGAAACCCGGCGAGGGCGGCCAACTCCCGGGCCACAAGGTCGACGAAGTGATTGCCCGCCTGCGGCATTCCATTCCTGGAGTGGGGCTGATCTCGCCGCCGCCGCATCACGACATCTATTCGATCGAGGACCTCGCGCAACTGATCTACGACCTGAAAAACGTGAACCCGCACGCCCGCATTGCCGTGAAGTTGGTGGCCGAGGTCGGTGTCGGAACAGTCGCAGCGGGGGTGGCAAAAGCCCATGCCGACGTCGTGCTCATCAGCGGCGACAGCGGTGGCACTGGCGCGTCTCCGTTAAGTTCCATCAAGCATGCCGGCATTCCGTGGGAACTGGGCCTGGCGGAAACGCAGCAGGTTCTCTTGTTGAACGATCTGCGCAGCCGCATCCGCGTGCAAACCGACGGCAAACTGCAGACCGGCCGCGACGTGGCCATTGCCGCCTTGTTGGGCGCCGAAGAATTTGGTTTTGCCACGACTCCTCTGATCGCCATGGGCTGCATCATGATGCGCAAGTGCCATCTCAACACTTGCTCGGTGGGCATCGCCACGCAGGATCCTGAATTACGGAAACAATTTAAGGGACAGCCCGAGCACGTGATCAATTTCTTTTTCTTCATCGCGGAACAGCTTCGCCAGTACATGGCAGAGCTCGGATTCCGCACGGTCGACGAAATGGTGGGTCGCGTCGACATGCTCGACGTGGACCCCGCCGTCGATCATTGGAAAGATCACTGGAAGGCCCGCGGCCTCGACTTCACGACGATTCTCTACAATCCACCCGTGCCCTCGCGAGTGGCCCGTCGCCGCGTGCAGGCGCAGGATCACGGCTTGGAGCAGGCGCTCGATCACAAGATTCTCGGCCAGGTAGCGCCCCACCTCGAAACCCTCGCACCGGTGGAAGTAAAGTTCCCCGTACGAAACATTCACCGCTCGGTCGGGACCATGCTGAGCGGCGAGATCGCGCGCCGTTATGGATCTGCCGGACTGCCCGACGACACGGTCCGCATCCACCTCACGGGCTCGGCTGGTCAGAGCCTGGGGGCGTTTCTCGCCAAAGGAGTCACGCTTTCGCTCGAGGGCGAAGCCAACGACTACGTTGGGAAGGGCCTCTCAGGTGGCCGGCTCATCGTGTTTCCGCCGCGGGCTTCCAGTTTCGCGCCAGAAGAAAATATCATCATCGGCAACGTCGCCCTTTACGGTGCGACCAGCGGAGAAGCGTTCTTCAACGGCGTCGCTGGCGAACGTTTTGCAGTCCGCAATTCCGGCGCGACCGCTGTCATCGAGGGCGTCGGCGATCACGGCTGCGAGTACATGACCAACGGCATCGTACTGGTGCTCGGCGCCTGCGGCAGAAATTTCGGCGCCGGCATGAGCGGCGGCGTCGCTTATGTCTTCGACGAGCGCGGAGACTTTACTGACAGGCGTTGCAATCTCGATTCCGTCGATCTGGAACCGTTGCTCGATGAGCCGGATGTTGTGATGGTCAAAGATCTTCTTTTATCTCACCTGGAACTGACTGCCAGCCCCCGCGCCAAGTGGATTCTCGATAGTTGGGATGAGATGGTCTCTCGCTTCATCAAAGTATTTCCGCACGAATTCAAGCGAGTGCTGGGAGTGGCCCGCAGCCAGGCGCCCTACATCCCGAGCCAGCCGGTAACCATCCTGGCAGATGCCGAGCACGCACAGCAGGAGCAGCACGGGCAGGTGCTACATGGGTAAGACCACCGGCTTCATGGATTACTCGCGCGAACTGGCGCCGCGCCGCCCGGTCGCCGAACGGATCAACGACTGGTTCGAGATTTATCAGGATTTTCGGGAAGAGAAGCTTCGCGAGCAGGGTGCCCGCTGCATGGATTGCGGCGTTCCGTTTTGCCAGACGGGATGTCCCGTCAGTAATCTCATCCCTGACTGGAACGATCTGGTCTATCGCGGGCGTTGGAAAGACGCAGTCCGCCAGTTGCACGCCACCAATAATTTTCCCGAGTTCACCGGCCGAATCTGTCCCGCGCCCTGCGAAGCCTCGTGCGTGTTGGGCATCAACCAGCCTCCAGTCACGATCAAGCAGAACGAAAAAAATATTGTGGAGCGCGGATTTCTCGAAGGCTGGATCCGCCCCGAACCCGCGAAACTTCGCAGCGGAAAAAAAGTTGCCGTCGTCGGTTCCGGTCCAGCCGGACTGGCAGCGGCGCAGCAGTTGTGCCGCGCCGGCCATACGGTTTCGGTTTATGAGAAAAATGACCGCATCGGCGGATTGCTGCGCTACGGCATTCCCGAATTCAAGCTGGAAAAACACATCATCGACCGCCGTCTCGATCAGATGTCGGCCGAGGGAGTGAGGTTCATCACCAGCGCCGAGGTCGGCAGCAAAATCCCGGTCGAAGATCTCCGCCGTGACTTCGATGCCATTGTTCTGGCTGGCGGTTCCGAGCATCCCCGTGATTTGAAAGTTCCCGGCCGCGAGCTGAAGGGAATTCACTACGCGATGGAGTTCCTCCCGCAGCAGAACAAGCGCTGCCACGGCGATACACTCGACCCGGCCGTCGAGATTCTGGCCACTGGCAAGCGCGTGGTGATCATCGGCGGCGGCGACACCGGTGCCGACTGCCTGGGGACGGTCCACCGCCAGAAGCCGCTTTCTGTGCATCAATTTGAAATCATGCCGAAACCGCCCGACGAGCGTTCGCCGCTGACCCCGTGGCCTCTTTGGCCCATGCAATTGCGCATCGAAGGTGCTCACGAGGAAGGCGGCGTGCGCGACTGGAGCATCGCCACCACGAAATTTACGGGCGATGCACATGGCAACGTCACTCAACTTCACGCCGTTAGGGTCGGCCCTCCCCCGAAGTTCGACCCCATCGCCGGCACCGAGTTCACCATGGATGCTGATCTCATTCTCATCGCCATGGGCTTCCTCGGCCCGGTGCGCAGCGGCATGATCGAGCAGCTGGGAGTTCAGCTTGATAACCGCGGGAACGTGGCGACCGACCAGAACCACATGTCGTCGGTTCCCGGGGTGTTCGCAGCAGGCGACATGCGCCGCGGACAGTCGCTCGTGGTGTGGGCGATTTCGGAGGGCCGCAAAGCTGCCGCCTGTGTTGAGGCCTACCTGAAGTCGCTCACCATGCGTCCGGTAGTTCCTGCGGTATCCGCCGCGCGACAGATTGCCTCCTGATCATGACCGTCCGTCCGCGGCTCAGACAAAGATGGAGTGGGGCTCATACGCGGCAGAGTAAGATGGCTGTGCACTGGTCCTCGTCCGACCCGTCATCGCCCGATCTGTCATGATCCAACTTTCCGATATCCAGGCCGCTCTCGAACGAATCCGCGCTGACATCCGCATCTCTGCCTGCACGCACTCGGAAACATTTTCCGGCCTGACCAACAACTCCATCTTCCTGAAGCTCGATAACCAGCAACGCACGGGAGCTTTCAAAGAGCGCGGCGCTCTGAACAAACTACTCACGCTGACTCAAGACGAACGCGCCCGTGGCGTGATCGCGGCATCTGCCGGCAATCATGCGCAAGGTGTCGCGTACCACGCGGGACGGCACAACATCAAGGCGCGCATCGTCATGCCGCTTCCCACACCGCTGACGAAAGTTTCGGCGACGCGCGCTTACGGCGCCGACGTTCTGCTGCACGGGACTAATTACGACGAAGCCTATGAAAAGGCCGTCGAGCAGAGCCGGCAACACGGACTCACGCTGATTCACGCTTTCGACGACGATGCAGTAATCGCCGGGCAGGGAACTGTGGGACTTGAAATCCTGCAGCAGCATCCTGAGATCGAGGTCATTGTCGCCCCCATCGGCGGCGGTGGTCTCATTGGCGGAATCTCCTGCGCGGTCAAAGAGACAAATCCAGCGATTCAGATTTTCGGAGTGCAACCTTCGAGAATTCCGTCCATGAAAGCCGCCGTGGCCGAGGGCAAGCCCGTTACGCTGAGCTCCGCCAAGACGATCGCGGATGGCATTGCCGTGCGCCGGGCCGGAGAACGCACGCTCCCGCTGGTGCAAAAATACGTAGACGACATCGTTACCGTGGAAGAGGAAGAAATCGCGAATGCGATTCTTCTGCTGCTGGAGCGCGAGAAAACCCTGGCGGAAGGCGCCGGAGCTGCCGCTATTGCCGCCGTCCTCAATCGCAAGCTGCCGCTGCAGGGGAAGAAAATCGCCGTCCTTGTCTGTGGCGGCAATATCGACGTGACCTTGCTCTCGCGCATCATCGAGCGCGGCCTGGTGAAAGATGGACGCCTGGTTCGTCTCCGCGTTCACCTCCCCGACTATCCCGGCGCGCTGCACCGCCTCACCGGAATCTTGGCCGATCATCGCGCTAACATTGTTGAGACCGCTTACGACCGCGCCTACCACGGCGTCAACCTGGGCGACACCGCCATCGACATCACGATGGAAACCAGAGGTCCCGATCACATCGCGGAACTGCTGGCCGCCCTGGTGTTGGCGGGTTACACGCACGAAAGAATTCTATGAGGATGGGCGGGATGGGGGTGGGTCGAAAGCCGGGTTAGGGAAGATTTATGAGCAGGCCGATCGGCATGCTCACTCAGGGCGCCGATGCACTAATCGGGGTCTTCCCGCCGCCGCCCCGGCAGAGCAGAACGCAAGCGATAATGCCAGCTCCCCCGACTCCGGCGGCAATCCATTTCGGACTCACGCCCTGGCTGGCTGCCTTGATCCGCGCGGGTGCTCCGCAGAGTTCCGATTCGTCGAAGCTTTTTTGTTCTCCCTCGTGAACCGTGGCTCCGTGCGACGCTTCGGTCGCCGGCGAGAGCTTCCGGCGATCGATCTCCCGCTCTACGTTCACGTCATTCTTGCGCGCCGCCACTTGAATGTTTCCGTTCAGGTTGGTCACTTCGTACTGTGTCCATTCGTTGACGACCGGAGTGACCGTAACGCAATTCACCTTTACTTTGAAACTCCTCGAAGTTCCAACCGAGACGCTGCCATGATCCAGTTCGAGCACATTGTTTTGCAGCCTGGCCACCGATTCGGGCTGGATGAGAACCGTCGCTCCGTCCAGAGTCAAGTCCGCCGGAGATCCGGGCTTGGTTTCCACCAGGTCTCCGGGAAAAACGGCGGACGAATCCTTGGCCTCGTAGCCGTTGACCCACACTCCCCCTTGCGTGTGAAGAATCCCTGCTCCCGCAGATCCTGTCTGGGCTTGTCCGGTTTGGACTGGTCCAGTCTGGCCCTGTCCGGTTTGACCCAGCCCGGTTTGACCCAGCAAAGACACGGGAACGACCACCAACATCGTCCAGCACAGAAAGCAACGTAAGATCGAGACTCGCATCCTGAAAGCCGATTTGCGCAGATTTCCCAAGAAAAATCGTATCTGGGCATGCCCCCGCCGTCTATTAGCTCTCTGGGTGCCGGGGGATGGTTGTTATGTTTGGAGTGCGCGGGTGCGAGCTCCTTGCTCGACCCTAAAGAGACGTTGCGTCGCGGTCAGCGATCTCTTCTGGTCCCAACGAAGAATTTTCCGATTCCCAGCCGCACCTGCACGGTATTGACGCCCGGATTCAGGTTCGCCAGTCCGGCGTTGGAGATGTGCATGTAGCGCAGTTCCAGACTTACGTTGTGCTTCGCGCCGAGGATGTGCATGCCGAGCGCGGCCTGGTCCGTAAAGTTCACGGTGTTGGTATAGGTCGGAACGTTGTGGTTGGTAAAGAGCGTTCCGCCGGTGAGTTCGAGGTAGGGTGAAAAGCGGCCGTGACGCTGGATGTTCCACTTGAGGCCGAGCGGGTCGAAACCCACGCCGTAGGCTGTGTTGGCGGGCTGGAACACGAGGAAAACAGGGACGGCGTCAACTGCATATTCGAAACGTCCGCGAAGAAAGCCGGGCAGGTGGGGGCCGGTGAGGATCCATCCGTAGCGCAAGCCGGCGTTGAAGACGCCGGTGTCGCCGCGTCCGCCGGCTACAGAATGTCCGCCGCCCACCCAGACCTGGACTTCGCGGCCACGTTGCTCCGGGCCGGTCTGAGCGGAGGAAGGAGACGACGCGATCAGCAGAATGAAAGCAATGCACAGAAAAGATTTCATGACTTGATTGAACTCGTAACCGCAGGAGCCTCAACGTGGAAGCATCACAATACAGCAACGGCGGATTTGCGACAAACGGCGGACCGTGGTGGTGCAAGCGAGAAGCAGGTTCCTCGCTTCGCTCGGAATGACAAGAAGGTGGCGGGATGACAACCTGTTTTGTGATGGCAAGTGACTTAGGCGTCGCGGTGGGGCCGCGGGTGTTGAGCGACCAACTGCATCAGGTCGCGGGAGACCCGCTCGGTATTGTGGCGCGCAACTGGGCCCTCGTCGAGATAATCGCCAAGGACGGGAATCACGCCCAGGGCTTCGATGGCATCGAGATCGTTGACGATCTGGCAGGCGCCTTCGCTGGCGTACTTGGTTTTGAGTTCGTCGGACACGGGAGTGCGGTTGATCAGGGCGAAGTCGAAAATTTGTTTCTGCGCGTGGCGATTCAGGGCGCGGATGTGGTCGGCTGCGGTCAAGCCGAGGCTCTCGTTGGCCTGGGTCATCAGATTGCAGATGTAGACCTTGGTGGCGGGTGATTCGACAATGGCCTTCGCAATGCCGCGCACCAGCAGGTTGGGGATGAGGCTGGTGAACAGCGATCCCGGACCGATCGTGATCATGTCGGCGTGGGCGATGGCCTCAAGTGTTTGAGGCATAGGCCCGACATCCGGGGGAACAAGAAACAGTTCCCGGATGCGCCCTTTGCTGGCGGTGATTTTGGTTTCGCCGCGGACGCGGGTGCCGTCTTCCATGAGCGCTTCGAGTTCAATGTTGGAGGTGGTCGCGGGATAAATGTGGCCGCGGGTAACAAGGATTTCGGAGGAGAGCCGCACGGCTTCCGAAAAATCGGAAGTCAGGGAAGTGAGCGCGGCCAAAAACAGATTGCCGAAGCTGTGACCTTCGAGTCCCGAGCCTTTGGCGAAGCGGTGACGGAAAAGCCTGGAGAGCAGGGCTTCGTCTTCGCTGAGGGCGACAATGCAGTTGCGGACGTCGCCGGGCGGCAGCATGTTGAGTTCCTTGCGCAGGCGGCCGCTGGATCCGCCGTCGTCGCTGACCGTGACCACAGCGCTCAGCTCGCGAATGATTGGGGAATCCGGTTGCCCCGGTTGCGCCGAAACTTCAGCGGGCGACAGCACGAAGCGTTTGAGTCCCTTGAGCAGGGTGGAAAGACCGGTGCCGCCGCCGATGGCGACCACGCGAAGACCGCGGTCGCGTGCGGTTTTTTCCGGTGACAGGAGTTCGGCGGTCTTGGATTCCATGAAGGCTTTTCCCGGCGTCGGCTAGGCAGGCTCTTCTTCGCCGAGGTCCGCGTCGGAGGAGCCGAGTTCGGCGCCGGGATCCGGATAGAGCAATTCGGTGAAGCGCGGATCCTCCGCCAGATTCTGGAAGTCGGAATCGTTGCGCGCCTGGAAACGCAGCTGGGAATTCAGACGCAGGGCCTGGTCCAGACGCCGCAAGGAATCCTCGACATGTCCGGTCAGGCAGTCGAGCGCCGCCAAGCCGTAGACCACGTAGTCGGTCTGCGCATTCTGCGCGAGCAGTTTTTCCAGATGTTCGCGGGCCGTTACGTAATCGCCGACGTTCATCAGTGAGACCGCGTAGTCGAAGTGCTCCTCGGCGGTCTTGAACTGCGCGGCTACGGAGCGTTCCAGATGCTGGTTGCAGATGTTGAGATGAATGTTGGCGCGATCGACCAGCTCTTTGACAGGTCCGGCGATCACTTTCTGAAAATGGGGCTTCGCCTTGTCGAATTTATGCTCTTGCAGGGCGCGCAGTCCCGCTTCGTAACTCTGCAGCGCCTGCATATAACGCGGATCTTCCGCCAGGGTCTTTTTCGCGGTAGGTTTCTGAGCCATGTGCAAAACTCTTCCTGTGCTCTTGGTAATGGGGAACTCCTTGAGTCGCGTTCTAGCTGAGCAATAAAGTATCACTCAAAGGGAGGGTAGAGGTCCAGTTGGCGGTGCGAGTACCGAGCGCTCTCCTCGGAACTCGGGACTCGCGACTCGGGACTCAGTTGATCGTGGCGGCCGACTGCAGATCGATCTGTTTCCATTCGCCTCGGATGATTCCGGCGCGGATTTGCGCGGCGCTCCTGCCTTTCTGGTGCTGCTGGTAGGAGTAGTAAAGTTCCTTCAGGCAGGTCGCGCACTGCGCACCGTGCGTAGACTCATAGCAGCTGTGCAGGCTGTTGTGGCCCATGCGATCGCAATAGCAGTAGCAGGGCTGCTGGTGAAGCACCGTCGGGATCTTGGCCGCCAGTTCGTAGGCGTGGGTCTGGTAGGCGTTCGCAGCGTCCGCTCCCCAGAGGTCGGCCTTGGTGAGCAGAGCAGGCAGCTTCGTCCCTTTGGGCGGAGGACCGGCGTTGTAGGCCGGAACCCCGGCATTTTCCTGTGGCGAGGTCCACTGAGCCGACATGCTCAGAGTCACCAGGAAGAGGAAGGATAAGGTCAGGCTGCGGCGGATTATCTTGTTGTGCAGTAAACGGCGTGTCATAGGATTTCCTCTCGTACGTTATTGTAACCCGACTCCGAAGTTGGCCGGAGGAAGGGTAGTGACGCGGCACGAAAAAAGGCGTCAATCACGAAGGGCACGAAGTGTCACGAAGGTGTTGATTTGAGGCTGTCCTCTCGAACGGTTGGACTCAAATTCAACGCCCAATCCCCGGACAAGTTCTGTATACAATAGGAGAACATGCCAGTCACGGCTTCAGACCCAAATTCAGCAGGCCAGACAACTGTGCTAGCGGCGCCCGAGAGCGAGCCGCGGTCGAGGGCCTCTGTTTTCGGGGTCGTGATCGGCGCATGGGCGCTCGATCTCATGATTTCGCTGGCGACCTCTGCCTTTATCATCATCTTTCTCTACCAGCCGGTGAAGGTTGAGGGAACCAGCATGATGCCCTCGCTCGAAGATCAGGAACGGATCTTCGTGAACAAGTTTGTCTACCGGCTGGAGCCCATTGAGCGCGGGGATATTGTGGTCTTCCGCTATCCGCGCGACCCGTCGAAGAGCTACATCAAGCGCGTGATCGGGATGGCCGGCGACCGCATCCGCATCGACGGCGGCCAAGTCTATGTGAACGACGAAGCGCTCGACGAAGACTACGTGCCTCCGGCATACACCGATGCCCGATCGTACGAAGAGAGAGTGGTGCCCCCGCATAGTTTTTTTGTGCTGGGCGACCATCGCTCCATGTCGAATGACAGCCGCGATTTCGGTCCGGTCGATCAGGGCTTTATTTACGGCAAGGCGGTGTTCGGGTACTGGCCGATGGATAAGCTGGGAAGGGTGCGTTGAATCGTTCGCAGGTGAATCCCTCACATAAGAATATTTCTTTGTTGAATTCCGCGTTCCGCGCTTGGCCGCTGGGGCAATCCCTGATAAGATTCTGAAAATCCACTCACCGGAGCGAGAATGCAGGCTATCCTTGCGCTGGAGGACGGCAGAGTCTTCCGAGGCAAAGGCTACGGCGCCAAAGGCGAATGCTACGGCGAAGTCGTTTTTAATACTTCCATCACTGGCTACCAGGAGATTTTCACCGACCCCTCCTACTCGGGGCAGATTGTTGTCCTGACCAACCCGGAAATCGGAAATTACGGTACCAACCACGAAGACAACGAAGCCACCCGCCCGTGGATCGAAGGGCTGATCGTGCGCGAGTTCTCGCGTGTGAGCTCGAACTGGCGCTCGCAGCAGGTGGCCGAGGAATATCTGGAGCAGTTCAAAGTGCCGGTGCTGTCGGACATCGACACGAGGGCACTGGTGCGGCATCTGCGAAATCATGGCGTGATGCGCGGCGTGGTCTCGACCATCGAGAGCGATGCGGACAAGCTGATTGCGAAGGCGCGGTCGATTCCGAAGATGGATGGGATGGATCTGGCGAAAGTGGTCAGCACCAAGGGTCCGTATGTCTGGGAGGTCGGCGAGCGCTCGCACGAGCCGGTCGCGGTGGTCGGAGTAAAGGACGAGCCGGCGCGATTTCATGTAGTGGCGTATGACTTCGGCATCAAGCAGAATATTTTGCGCAAGCTCCGCGGCGAGGGCTGCAAGGTGACAGTGGTCCCGGCGCAGACCCCGGCGGAGGATGTGCTGGCACTCAAGCCGAACGGAGTTTTTCTGTCGAACGGCCCGGGCGATCCGGAGCCTTGCACCTATGCGGTGGATTCGATCCGCCGGCTTATGGGACGACAGCCGATTTTTGGCATCTGTTTAGGGCATCAGCTGACTGGGATTGCGCTCGGCGGCAAGACCTTTAAGCTGAAGTTTGGACATCACGGCGGGAACCATCCGGTGAAGCAGTTGAAGACTGGGAAGATCGAGATCACGGCGCACAACCACAATTTCGCCGTCGATCCGCATTCGCTGGCGGACAGCGAAGTTGAACTGACGCACTTCGACTTGAACGACGACACGCTCGAAGGCCTGCGGCACCGGAACCTGCCGCTGTTTAGCGTGCAGTATCACCCGGAAGCCGCGCCCGGGCCGCATGATTCGCATTATCTGTTCAAGGAATTTACGAAGATGATGGAGGAGTGGAAAGGGTGAAGAGAGCGACGCGCATTATCGCGGCTTTCCTTTCCATGGTGCTCATTTCAAGCTCAGGCAGCGCGTGCACTTTGGCGTCCGGTTACTTTCATCAGGTGACGGCTATCCGAGGTCGGCTTGCGGGTAGGAGTCTGGGGCCTCTGCAATTCAGGTGGCTACGTCAATCTTTCAGCGTCAGCGACGCAACACTCACTCTGTATGAGTATCGGACTGCACGATTCGAAGAGTTGAAGAAAGTTGCGTCCGTCACAACGGATGGCGACGGCAATTTCGATTTCGGACCAATTCCAAAGGGTCACTATTTCCTCGACATCATCGTTAAGGGTTCTGATAGCTTGGGCGGCCTGTTCGATGTTGAAGTGACCGATGCAGTCAGAACAACTAAGAATATTACGATTGATGTGTCACCGATACATCCCGATTGCAGGGGCGGACACGAATTCATTGAGACGAAATCCTGATGCCCAAACGCACTGACATCTCGAAGATTCTGATTCTCGGCTCCGGGCCCATCATTATTGGGCAGTCGGCGGAGTTTGATTATTCCGGCACGCAGGCCTGCAAGGCGCTCAAGGCTGAGGGCTATGAAGTGGTGCTGGCCAACTCGAATCCGGCCACCATCATGACCGACCCGGAGTCGGCCGACCGCACTTATATTGAACCGCTCACGCTGGAGTATCTGGAAGAGATCATCCGCATCGAGCGGGAAATGTCGCCGGGCGCGGGTTTTGCCGTGCTGCCTACCGTGGGCGGACAGACTGCGCTGAATCTGGCCATTGAACTCTCTGACGGCGGCGTGCTGGAAAAGTACAACGCGACCCTGATCGGCGCGAACGTGGCGGCCATCAAGAAGGCGGAAGACCGGCTCTTCTTCAAAGACGCCATGCAGCGCATCGGGCTCGACGTGCCCAAGTCGGCGCTGGTCAACAACACGAAAGACGGGCTTGAGTTTGCTGGCAAGATCGGATTCCCGGTGATTATCCGGCCATCGTTCACGCTGGGCGGTTCGGGCGGCGGCATCGCCTATAACCGCGAAGAGATGGTGGAAGTGCTATCACGCGGCCTCGATTTTTCTCCCGTGCACGAGGCGCTGATTGAAGAGTCGGTGCTGGGCTGGAAAGAATTCGAGCTCGAGGTGATGCGCGACACCGCGGACAACGTCATCATCATCTGCTCGATTGAGAATTTCGACCCCATGGGCGTGCACACCGGCGATTCGATTACGGTCGCGCCGATACAGACACTCACCGACCGCGAGTACCAGGCCATGCGCGATGCTTCGATTGCCGTGATCCGCGAAATCGGCGTCGACACGGGCGGATCGAATATTCAGTTCGGCGTGAATCCCGAGACCGGGCGGATGGTGGTGATCGAGATGAACCCGCGCGTCTCGCGGTCGTCAGCGCTAGCCTCGAAAGCCACGGGATTCCCGATCGCGAAGATTGCCGCGAAACTTGCCGTGGGATACACGCTCGACGAAATCCCCAACGACATCACGCGCAAGACGCCGGCATGCTTCGAGCCGACGCTGGATTACGTCGTCGTGAAGATTCCGAAATGGCAGTTCGAAAAATTTCCCGGCGCCGACGACACGCTGGGCCCGCAGATGAAGTCGGTGGGCGAAGTCATGGCCATCGGGCGCACCTTCAAAGAAGCGCTGATGAAGGGCATCCGCTCGCTCGACACCGGCAAGCGCGTGGGCGGCGAAAAGATCGAACCGAAGATTCTGACCAAGCGGCTGGTGACGCCACATCCCGAGCGGCTGGCCTATGTGCAGTACGCGCTGCGCCAGGGACACACGGTGAAGCAGATCGCGAAGATGACCTCGATGGATCCGTGGTTCTTGTATCAACTGAAGGAAATCAACGACCAGCAACTGGAACTGGAAAAGCATCCGATGGAGTCGATCCCGACTGAGGTGCTGCGGGAATCGAAGCGCATGGGCTTCTCAGATGGGCGCCTGGCCGCGGTTTGGCGGCTGGATGGGCAGGAGAAAGTTCGACACCTGCGCAAGAAGCACGGAGTGATGCCCGTTTATAAGCGCGTCGATACTTGCGCGGCGGAGTTCGAAAGTTTCACGCCGTATCTGTACTCGACCTACGAAGACGAAGACGAGGCGGCGCCGACCGACAAGAAGAAAGTGATTATCCTTGGCAGCGGGCCGAATCGCATCGGGCAGGGAATTGAGTTCGACTACTGCTGCTGCCACGCGTCGTTCGCGCTCCGCGATGACGGCTACGAGACGATCATGATCAATTGCAATCCTGAGACCGTCTCGACCGACTACGACACCAGCGACCGGCTTTATTTCGAGCCGCTGACTTTTGAAGACGTGTGGGCGATTTACCAGCACGAGACGTCGAAAGGCGCGCCGGTGGGCGTGATCGTGCAGTTTGGCGGACAGACTCCGCTGAACCTGGCGTTGCCCTTGAAGAACGCGGGCGTGAACATCATCGGCACGTCGCCTGAGTCGATCGATCTGGCCGAGGATCGCAAACACTTCAATAAACTGCTCGAAGAGTTGCAGATTCCGCAAGCGCCCGGGGTGATGGCTACGTCGATTGAAGAGGCCGTTGAGGGCGCGGAGCGCATCGGATATCCCGTGCTGGTGCGGCCGTCGTATGTGCTCGGCGGGCGCGCCATGGTGATTGCCCACGACGAGGCGGCGATCGTTCGCTACATGAAAGAGGCGGTCGAGTACTCGCATGACCGCCCGGTCTTGATCGATCACTTCCTCGAAGATGCGATCGAAGTTGACGTGGACGCGTTGTCCGACGGCGACGACGTGGTCATCGGCGGGATCATGCAGCACATCGAAGAGGCCGGCGTGCACTCCGGCGACTCGTCGTGTGTGCTGCCGGCGGTTGATATCCCGCAAGCACTGCTGGAACGTATGCGCGACTACACCTTCAAACTGGCGCGCGCGCTGAAAGTGGTGGGGCTGATGAATATTCAGTTTGCCATCCCGCGCGGAAATGGTGGCGCCAGCGGAGATGGCGACAAGGTTTACGTGCTGGAAGTGAACCCGCGAGCCTCACGTACCGTGCCTTTCGTTTCCAAGGCGACGGGCGTTCCGATGGCGAAAATTGCGGCGCGGCTGATGACCGGCCGCAAGCTGCGCGAGTTTCTGCCGGAGTTCATTGCGCGGCGCGCCGATCTCGACACGGGAAGTTTCTATTACGTGAAATCCCCGGTGTTTCCGTGGAATAAATTTCCTGGCGTTGACACCGTGCTGGGGCCGGAGATGAAGTCGACGGGCGAAGTGATGGGCGTGGCCGACAACTTCGGCGAGGCATTCGCCAAAGCCCAGTTGGCCGCGGGGCAGAAGTTGCCGACGCAGGGGGCCATCTTCCTCAGCGTGACCGACCACGACAAGCGGCACGTCGCGGAGGTTGCGCGCAAGTTTGTCGACATGGGATTCAAACTAGTGGCCACGGCCGGCACCGCCGACGTGATTGAAGCGGCCGGCATGAACCTGGAGCGCGTGTACAAAGTGAAAGAAGGACGGCCCAACGTGGTCGACTTCATCAAAGGGCAGCGCATTCAGCTCATCGTGAACACGCCCACGGGAGTCGAGCCGTGGTTCGACGAGAAAGCGATTCGCCGGGCGGCGGTGACGGCGCGCATCCCTACGATCACGACCCTGGCGGCGGCGCGGGCCGCGGCGGAAGGGATTGCGGCGTTACAGCGCGGAGAAATCAATGTGAATGCGCTGCAGCACTTGCACGCGGAGCGAGGCGCGCCAGTCAAGCGCTAGACAACGTCGGCGAAGGGCCGAGTGGTCGAACTTGATTCCTTTTAGGCCTGCCCCGTGCTAGCATTCCCAGCAACAAAGGCAGGGATCGCTTGGGGAGGCTCGCGATGGCAGACGCTACAATTTCCGCTCCGGTTGGAGTTCCTGCCGGAAGCAGCAAAACAAAATTGGCCGTGACAGTCCTGGCCTGGACCGGCATTGTGGCGCTGGCGGTCGGATTCGTCATCAAATATGTTCTATTTTACTATCGCCATTATGATGCGGCGTCATTCGATCCGTATTGGCTGCGCCGTGGTTGGTTGTTCCTTCATATCAATGGCGGAACACTAGCCTTGCTGATGGGCCCGTGGCAGTTCTGGACCGGACTCCGTCAGCGACACCTTGAAATTCATCTCTGGACGGGTCGGCTGTTTCTGCTCGGAGTCGCGATGGGTATCACCGGAGCCGTGGGCCTCTCAGCGACGACGACCTACGGTTGGGGTTTCGCCGTCGGGCTGATGGGGCTTGCTTCTGCCTGGCTTGTCACCACTTTCATGGCGTATTACACGATACGAAAGGGTTTGGTCGCGCTCCACAAAGAATGGATGATCCGCGCCTACGTAGTGACATTCGCGTTCGTCTTCTTTCGCATCCTGAGCGACTACACGCTAATGACGCGCCTGCGACCGGAGAACGACCGCGACATCACCATTGCCTGGGCGTGCTGGGTGGTGCCCCTGGGGGTAACGGAAATGGTTTTTCAAATCCGGCGATTGAGAATCGCCGTGGCCACGCGACGCTAGAAAGCCCCGGTTCTGGAAATGCTAGGCAACAGCCTGGTTGTCGCCGGGTTTGATTGCAGGAGCTATCCGCTGCTGACTCCGCCGAAGACGAAGAAGTGGTACGCTAAATTCGTCATGTTACTAAACGGAATTCTTCCTCCCATCACCACGCCGTTCTATCCCGACGGCAGTGTGTATTTCAAGAAACTCGAATCCAACGTGGAGCGCTATTCGCGCACGCCGGTCGCGGGCATCGTTGTGCTGGGATCGACGGGCGAGGCGATCATGCTCTCCGACCAGGAGCGGCGCGATGTGTTCAAGGCCGCGCGCGCGGCGGCTGCGCCCAATAAAGTCTTGATTGCGGGGACGGGCATCGAATCGGCGATCGAGACGCTGCGCCTGACTGAGTACGCCGCCGAACTTGGCTACGACGTTGCTATGGTGCGTACGCCGCACTACTACAAGAAACAGATGCAGACGGCGAACATTCTTGCGTTTTATCGCACAGTGGCTGATCGCTCGCCTCTGCCCGTCATCATTTACAACTTCCCGCAGGCTACCGGATACGACATTCCGGCTGAAGTAGTGATCGAGTTGGCCGGACATCCGAACCTGATCGGCATCAAGGAATCGAGTGGCGACGTCGAGAAAGTCCGCAAGATGGTCGAAGGCACGCGCCAGGTCAAGCGGAGCGCCACCGTCACCGAAACCTTTGATGCGGTTACGCCGCGGATGCTCACTGCCGCGAGCAGCGGATCTTCGGCGTCGGGCGACGAGAGCGTGCTGGTGCCCATCGGAGCGTTGGCGGGAACTGTGGAAACTTCCCCACGTCTCGCAAAAGCGCGAGACATGGGGCACCCGGATTCCTCACCGCCGAAGGCTTCTTCGTCGGCGGTTACGGTGGTCGGGAAGATGAAGACGCGGCAGAAAGAAGTGGGGTTCCAGGTCTTGGTTGGCGCGGCGCATAAACTTCAACCATCGCTGGATGCGGGCGCGGTGGGTGCGATCCTCGCCTTTGCCTGTCCGGCGCCCACCGCCTGCTACGAAATTTACGCCGCGTGGAAAGAAGGCGACGCTGAACTGGCGCGGCTGAAGCAGGAACGAATTGCGCAGGCTGCGCAGCGAGTGGGCGATGTAGGGGTTCCCGGATTCAAGCATGGCATGGACTTCAACGGCTACTACGGCGGGCCATCGCGGCTGCCGTTCCTCCCCCTGACGGCAGACCTGAAGGCGGAGATTGAGCGCTTGCTGGCGGACGTGCGAAACTGATTCGGCGAGCGAGAATCGCGTTGCGCAGGGCTTGAGAGTGTGGTAGAACTCACGGCCAAATGAGGAAGACTTGTGCGCTAACTGCTTTCCTTCTGGTTCTGCGGATTGGGTTCGCTGCCGCGCAGACCAACTCTCCGATTACCGTGCTTTGGCCCAGCAATGATAAGCCTTCACTGAAATTCACTTTCGGACCATTTCAGCAAAGCGCGATCGAGAACGGGCAAGGTATCTTTTTGTCGGACGTAACCGCGCAGAACGTGTCCGACCAAGGGATGCCGCGATCTGTGTTCACGGTATTTGTGTCGGACAAGAATGGTGTCCGCATCGGCCGGGCCCGCCTGCAGCTTTCCGAGGTCGGCCCCTACCGCACGGCGAAAGCGCAGGTGCAGTTTTCGGCGGCGGGCGCACCGGCGGGAGTGACATTGCTGGCGGGAAAGACGATTCCGCTAAAGGTCGTTTCAGTCCCACCCGGAGCCAACTTCAAAGTGGACGGAGAGGACGCTGGCATGACTCCGAAGTTGGTCGACTTCACCATCGGCGCACATACGCTTGAATTCAGCAAAGAGGGTTATGCCACGGGCACCACGCCACTCGAAGTCAGCGCCGATGAGCTTCCGGGAGGCAGCATCAGTCTCGAGCTGGGCGGCATCACGCAGGATATGGTTGAACTGCGCGATGGGAGCACCGTTCTGGGAGATGTGATGTCGATGTCGATGATCGCGGTGGTCGTACGAGTCGAAGGCAAAGATCAGAAATACGATCGTAATCAAGTGAAGAAGATCATTCTGGTCGAGCGGGTCAACCCGCAGTCTGTAACCACGAAACCGAAGTAGCACCGGACCGCCATTAGGCGGCGGGGAAGAATCGACAATCCAGCTAGGTGCAAACACTTGTGATTGGGATCACATCGGAGTATACTTCGTTCGAACGAACGTTCGAATTAGACCCACCAGATTATGGGGAGTCCTGCCACGGCAACCCGAGTGACCGCCCGCCGGTACCGCGGCGCAACTTTGCCGGCCACGCGCTATGACCGGCGACTCGCCGAGATTCTCGCTCACGCCACTGAGGTCTTTTGCAAGAAGGGGTATGAGGGCGCATCGATGCGCGATCTCTCGCGTGAAAGCGGCATGTCGCTGGCGGGACTGTATTACTACTTCGAGTCCAAAGAGCGGCTGCTGTATCTGATCCAGAAGCACACGTTCACGACAATTGTGCAGCGGTTGAAGGCGCGGCTGGAAGGCGTGACCGACCCCGAAGAGCGCATCCGGATTTTCATCCTCAATCACCTGGAATATTTTCTGGCCAATCAGGCGGCCATGAAGGTTCTGTCGCACGAGGCCGAGGCGCTGAAAAACGGTTTCGCCGCGGAGGTTGCGGCCATCAAGCGGGAATACTACCGGATCTGTGTTGGCTTGCTCGATGATTTGAAGGCTGACCGCGGCCTGCAATTCTCCACGCGCATTGCCGTGCTCAGCCTGTTTGGCATGATGAACTGGATTTACACCTGGCATAACCCGCGCGTCGACGCCGATGCGGCGTCGCTGGCGCGCGAGATGGGCGACGTTTTTCTGCGAGGCGTGATGGCGGGAGCGAAGGCCCGTAAGGAGCGCTAGCCCGAAAGGTTTTTGGGAAGGGCACGGCTTCGAGCCGTGCCGTAGCAAGGTGAGAAGGTTTTGGGCTTTAGCCCCTGAGGGGTAGTCCGAATTCTGAATTCAAACGACCAAGGAGTGATCCGCATGGCAACGACAGTGCAGCCCACAACCGGCGAAACCACCAGGCAGTTGGTCAACTACCGCACCGACGGCGGCGTTGCGGTGATCGAGATGTCTGATCCTCCCGCCAATACCTACACCTACGAAATGAACCGGCAGCTGGATGAGGCGATCCTGAAGGCGCGGATGGACAATGACGTCTACGTGATCGTGATGACGGGCGCGGGCGACAAGTTTTTTTCCGCTGGCGCGAACATCAAGATGCTCTGCAGCGTCGATCCTACGTTCAAATATTATTTTTGCCTGCACGCCAATGAAATGCTGCTGCGCCTGGAGCACACGCCGAAACTCGTGATCGCGGCCATTAACGGTCACTGCGTGGGCGGCGGACTCGAAATCGCGATGGCGGCCGATCTTCGCATCGCGCGCAAAGATGCGGGCAAGATTGGCCTGCCCGAAGTGAATCTCGGAGTGTTGCCCGGAACCGGCGGCACGCAACGGCTTTCGCGCATGGTTGGAAAGAGCAAGGCGATCGAGTTGATGGTGACGGGCAATACGTTCTCGTTTGAAGAGGCGCAGGAACTCGGCATCGTCAACGATGTGTTTGAGCGCGACGGCTTCATGGAGAACATCATGGAGTACGCCAAACAGTTCTGCCCGCCCAACAAGGCGTCGAAGGCCGTGGGGCGCATCAAGCGCGCGGTGCAGACGGGATGGGAAATTCCGATGGAGTCTGCGCTGGCCGTCGAGCGCGAGAACCAGCAGTTGCTGTTTCAGAGCGAAGATGCGAAGGAAGGCCTGGCGGCGTACGTGGAGAAGCGGCCGGCAGTGTTTAAGGCGAAGTAGCACAGAATTCGAGGTCAACATGCCGGGAAAAGTAGCAAGAGTCGGAACCTTCAGCGATTGGATCGGTCTGTTCAACGACTGGCGCAAAGACATCGGCGTCAACACGGCTGACATCGACGCCTTCCACTTCGACACGTTGTATGGAGCGATCGACACCGACGAGATCGAGTTCGGTTCCTACAAGGGCCGGCGCAAGTGGGAGAACCTGCGGCAAATTCCCACGCAGCAGATGCGCGACGCCCTCATGAACATGATCGTCTATCAGGGCGATACCGAGTTCGCCAGCGTCGAGCAGCAGCGCAACCTGTTGGAAAATGCTCCGACGGAATGGGACCAGCGCGCTATCACCCGCGTGATGATTGAAGAGATGCGGCATGGCTGGCAGATGTGCGCCCTGCTGGTTGATCACTTCGGCTACTCCGGCAAGGTTGAGGCGCAGAAAATGCTGGAGCGGCGCGCGTTTGAGAATAAGCGCTTGCTGGGCGCCTTTAATGTCGACGTCGACAACTGGATGGACTTTTTCACCTACACCGACTTCGTCGACCGCGACGGAAAGTTTCAGCTGCAGATGCTGAAGTATTCCGCCTTCGCTCCGCTGGGACGGTCGATGTCGTACATGCTGCGCGAAGAAGCCTTTCACATGGGTACGGGCAACGATGGGCTGCGACGGATCGTGGAAGCGGGGGTGGTCCCGGCGTGGCTGATTCAGAAATATCTCAACAAGTGGATTTCGAGTTCCTATGATTTGTTCGGCACGGATCATTCTTCGTCAGCGCACTGGGCGTATGTGTGGGGCGTCAAGGGCCGTTACGATGAGCCCAAGAACGATAAAGCTCCGGATCTCGACGACCTGAACGATTACAACCGCAACCTCTATCGCGATGAAGTGGCGGGCCTGATTGAGCGCTTCAACAGCGCGCTCAGGCCGGGCCAGCCCAAGCTGTATGCGCCGCACATCAAGTTCAATCGCGCGATTGGGCGCTGGGCGGGACAGAAATTCCATGCGCAGACGGGCGAAGGTCTCGACGATCGAGCGTATGACGAGCATGTGAAAGATTACATGCCGTCGGCGGCCGACAAGAAGCTGCTGCTCGACATCATCAACAACGAGAAAAAGTGGATCGCAGAAAAAACCGGAGCCCGCGACCCGCTGGCGACCATTGGCGAAGTACGGAAGTCGGCGATCAACCTGTAGGGAAGGAGACCCTTTCACCACAGAGGACACTGAGGGCGCAGAGGGAGATATGGGATCTATATCCGCGGCATTCGACGTCAGACGGCTCATGGTTGAGATTCTGTCGCCAGTGGCCCACATCACGTTACACCATCCGCCGCTCAACGTCATCGATGTCGGCCTGATGGCGGAGCTGGCGCGGGCGCTGACGGAGATCGAGGCGCGACCGGATGTGTCAGTGATTGTCCTGAGCGGAGAAGGGAAGGCGTTTTCGGCAGGGGTCGACGTGGCCGCGCATACTCCCGACAAGGTCGATGAAATGTTGGGCAAGTTTCACGGCATCATTCGCGCTCTCGTCGCCACGAAAAAGGTTACGATCGCTGCGGTGCATGGGCACTGTCTCGGCGGTGGCGCAGAACTCTCGATGGTGTGCGATATCGCTTACACCGCGGAATCGGCGCAGTGGGGATTTCCGGAGATCAAGCTTGGCTGCTATCCGCCGGTGGCATGCACCGCTCTGGCCGCTCTTGTCGGACAGAAACGCGCGGCCGAGTTGATTCTGACTGGAAGGACGATCGACGGGAAAGAGGCGGCCGAAATTGGTCTGGCCAATCGTGCAGTGCCCAACAGCGAACTGGATTTCGTAATAGACGAATCGATTGGACATCTGCGCAAGCTGAGTCCGGCGGCTTTGGCATTGGCCAAGAAGGCGTCTTACGCCTGGGATTCGATGCACTTTGATAAGGGCCTCGCCCGCGCCGAGCGTATCTATTTGGACGAACTCATGAAGACCTCCGATGTGCACGAAGGGATTCGCGCGTTCATGGAGAAGCGTGAGCCGAAGTGGACCGAGAAGTAGAAGCTGTCCCGGCAACATCCGACGATGGACTACGAAATCACTCCCGAAGAAGTGAAGAGCAAGCTGGATGCGGGACAGGCGTTCACGCTGCTCGATGTGCGCGAGCCCTGGGAGTTTGAGACTGCCCGGATCGATGGCGCGATGCTGATGCCTATGGGCGATGTGCCTTCGCGGGCGCACCAGGATCTCGATCCGGAGGATCACGTGGTGGTGGTATGTCATCACGGCGTGCGCTCGATGAACGTGACGGTGTGGCTGCGGCAGCAGGGGTTCGAGAAGGCGCAGTCGATGCGGGGCGGCATCGACGCCTGGTCGCGGCGGGTGGATGGGAAAGTGGCGATGTACTGAAGAAAGCTATCAGCCTTCAGCTATCAGCTTTCAGTGAGAGCTCTTAGCTGACGGCTGACAGCTGATAGCTGAGAGCTAACGTGAAAAAAGAACTCATCGAACTGCGCGTTAACCGCCGGTCGCACGAGCTTGCCATCGAGCCCAGCGCTCTTCTGCTCGACGTGCTGCGTCAGCAGTTGCAACTCACGGGATCGAAGCGGGGCTGCGATGATTCGTCTTGCGGAGCCTGCACCGTATTGGTGGACGGCGTTGCCATGATGTCGTGCACGCTGCTCGCGGCGAGTTGTGAAGGGCAGGAAATCGCTACCGTCGAGGGAGTGAGCGAGCACGGCGGCTTGGCAGCGATCCAGAAGGCCTACGGCGACTGGGGCGGGGCGCAGTGCGGCTACTGCACGCCGGGATTCATCATGACCGTGAAGGCGTTGCTGGCCGAGAATCCAGATCCCTCCGATGCCGAGGTTCGCGCAGCGCTGAGCAGCAATCTTTGCCGCTGCACTGGCTACCGTCAGATGTATGACGCGATTCGGTCGGCAATTGCCGCCGAGCGGAGCGTAGTACGGGCTGGCGAGTCGAAATGAGCGGTTTCTCCATTATCGGCAAGCCCACCGCGATGATTGACGCGGCCGAGAAGACTACGGGCGCGGGCAAGTACACTGACGATCTCAGCGTGCCCGGCATGCTGGTTGGCAAGATTCTCCATTCGCCGTATCCGCACGCGCGCATTAAGCGCATCGACACCGGCCGGATAGAGAAGTGCGAAGGTGTGATTGCCGTCGCCGTGGGCAAGGACGCACCCAATCCTTACGGAATTCTACCAGTCGGTCACGACGAATACCCACTCGCTCTCGACAAGGTGCGCTACGTAGGCGATAACGTTGCCTGCGTGGTTGCCGTTTCAGAAGCCATCGCCGAAAAGGCGCTTGAATTGATTGAGGTCGAGTACGAAGTCCTGCCCGCGTATTTCGATCCGGAAGAGTCGATGAAGGCGAAGACGGATTTAATCCACGACTCCAAGCCGGGCAATCTGGAGAAGGATTATCACCATATTTTCGGCGATCCCGAGAAGGGGTTTGCCGAAGCCGATCAGGTGGCCGAGGCGCGCTTCATTGCCAATGAAGTGACGCATGCGGCGATGGAGCCGCATTCCACGCTAGCCTCTTTCGAAATCGATCCGCACACCGGCAAGCCCGGACGGCTGACGGTGTGGTCGTCAACACAAGTTCCTTACTACCTGCAGCACAAGCTGTCACTGGTGCTCGAAATGCCGATGGCGCAGATTCGCGTGATCAAGCCGCTGGTGGGCGGAGGATTCGGCGGCAAGAGCGAAGTGATTCCGCTGGAGATCATAGCCGCGGTGGCCGCGCGCAAGGCTGGAGCTCCGGTGAAAATTACCTACACGCGCGAGGAAGTTTTCTGGGCGCATCGCGGACGGCCGCGCACGATTATTGATCTAAAGACTGGCGTGAAGAGCGACGGCCGTATTACTGCGGTAAGAGCGCGCGTCGTGCAGGATGGCGGCGCCTATTGTTCCTATGGCGTGGTGACGATCCTTTACTCCGGCGCGCTGCTGGGCGCGCTCTACGATATTCCCAACATTCTGTACGACGGATATCGCGTGCTGACGAACAAGCCCGCTTGTGGCGCCATGCGCGGGCATGGGACCGTGAATGTGCGCTTCGCTTTCGAATCGCAACTCGATGAACTGGCGGCGAAGATCGGGATGGACCCGGCCGAGATTCGGCAGCGCAATCTGCTGCAGCCGCCCTGCATCACTGTCAACGGCTTGCGGGTACAAAGTTACGGATTGCCCGAGTGCATCGAGAAAACCGTCGCGCGCTCCGGCTGGAAACAGCGCAAGGGCAAACTGCCCACGGGACGCGGGCTGGGCATTGCCTGCAGTCACTACGTCAGCGGCGCGGCCAATTCGATTATTCGCTCCGACATGCCGCACTCAACTGTGAATATCAAAATTGACCGCGATGGCGGAGTCGTGGTCTATACCGGCGCATCGGAAATCGGCCAGGGATCGGATACGATGACCGCGCAAATAGCCGCCGAAGTTTTCGGATGCTCGCTGCCTCGGGTGCGGGTGATTGCAGCCGACACGGACCTGACCCCGATCGATATTGGCTCCTACTCCAGCCGCGTTACGTTCATGGCGGGAAATGCGACACTGCGGGCGGCGGGAGAAGTGAAGAGGTTGATTGCGGCCGCGGCGGCGAAGAAGATGGGATGTGACGCGGAAGACCTGGTTTTCCGCGATGATCGGGTCTTCAGAAGGGATGTGGCAGCATCTCTCGGGTCAGGGTTGGCGGACAGGAGCGTCCGCCCCACACAACACGAGGCTTCGGTCAGCGGGCGTGTCGAAGGGCAGATTCTGCGGGGATCGCTGCAGCAGAAGCGGAAGGAAGAGGGCGCGAAAGACTGGATGACGTTTGAGGAAGCTGTGGTCGCGGCGATTGACTTCCACGGCGCGCTCACCGGCACGGGGTCCTATGCACCTCCACCGGAAGCTCGTGGCGGCAAACACAAAGGCGCGGGAGTGGGGCCGTCGCCAGCTTACTCGTACTCTGCGCAGGTCGCCGACGTCAGCGTGGACGAAGAAACCGGCGAAGTCACCGTGCACAAAGTGTGGGCGGCGCACGATTGTGGGCGCGCGTTGAATCCAGTGGCCGTCGAAGGGCAGATCATCGGTTCAGTCTGGATGGGCATGGGTCAGGCCCTCACCGAAGAATTGATTTGGAAAGACGGCATGCTGATGAATCCCGGGTTGCTCGAATATCGCAGCCCGTCGTCAGTCGAGTCGCCCGAAATCGAGCCCATCATTGTCGAGAGCATTGACCCGGAAGGGCCGTTTGGCGCGAAGGAGTGCAGTGAAGGGTCGCTCGCGGCGACGATTCCAGCGATTGCTAATGCAATTTACGATGCGGTCGGCGTGCGGTTGCATGAATCGCCGTTTACGCCGGAGAGAGTTCTGGCGGCGCTGCGCGCCAAGAAGAATGCTAAGGCGCTAAACCTGACTGAGGGTGTGGACCCGACTTCGCCTGCACGCTTTCGCGAACATGGCGGCTTGCTGTGCTTCAAGGGCAAGGGACCGGAACGGCATGCGCTCGATCCGGCGCGGGGCGGGGCGCCATCCGTGGCTGGAGGCGCGGATTGAGCCTTCCCGAGTTCCAACTCCAGAGGCCGCGTGCCATCGAAGAGGCGGTTCGTTACTTGGGCGACCATGCGGGAAACGTTCGCGTGCTGGCTGGCGGCACCGATCTGATTCCCTCGATGCGGCAAAAACTTTTCGAGCCCGAGTATGTTCTCGATCTTCGTGGAGTTGCTGCGCTGCGCGGGATCAGGCCGCAGAACGACGGCGGGGTGGAAATTGGCGCGCTCACTGCGCTGCGCGCAATCGAGCGGTCGGAATTCTTGCAGCGGCATTATCCGGTGCTGACCGAGGCGGCGGCAGCGGTTGCTTCGCCTGTACTGCGGAACATGGGCACGATTGGCGGCAACATCTGCCTCGACACGCGCTGCTTGTGGTACAACCAGTCGCTGACCTGGCGGAAAGGCTGCGGTTTTTGCATCAAGAAAGACGGCGATCTTTGCCATGTGGCTCCCGGAGGCAGCAAGTGCTGGGCGGTTTTTTCTGGAGATACGCCTCCCGCGTTGCTCTGCCTGAACGCGGAAATCGAAATAGCCAGCACCCTGGGGATGCGCCGCGTTCCGCTACGCGATTTCTACAGCGGGCTGGGGGACGACTATCGCAGGCTGCAGCCGAACGAACTAGTCACGCGCATTTTCCTGCCGGCGTCGGCGGCCGACTGCCGCGGCGTCTACCGCAAGCTGCGAGTACGGGGATCGATTGATTATCCGCTAGCCGGGGTTGCCGTTGTGTTGAAGCGCTCGAACGGTCACGTCGCCGATGCGCGGATCGGGATAACCGCTGTAAATCCCGCGCCTCTGCTGGTGAAGGGCGCGGGCGAATTGCTGATCGGCAGGAAAGTTGACCAGGCGTTGGCGGAGGCCGTCGGAGATTTGGCTGCGAAAGCTGCGAAGCCGCTGACCACTTCGGCGCTCACTCCCGAATATCGCCGTGAGATGATTCGCGTCTTCACCAGGCGGGCGGTGCTGGCGGCCTTTGAATCAGGGAACTAGGAACGTTGCGACGGGAGGACCTATGGCCCAGTACCACATCGCCCAAGTCAACATCGGTCGAATTAAAGGGCCGATTGACGGCCCAGTCATGGCCGGATTTGTTGCGCGTTTGGACGAGATTAACGCGATTGCCGATCGCAGTCCGGGATTTGTATGGCGCCTGCAAACGCCGGCGGGAAACGCGACCTATCTTCGACCCTATGACGACGATCGCATCCTCGTCAACATGTCGGTTTGGCAGACGGCTGACGCGCTCAAACACTATGTTTACCGCACAGTTCATGCCGAGTTGCTGCGGCAGCGGCACGAATGGTTCGAGACGTTCGCGGGCGCGTATGTGGCCCTGTGGTGGGTGCCTGCCGGGCATCTTCCGGGAGTCGACGAGGCGAAGAAGCGCCTCGCCTACCTCGACAAACACGGACCAACGGAATTCGCCTTCACTTTCAAGAAAGTGTTTCCACCCAACGAGCAGTTCCAGCGAACGATCGACTGGTCCTCGTTCGAGCCTTGTCCAGCGCTTTGACAGTCGGTCAGAAGTGACCTGATAAAATTCACGGCTGAAATGGACCACCCATGACTCGCTTGATTACCGACTGCCACATTCACATCCAGCCGATCGAAATGTTCAAGCCCGACGCGCTGGAGCTGATGAAGAAGAAGCGGCCAAACTTCGCCCGGATCGAGGAGTTCTGCCGCTCGCCCAAGGCCTTTCTGGAGTTCCTCGACGCCAGCGGCATCGACCGCGCCATGCTGATCAACTATGTGGCTCCCGAAGTGATCGGGTTTACCAGCGGGGTGAATCAGTTCGTCGCCGATTACGTGAAGGATAATCCGAAGCGCCTGCTGTCGTGCGGCAGTCTGCATCCCAAGCACACAACCAACGTACTGGCGGATGTGGAGCAGATTCTACGGCTGGGACTGCAGATGATCAAGATTCATCCTCCGCACCAGTTGCTGTTTCCTAATGACTACCTGAGAGGAGCCAAGGAACTGGAGATTATCTACCGCGCGGCGGAAGCTAATGGGGTGCCGGTGATGTTCCACACGGGGACGTCGATTTTTCCCGGCGCGCGCAACAAGTATGGCGATCCCATTTATGTCGACGATGTTGCGGTGGATTTCCCCAAGCTAAAGATTCTGCTGGCGCATGGCGGACGGCCGCTGTGGATGCAGACCGCATTTTTCCTCGTGCGGCGGCATCCCAACGTCTATCTGGACATCAGCGGCATCCCGCCCAAGACCTTGCTGAAATATTTTCCGCGTCTCGAAGAGATCGCGCACAAGACTCTGTTCGGCACCGACTGGCCCGGGCCGGGCGTCCCGGACATCAAGAAAAATCTTGACGAATTCCGGGCACTTCCGCTGAGCGAGGCGGTTCAACAGCAGATTCTGACAAAAACCGCGCTGTCGATCTGGCCGGCCTGAGATTAGCGGAGTGACTCCCGCCTTGGTTTCGCCGTTACTATCGGGCGTTGGAAACCTGGCCCGGTTTCAGGTATAAAAAAAAGGTTGCATTCTCCGCGTCCCCTCGCGCGGTTCGGCAACCCAAAATCCTGCGAATCGAAGCGAGAGAGCCATGTCCAGCGTGACCAATACTCATGCCCCCAAGGGACTTGAGGGCGTCGTTGCCACGACTTCCAAGATCTGTTACATCGACGGAGATCGCGGCATTTTGGCGTATCGCGGCATCGACATTCATGAACTGGCTCACCAGTCGAATTTTGAGGAGACTTGCTACCTGCTGTGGTTCGGAAAGCTTCCCCCGCGCCGCGAACTGCGCGAGTTGCACGATCGCCTGGCCGAGGAGCGCAAGCTGGATGCGTCCATCATTACCCTGCTGCGCAATGCTCCGCGCCACGCCCTGCCCATGGACGTACTGCGCACTGCGGTCTCGGCGTTGTCGTTCTACGATCCGCAGGAGAAGAACAACGACAGCAAGGCCAATCTGGACAAGTCGATTCGCATCACCTCGCAGATTGCCATGATCGTTGCGGCTTATGACCGCATCCGCAAGGGACATCCGGTGGTTGAACCCGACCGCTCGCTCTCGCATGCCGCGAATTTCCTGCTCATGCTGAATGGCACGCCTCCCTCGCCGACGGCCGAACGCGCTCTCGACATCGCGTTGATCCTGCATGCGGACCACGAACTCAATGCCTCGACTTTCGCTGCGCGAGTCACGGCTGCCACGTTGTCGGATATGCATTCCGCCATTACCTCGGCAATCGGAGCCCTGAAAGGACCGCTGCACGGCGGCGCCAACGAAGCCGTGTTTCTGATTCTGGAAGCGATTGACGCCTCCGGCGCCGACCCGGTTGACTACGTCAAGGGCATGCTGGCGCAGAAGAAGAAGATTCCCGGCTTTGGCCATCGGGTCTATCACACCGAAGATCCGCGCGCCACGCACCTGCGCGCCATGTCCCGCGATCTGGGCAATTCCAGTGGGCAGGCCAAGTGGTTTGAGATCTCGCGCAAGATTGAAGAGTTCGTGAAGGCCGACAAGAAGCTGAACGCGAATGTGGATTTTTACTCGGCTTCCACGTATCACACGCTCGGCATCGACGTGGACCTGTTCACGCCCATCTTCGCCGTGTCGCGCGTGAGCGGCTGGGCCGCGCACGTGATGGAGCAATTGAACGACAACCGCCTGATCCGCCCGCGCGCCGAGTACCTGGGCCCCGAGTACCCCAACCCCTACGTCGCGATCGATCAACGGTAGCAGCCGTCAAAGACGAGAACGGAATTTGGTCCTGCAAGGTCCGCGATATCATACGAATGTTGGAGCAGGACGGGTGGGTGCTGAAGAGAACCAAGGGGAGTCACCGGCAATACAAGCACCCATCTAAGCAAGGACGTGTTACGCTGCCGGGTCATCCGAACGATGATCTTCCACCCGGCACGTTGAGCAGCGTTCTAAAGCAGGCAGGCTTGAAATGATGAACTATGTTGTTGTGTACGAGAAATCTTCTACAGGATGGGCGGCGTACGTGCCGGATTTGCCCGGTGTTGTGACCACAGGCCCGAGCAAGGAGGAGACGCAAAGACTTATCCGTGAAGCGATTGAGTTCCACTTGGAAGGCCTGCGTGAAGACGATCTCCCCATCCCGCAGCCGAGCGCTTCCACCGAGATAGTCAGTGTCTCGTAGTTTCAGCGCGGAATCCCTTGATCTTTCCAGCAGGACCTGATTCCGTCTCGGTATTTCAGTAGAGACGTTGCTGGCAACGTCTGTCTCACCACCATAATGCTGCCGGCAAGACGTAGCAAGCTACGTCTCTACCCCTCCGCAAGGTAGAATAGAGGCGGGTTCTGTATGCATCGCGTTTACCTCGACAATAACGCCACTACGCCCGTGCTGCCCGAAGTGTTTGAGGCGATGCGGCCCTATTTCAGCGATCAGTTCGGCAATGCCTCGTCCATCCACCATCACGGACAGCAGACCCGGGCCGCGGTGGAGGACGCGCGCGAGTCGGTGGCCGCGCTGCTCGGCTGCCGCGCCTCGGAGATTGTGTTCACCAGCGGCGGCACCGAGGCCGACAACCTGACCATCGCCGGTCTGGTGGGAGCGGGCGACCATGTCATCACGTCGAGCATTGAGCACCACGCGGTGCTGCTGGCCTGCAAGCGCATGGGAGAGATTGGCGCGGAAGTGACAGTTCTGCCCGTGGACGGCCGCGGCCTGGTCGATCCGGATGATGTGCAGCGCGCGTTGCGGCCCAATACGAAGCTGATCTCGGTGATGATGGCGAACAATGAGACGGGAGTTCTGCAGCCGGTGGAGGAAATTGGTCGCATCGCGGCCGAGGCCGGGGTTTGCTTTCACACCGACGCGGTACAGGCTGCGGGCAAAGTTGAGATTGATGTGCGACGCATTGGTTGTGATGCGCTCTCGATTTCTGGCCACAAGATTCACGCGCCGCAGGGGGTGGGAGCGCTGTGCGTCCGCAAGGGACTGCGGTTGCAACCGCTGTTTTACGGTGGGCGGCACGAGCGCTCGCGCCGCGCGGGTACGGAGAATGTCCCGGGAATTGTGGGTCTAGGCAAGGCCGCAGAGATCGCCAAAGAAGCGCTCGATCGCGGTGACGACAAGAAAATGGCCGCGTTGCGCGACCGGTTGCAGCAGGGAATTCTTGCGCAGGTCGAGGATGCAGTGGTGAATGGCGACGGAGCCGCACGCGTGTCCAACACATGCAACATCCACTTCGACCACATCGACGGCGAAGCGATGGTGATTGCGCTCGATCTGAAGGGTGTCGCAGTATCGACCGGCTCGGCTTGTTCCTCGGGCGCGATTGAGCCGTCGCACGTGCTTGTGGCGATGGGCCTGCGGCCAGATCAGGCGCGCGCCAGCATTCGCTTCAGCCTGGGCAAGCAGACGGTGGCGGCAGACATCGACATCGCCCTGGCGCTTGTGCCGGAAACGGTGGCGCGGCTGCGGGAGTTGTCGCCGACGTATCGAAAGGCGGCTGTTAGCTCTTAGCTTTTGGCTCTTAGCTTACTGCGCTCGTCGGGACAGTTCCAAGCCAAGCGCTAATGGCCAAGAGCCAAAAGCGTTTTATGCAGACTAAGAACACCATTGCGGTCGCCATGTCGGGCGGTGTGGATTCTTCCACCGTCGCGGCCATGCTGCGCGCCGAGGGGCATAACGTCATCGGGCTGACCATGCAGCTCTGGAACCAGCGCCGCCTCTCCGGGAAGGACGGCATGCCCGAGTCTGTGCAGGGACGCTGCTGTTCGCTCGACGACGTTTACGATGCCCGCCGCGTGGCCCAGCAGATCGGCATCCCGTATTACGTGGTCAATCATGAGGAGCGGTTCGAGCGCGACGTGATTCGCCCGTTCGTCGAGGAGTACGTTTCCGGGCGCACGCCCATCCCCTGTAGCTTGTGCAACAATCACTTGAAGTTTGATCAGCTACTGATTGTGGCGCAACAGATTGGCGCTTCCAGCGTGGCCACCGGACACTACGCTCGCGTGGCCTTTGACGACGCGCGTGGCCGCTGGCTGCTGAAGCGTCCTGCGGACGCGAGCAAGGACCAGACTTATTTTCTGTTCGGCTTGACGCAGGACCAGCTGAGCCGCACCATCTTTCCGCTGGGCGACATGACCAAGCCGGAAGTTCGCGAACTCGCTCGCCAGCACGGACTCGCGCTGGCGGAGAAGCCCGACTCGCAGGAAATTTGCTTCGTCCCCGGCGGTGACTACAAGCGCTTCATCGACGCCTATCTCGCCGAGCAGGGCGAGGCTCTGCCCGACACCGCCGGTGAACTCGTAACCACGAACGGCGAAGTCCTCGGCGAGCACGGTGGCATTCACAACTTCACCGTGGGCCAGCGCAAGGGACTCGGCGTGGCTACCGGCTCGCCACTCTATGTGATCCAGATCAGCGGGGCGTCGAAGCAGGTGATTGTAGGAGGAGAAGACCATCTGTATTCGCGCACGCTGCACGCCCGGCGCGTGAACCTGATCGCGGTGGATGATCTGCATGAGCCGATGCGGGTGACGGTGAAGATTCGCCATCGCCACGAACCCGCGGCGGCGGTGATTGAGCGCGTGGGCGACGGCGATATCCTAGCCACTTTTGACGAGCCGCAACGCGCCATCACACCGGGCCAGGCCGCCGTTTTCTACGATGGCGACGTTGTGGTCGGCGGTGGTTGGATCGGGTAGATGGCTGACTTTCCGATCTGCGAGTTTAGGTCGCTGGTCAGCGATTTTCTTTCAGGCACACGGAGTTGGGACGATGTCCATAAATTTGTCATCGACTCTGAGTGGAGCAGTGCAACGCGGCTTCCGCGAGACTGCCCGAGCGCTTTAGAAGAGTTGCGCACCGCTTTTCTCGCTGACTCCAAGGACGATCCGCAGTTCCTCCTGTCGAAGTCCGAAGTTCGAGACCTGTTCGAGAAGCTCTGACAGGTTCGCCAGCCTTCCGCCCGAATATAATCCCCGGCATGGCCTCCGCAAATCTTTCACTTCCACTTCCTCAAATTCCACCATCGCCACCACCGCCATCCTTATGGAGTCAGCAATCCGGCCCACTCAAGCAGGGAATCAAAACCGGGCTCGCGGGCACGATCACTTACGCCATCTATGCCGGATTTCACCTGCCGCAGGGATACTGGGCCGTGTTCGCGGCACTGGTGGTAACCCAGGCCAATCTGGGCGCGTCGTGGAAGGCGGCCATGTACCGCACGATCGGTTCGGCCTGCGGAGCGTTGGCGGCGGCGTTGCTGGTCCCGATTCTGGGCAACGGACCGATTGGCGTAATGATTGTGCTCTTTCTGCTGGCGAGTTTCTTTGGCTACCTCGCCGTTCTGCACCCGGCCTTCACCGCTGCCGGATTCACTGCGGCACTCATCCTGGTCTTCGGCGGCCAGGGAGAACCGGGGCACATGGCGTGGCTGCGCGTGCTCTATACGATGATGGGAGCGATTATTGCCTTCGCGGTGGGTGCGCTGATCTGGCCGGTTCATGCGCGCGTCGGCTTGCGCTACAAAATGGCGAGCATCGTGGACGGCGCGGGCGCTCTGTACCGCGCGGTCACCGCGGCCGCATTACACGGAATCGACAACGAGCAACAGGTCCGGCAACTCGACCGCCAGTTGCACGACTTGCGGCGCGGGATTACGCAGCAAATGGACGAAGCGCGCAGCGAGCTGGCGTTTTCGCGATTCAACCAGGGAGCCTATCAGGCGTTTGTGGACCTGGCCGATCAGGTTCGGCGACGGCTGACGGCGATGGCGGAGGACCGCTCGCTCTATGCCCATGCCGGACTCCCGCCGGGGATGATCCCGTCGCTGCCTGCGCTGGTCGAGAGAACGGCGCAGTCTTTCAACGGACTGGCGGAAGCTGTACGGAATCCCGAACGGGTGTTAAGCCCAGCCGAACTGGGCGCGGCGATTCACGAGCTCGACGCCGACCTGGACCGGCTCCGCGAGCAGCGTGCGACCACGCCTCTGGCGCTGGATCGCATGCTGCCCTTCTGGGCGCTGGTTTTTAATTTGCGCGAAGTGGCGCAGGAGTTGGAGCAGATGGAATCCGTTCTGCCGCAGATGGCCTGACGGCAGGCGCTCACCACTCACATAAGTCAGCGGGCCCGCGGTTGTCTGTGAAAGGCCTTCGTGGTCTAGTGAGCCGCAGCGGGGGCAGCTCGGTAGATGGTGGTGTGGGCAGGAACCAGGGCTCCAACGGCAGCCCCGCTCGGGGCGCCAATCGCGAGCCCGACAAGCGCGGCAATTCCGCGCGAGGAGCCACCGAGGAAACCGTGGTTCGATCCGGCGGCGGCGCCAATGCCTGCCCCGATCGCGCCTCCGATGACCAGCCCGATCACGGCATGCGCGCCGCGCTTGGGCCCGGAAGAAGTGGATACGCGCACGACGTCTCCGCGTTTTAGCGACACTTCGGAACCGTGTTCTTTCAGGGTGAGCAACTCGTCGGTGACGGTGACAAATTCTCCGTGGTGGCTCTTCATGTTGGATTCGATCACTTCGATCCCATGGCCGGCCTTCAGGCCATTCAGGTCGGACCACGATCCCTTCTGCGTTTGAGCGACGAGCGCGGCAGGAATCCCGAGGAAAAGCACCAGAGTTGCCAGGGCCCTTGGCATAGCGACCTCCTTGGTGTCCTGCGACTGCGAGTGTGTTCCCCAATATACCTTTAACGCCAGTGCGCAACCCTATGCCTGGCGCTCCCTGTTGTCAATTCATATCCTGAGAACGAATTGAAGGTCACAAACTCCAGACCAGCTTGCGCGAATTTCCAGGGAAGTGATTCATGGACACGACGGCAGAGTGTTGGGCGATGAGAAAATGAAACAAGCGACGGCGCGGGCCTAAAGCGGGAGGGATCCGGACACGTGCATCGGCCTAGATGAACATCTCATCCTGCGGCACGGGGCGCCGTTCTTCGCGGCTGCCACCGTTTCTGCGGCTGCGGTTGCCAAACAGAAACTCCAGGCCGACCGTGATGCCCTGGATCAATCCGGAAAGCTGGCGCACCGGCGAGATGACGGTGCTGTGCACCATGTCGGTGGTCTGCTCCACGCGATCGAGGGTTCGGGTGAGCAACTCGTCGGCGCGGATGATTTGCAGGCGGCCGCGGTCCACCGCGTCTGTTACGGTCGCATCCATGCGTTCCAACTGGTCGCGCAGCACGGTGGTCGACTCCTGCAGGTTTCCGGCGATGACTTCCAGCTTGGGACGAAGGTCCGTCATCAAGATCTCTGCCTGCGAGATGGTGGGAAGGACCTTGGTTCTTACCTCTGCTGCCATGTTCTCCATGAGCGTGGTGCTCTTGCGCATGGCCAGATACATAGCCAGCAGGATGCCTGCTTGCAACATGACCGCCAACCCGGTCAGAAGGATAAACACAGGAGTGAGTTTGTCCATAAGCGTACTCCGGCCCATTGCATGCCCGCCCAGAATTGGGGTAGCCGGCTCGGCCGTGCCTTACAAATTCTTGGGCGCGCCCGTCTCCGTCGTGGCTTCGTGATAAGCCTGACGACCCGCTTCGTAGGCGGCGCGGAATTGTTCTTTCTGCTGATTGACCACGTCGCGGCCGCGGTCGGCCCATTGTGCCGCCTGTTCGCGCGCATCACGCGCACGATTGCGAACGTAGTCGCGGCCTTCTTCGGCGCGCGCGCGTAGCACTTCGCGCGTCTCGCTGCCTGAACGGGGCGCGTACAGCACTCCCGCCAGCGCTCCTAAACCCAATCCTGCCAGGAACCAAACGAAACTATTGCTATCGTGATCCGACATCGAAATACCTCCGAGAAAACTGCTCCACTCGAATGTTACATCCTCTGTGGAGCAAATACAATTACCGGGGAAGATGTAGACAACAGGATTGCATCGGGTAGGAAGCAGGGAGCGCGACGGGTGGTCTTCGACGCGCTCAATCTCCAGAGAACTTGCGAGCCGCTTATTTCTGCTGGCTGGGCGGAGTCGCGGGGGACTGTGCGGGAGCGGGCTGGGTCTTAACCGGTTGCGTCTTCACGCCCTGCAACACGGAGGTCGGGCCGCTATGGCGCGCCGCATATACCGACAGCGTGATGGAAGTGATCATGAATGCCACGGCCGACCAGGTAGTGGCCCTGGACAAGGCGCTGGCCGCGCCCCGCGGGCCGAAAGCCGTCTGGCTGCCCTGTCCGCCAAAGGCCGCGGAAATGTCGCCGCTCTTGCCGCTCTGCAGCAGAACCACGATGATAATGAAGAAACAGACCAGGATGTGGATGGTAGTGATGAAGTAAATCATATAGTTTGGAATCTTTCTAAGTGTGTCGACTCTGTTCTGGAGCGCTGCTTCGGGGCGGAAATCCTCGACCGGAACTTCTTCGACCCAGGCTTACAGAATTCATGGTGCGGAAGAGGGGATTTGAACCACTCCATCACATTGATAAGGCGTAACTTATTGATTTTGCATTCGGCCTAAAGGCCCAAATGCAACACAATCCCGCTTCCATCGTACGCTTATTGTACGGCGAACGCGCTGCAAGAGAAAACCGCGCCGAAGCGCCTTCTCTCCGATTCTGCCCACTACAGTCTGACATCCGCGCCTCCCATCGGTCAAGGCCCATCGACTTCGGCGGCAGTGATCTAGCGGCTGCGTTGCTAGGCACCGTACCGTTTGGGTCAATCTGCCGCGATCAATCGGCGGTCGCGATGGGCTCGGTGTGCGGTTGGCCAGTGCTGCGCTCGGACTTCTTGCCCGAAGCAGCACCGCGCACTTACCCACCCTAGGTAAATAACCTGCACAATGGTACAACCAACCTCACGCCGTGGTTATCAAAATGGGGTGTTCCGTTGTGATTACCATCGTCATGTTCGTCCTCTTGCTGTTCGTCCTCTTGCTTGCGGCGACTCAATTTTATATGGTACAAACAACGAGGCGTTTGAAGTGCTCTTGAGATGCCACCGCTAAGCCATTTCGAAGATCGTCGGCGCCAGGGGTGGTGCGCGGCGGTCGTTTTGGTGGCCGTATGCTCGTTGATTGTGAGCCTGGCGACGCGCTATTCTTATACGTGCGATGCTCCGACCACAGTAAAGGCCGTCCAGATCCACAAATCCCCTGAGGCGAAACGGCAGCGTCTCGCCAAGGATGCAGCTGACTGGATGCCTCCGATGATCTACTTCAGCGTTTTGCAGTCTCCTAGTAGTTATCCTCGAATTGCGCCGGCCGGACCCCCGGTACCAGGCCTTCTTTTTGAAGAAAGCCTCTACAATCGGCCCCCTCCATCCTCCGAATCCCTCTCGTAAGTACCTTCGCAGCTAGCCTTGCGTTTTTGTTCACAAGCCTCTTGAAAGCGTGTTTCCGCTTTTAGGCCTGTGCCGCTGGCGGAGCAGGTTCGAATCAGGACTCTCGATTCCAGCGCAGCGGCTTTTGCCTGGCGTGCTTTGAAACCTGAACACCCACCGGTCGGAATCTGTGAAAAGTGCGACAAAGCAGGCGGTTTCTGGAAAGTAACGACGAGTCCGAAAGGAAATGGGCATGTCCGTCGCACCTTTGTTGACCGAAAAAGAGCTTGACGCCCTTCGCCAGTTCGACACGTGCATGGTCGCAAACGCGATCGAATCGTTTAACGTCAGGCTGCGGAACACTGGTTTCGCCGATGCCAGTGTTCGATGCATGTTTGAGGATGCTCCTCCGATGGTGGGCTATGCGGCGACCGCCCGCCTTCGCAGCGGGGAGCCGCCGATTCACGGCGGCAGCTTCCACGATCGCGCGGATTTCTGGAACGCCATCCTGACCGTTCCTGCACCACGCATTCTCGTACTAGAGGACATGGACCACCCACCGGGACGGGGCGCCTTTATCGGGGATATACACGCCGCAATTCTGAAGGGGTTGGGATGCGTCGGCTACGTGACGAACGGCGCTGTCCGTGAGTTGCCGTCGGTGCGCAAGATGGGCATTCAGTTGTTCGCTGGAAATGTAGCTGTTTCCCACGCCTACGCCCACATCTTCGAGATCGGAACCGTTATCAGCGTGGGAGGAATGGAAGTGCGACCTGGAGACTTGCTGCATGGGGACCGCCACGGTGTGCTGACGGTCCCGGCGGAGATTGCGGCCAACGTGCCCGTCGTTGCAGACCGGTTGCAACGGGCAGAGCAAAGGATCATCGATTTTTGTCGATCAAAGGATTTCTCGGTGCCGAAGCTGCGTGAGGTTATGAAGAACCTGAGTTAAGAGACCGGCAGGGCAATGCTGGTCAAGGGAAACACGATGACTCAAAGTTGCAACGGATTCCGCAAGATGCGAGCACGCAGATCGAATGAGCTGCTCTCCTATTCGCTCACGACCGTTGTGGTCATTCTCGCTGTCGCAGCCTCGTCCTGTTCAGGGAATGGAAATGAACGGGTTCAAGCGGGAGGCCCGACGATCACCGTCGGCGTAACCAAGGTGGTGAACAAATCGCTCGGGAGGCAAATCACTTTGTCTTCCGAACTGGTGCCGTTTCAGGAGATTGACGTGTATGCCAAGGAATCCGGCTACGTCAAGAAGTTGCTGGTCGACTATGGCACACACGTGAAGGCCGGACAAGTCATGGCAGTTTTAGAGATTCCTGAGTTGGAGGCACAGCTTCAGGAAGATCAGGCGGAAATCAAGAATGCGGCGAATCAGGTGAGCCGGGCGCAACACGAACTGTCTCGCTATCAGGCGCAGTACAAGGCGCTACACCTGCAATATACACGCCTGAACAGCGTCTTCGAGAGCCAGCCTGGAATTGTGGCACAACAAGAAGTAGACGACGCACAGGGCAAGGATATGGCTGCGTCCTCTCAGGTTGATGCTGGGCAGGCGGCTCTGGAAGCGGCTCAGAGCCAGCTGTCCGTGGCCAGAGCGAAACTGACGCACGATCAAAGTCTGTTTGATTATTCGCGGATCACGGCGCCTTTTTCCGGGATCGTCACCGAGCGCTATGCGAATCTCGGCACGCTGGTACAGGCGGGCACAGGGTCGAGCACGCAGGCGATGCCCATCGTGAAGCTCTCCGAGGATGATCGTTTCCGACTCGTCATACCGGTTCCGGAAGCCTACGTTCGGTACATTCGCGTGGGTGATCCCGTGGATGTTCGCGTCCCCTCTCTCAACCGGACGCTGCCCGGAAAGGTGGCGCGATTCTCCGTCGACGTGCAGGCGGACACGCGGACCATGCATACCGAAGTGGACGTTCTCAATCCTCAGCGAGTTTTGCTGCCGGGTCTGTATGCCGAGGCCGAACTTCACCTTGACCGGAAAGACAATATCCCTTGCGTTCCGGTGCAGGCGGTAAGTCACCGCGGCGACAAGACAACTGTTCTAGTCGTGAGTGCGGACGGAACTCTGGAGCAACGTGCGGTGGAAATCGGCCTCGAGACCAGCAGCGATTCCGAAATCGTCTCTGGACTGAGCGAAGGGGAGCAGGTCGTAGTCAGCGATCGCAGTGGCCTGAAGGCTGGCCAGAAGGTTCGTCCGCAAACCGTGGTAGCACCTGAGTACCACGAGGGAGATGCGCAGCAGTAGAGCAGGGGATTTGCCGCAAGTGAACGAGTTCGAAAACAAGAAGATTGGATAAGGTCTATGCCAGGGTTTTCAATTCGTAATCCGTACTTCATCATCGTGATCTGCCTGGTGCTCCTGGTCATCGGTGTAACCAGCATCGCGCGCATGCCGGTCGATCTATTTCCACCCATCAATTTGCCGGAAGTAGTGGTGGCGACGTTCTACAGCGGCATGCCGCCGGAGGACGTAGAGACTGACATCACCGATCCTCTGGAGCGGTTTTTTACGCTGGCCGCGGGCGTCGATCATTTTGAATCCCGATCGCTTCTGGGCGTGAGCATCATCAAGGTCTACTTCCAGCCGGGGACGAGCGCCGACGCGGATGTTACCGAGCTTTCTAACCTTGCGCTGGCGGACTTGAAGCGTCTGCCGCCGGGAACGCTGCCTCCGGTCGTGCTGAAGTTTGATGCGTCCAGCTTGCCCGTGGCTCTTGTCACGGTGAAGGGCGAGGGGCTCAACGAAACGCAACTGCACGACTACGCCCAGTTCCAGATCCGCAATCAGATTACGAGCGTGCCCGGTTCCTCCATCCCTGGCGTGTTTGGCGGAATCTACCGCCAGATCATGGTGTACGTCGATCCCTACAAGCTATCGTCGCGCCAGCTCAGCTTGATGGACGTGGTCGGCGCGGTTAATAACGCGAACCTGATTCTGCCCGCGGGCGACGTGAAGATGGGGCCCTACGATTATTTCGTTTACTCGAACAGTCTCGTCGACAACATGGACGAGTTGGGCAAAGTCCCGCTTAAGGTCAACGGGCACTCCTGGGTGACGGTGAATGACGTTGGGAAAGCGGAGGATTCCCACCAGATCCAATACAACATTGTTCGCATCGACGGCCAGAAATCCGCCTACATTCCCGTGATGAAGCAGGGGGGAGATACAAACACGATCGCTGTAGTGGATGGAGTTCGCGAACTCATCAAGCATCTGTACGACATTCCCAAGCAGATGGTCACCAGCATCGTGTTTGACCAGT
>Ga0209040_10000121_pt1 | contig 49233 bp, 42 predicted proteins | sample BogFormECP12_OM3_FD_188240 | JGI IMG/M metagenome (GOLD analysis project Ga0209040, IMG submission 188240) | Bog forest soil microbial communities from Calvert Island, British Columbia, Canada - ECP12_OM3 (SPAdes) (version 2) | ecosystem: Environmental > Aquatic > Freshwater > Wetlands > Bog ... | reverse complement strand
GCGCGAGATCTGCGACGAGCACGGCCTGCTGCTCGTGCTCGATGAGATCGCCACCGGCTTCGGGCGCACCGGGAGGATGTTCGCGAGCGAGCACGCGGGCGTCGCGCCGGACGTGATGTGCGTGGGCAAGGCGCTCACGGGCGGCTACATGACGCTCGCCGCCACGCTTTGCACGCCGGCCGTCGCCGAGGCGGTCTCCCGCGGCGAGGGGGGCGGCCTGATGCACGGTCCCACGTTCATGGCCAACCCGCTCGCCTGCGCCGTCGCGCTCGCCTCGCTGCGCCTGCTCCAGGACGGCGTCTGGCGGCAGCGGGTCGCGGCGATCGAGTCCGGGCTGCGCGAGGGCCTTGCGCCGGCGCGCGAGCTGGAGGGCGTGCGCGACGTGCGTGTGCTGGGCGCGATCGGCGTGATCGAGCTCGAGCGGCCCGTCGACGTCGCCGCGGCAACGTCGGCGGCCGTGCAGCGCGGCGTGTGGCTGCGCCCGTTCCGCGACCTCGTCTACGCGATGCCGCCCTACGTGATCGACGAGCAGGACCTCGCGCGCGTCAGCGGCGCGATGGTCGCGGCCGCAGGCGCGTCGCTCGGCGTCGGCTAAGCGTCGTCCCGGCTAGCGTCGTCCCGGCGGCGCGGGCGCTCTCACGCCCACGCCTACCACGGCACGCGACTCAGCGTTTGTGGTGGTGCTTTGGCTTCGGTTTTGGCTTGGGTTTGATCGTGAGGTTCTGCGCGATCAGCGTCGAGAGGCCGCCTTCGCCTTCGAGCGTCGCGGTGAGGTGGGCGGGGAGCTTGTGGAAGCGCGCGAGCAGTTTGCGGCCGGTGGAGTTCAGTGGGACAACGACCTTCACCTGAGCGCCGGCCGCCAGCAGCACCGTGGCGCTGCCCACCGTGACCCTCCCCGACTTGGTCTTCGCCGCCGCAATGCCGATCACGCGCTTGCGGCGTATCTTCTCGATGCTCGTCAGCGTCGCGTGCACCTTGCAGCTCGTCCCCGCGAGCCCGTGGCAGGCGACCGTGAAGCTGGCCTGCGCCCCGGATCCGCTCGCATTGCCGACCCGCGAGGCGGTCGCGGGCGGGAGATAGGTGACGCCCACGGCCGCGCTCTTGGAGAGCCCCGACTGATCGGTGGCGGTCGCCGTGATCGTGTTCGCGCCCGGCACGAGCGGGACGGCGGCCGACCACGCACCGCCCGCGCCGACGGCCACCGCTTTGCCGTTCACGGTCAGCGAGCTGAGCCCGACCGCGTCGGAGGCGGTTCCGGTTACCGTCACGGTGTGGCTCGGCGATTTGATCGGCGACGCGTTCGCGGGAGCCCCGATCGTCACGGTCGGGAAGTAACCGGTGATAGCCGCTGTGGCAAGCGAGCGCACTTCGTTCATCGAGAAGCTCTGCAGGAACGTCATCCGCAATGTGTTCGTCGTGCCGCCGGCGGGGACGGTGCGCTGGTAGGGGAGTTCCAGGTCGTTCCACGGAGCTTTTTCGGCGCTCCCCGTGGTGACCGCGATCGCTTCGCTCGGTGCCTGGTCATACACGATCGCGCCCTGGGGGGTTTCGCCGTTGCCGGCTTCGGAGACCCCGGCCTTTTCCTTGTAGAGGATCGCTCCCGGGCCTGAGGGCACGGTCTTTGTTTCGCCCTTGCTGACCGCGGCGAACGAGCCGGCGCCTGGAAGCTCGAACGATGCTTCTTCGCTTTCCTCGGACTGTTCCATCAGGTAACGGGCGCTCACCGAGTGCGCGGCGCCGTCGGTTGAGCGCCACCTGTCGCTCATCGCGGCGATGTGGTCTTCGTCGCCCGTTTCCCAGGTTCGCACGAGCGTGACCCCGGTGGGCGCGAACCCGGTGCAGCTCGCCATCGTCGCCGGAAAGGCGGTGCTGGGCGAGCACTTCACGATCGGGTCTTCCTCGGAGATCGTCAGCTGGTGCGTGGCTTCGTTGAAGGACTCCGCGACCGTGGCCGCGGGCTTGCCCGCAAGCGTCACTGCTTTGCCGGCTTTTTTGGTCAGGTTGCTTTCCTCTTCTTCGGCCGCGTTGGGCAGATAGCCAGTCGCACCGTCGACCTGCACCGCGGCGGCGCGCGGTTCGAAGAAGGGGACGAGCACGTTCAGGTCGCCGTCGCCGTAGAAGAGCTGCGCGTTCCGCTGGCCGGCGATGCTGTAGAGCGACGATTCGAGTGCGAAGTTGCCCGCGTCTTCGATCGTGAAATCACCTGCGAGTGTGCTGGACACAGCGAAGAAGTTGCCCGGACTCGCGGGGGTGGTGCCGTCGAACCGCGACGCGAGCACGATCGGGCCCTTGAATTCCGTTTCGACCCCAGGAGGCAGCGGGGCTTTGGATTTCACAGGAACCGCGCGCAGCTGACACGGCGCGGCGGGCAACTGTGTCTGCGGGACCGTGACGGAGAAGGCTTCGGAGGAAACCGCGACCACAGGTTCTCCCGCGTTCGGTTCCAGCGTCCGGAATTCGGTGGCGGCCGTGTAGCAGCGGATTTCGAGGTTGCTCATGTTCGTCGTGCCCGCCACGTTGAGCGTCGAGGCGCTTTCGCCGAAGAGGTAGACGACGGGACCGGTCGGCGTCGTGATCGACGACATCGGTTCGATCGCATCGGCCGCCGCGGGCAGCGCGAGCGCAAGCAGAGCCGTCGCGCAAACCGGCAGGACGCGGCGGAAGGGGATCGACGGCACGTAAGCCTCCTGTCGTGGTTGCGAGCCCGCGCTCTCGTGGCGAGCGAGCCGTTGCCGGCCCCTGGGCAGGCCCGAATGCATACACGATCTACCAGACGCCGCCAGGTGGTGGACGCCGCGCAGGCGCGCTCAGGAGACCTGAAGGGGCGCTCCAGAGCGGCGGCTCTCGAGGCGGCGGCCCCGGAGCCAGCGGGCCCACGGCAGCACGCCCCCCGCGCGCGCCAGTTCGGCGGGATCGGGGCCGCTCACACGCGCGAGCACCTGCACCTCGACCCCCCCGAGGCGCGCGATCGTCTCGCGGTTGGAGAGCTCGATCGTCGAGGGCTGCGCTGGCCACGGCGTGAGCACGACCGCGCGCACCTCCAGGCCGGCGTTGCGCGCGGCCCGTAGCGTGAGCAGCGTGTGGTTGATCGTGCCGAGCCCAGGGCGGGCGGCGATCAGCAGCGGCAGGCGGAGCTCGGCCGCGAGCTCGCAGACGCTGTAGTCGGCCGCGAGCGGAACGAGCAGACCGCCGACGCCCTCGACGATCAGCGTCTCGCCGCTCGCGCTCGCACGTGCGGCCGCGGCGCGCGCGCAGTCCAGCAGCATCGCCGGGTCGATCTCAGTCCCGGCCAGCTCCGCCGCCAGATGCGGTGAGACCGCCGGGGCGAAGCGCAGCGGCGCGACCTCCGCGGCGGCCATGCGGGCTGCGGCCCCCAGAAGCTCGTCGTCCGCTGGCCACAGCGCGGGGGCGTCGCTCTCATGCTCCTCGAGTCCCGTGAGCACTGGCTTGAACGCCCGTACACGCTCTCCCCGTGCGGCCATCGCCGCGAGCAGCGCAGCGCTGAGAACGGTCTTGCCGACGCCGGTATCGGTGCCCGTCACGAACAGCCCGCGCACGGCCGCGATCGCCCCGGCTCAGGCCGCGCGCGCGTCCGAGAGCTCGCGCTCGAAGTCGAACGGCGCGTTCGGCCGCGGCGGCTCCTTCGGACGCTGCGGGTCCTGCTCGGCGCGTGTCTGCGGCGGCTCGTGCGAGGCCGCCGCAAGCCAGCGCTCCGGCGAGTCCGCGCCCGCGACCTCGGGAAGCTCGCCGTCGCGCTCGACGTCGAAGGGCGCATCGCCCAGCGGCCCGGCAACGTCGAAGAGCGCGTCACGCAGCGGCTCGGCAATGCCGGAGCGCTCGACGCCGTAGGCCGGGTCGAGCTCCTCCGCGAGCTCGGGCGCGGCGACGCGCTCGGGTGCCGGCGCCTGCATCGCCTCCGGGGCAAGCCCCAGAGCGCGGGCGGCGTCGCCGAGCGCGCCGGCGGCGAGCTCGAGCTCGGACTGCGTGTGCGAGGCCATCGCGGCGAGGCGCAGGCGCGAGCTGCCCGACGGCACGGTCGGCGGTCGAATCGCCTGGGCGAAGACGCCGCGCTGCAGCGCCGCCTGGCAGAGCCTCATCGCGGCACGCTCCTCGCCGACGATCAGCGGCGTGATCGGCATGTCGGACTGATCGATCGGGAAGCCCTCGGCGGCGAGCGCCCGGCGCAGCGCTCGCGCGTTCGCGTGCAGCCGCTGCACGCGATGGGGCCGCTGCTCGAGCAGACCGAGCGCTGCGAGCGCTCCGCCGATCGCCGGGGGAGAGGGAGCGGTCGAGAAGATCAGCGGGCGCGCGGTGTTGATCAGGTAGCGCACCATCTCGGCGCTCGCGCACGCGTAGGCGCCATAGCTCCCCAGCGCCTTGCCGAGCGTGCCGATCACCACGTCGACCTCCCTCTGCAGCCCGGCCTCGGCTACCGCACCGCGTCCGCCGGGGCCGAGGATGCCGGTGGCGTGGGCCTCGTCGACGACCAAGCGCGCGCCGAACGCGCCCGCCAGCTCGGCGATCTCCTCCAGCGGCGCGACGTCGCCGTCCATTGAGAACACCGAGTCGGTCACGATCAGGGCGCCGCCGCGCCGGTGCTTTTCGAGGCTCCAGGCGAGGTGTTCCACGTCGCGGTGGCGGTAGACGACGACCTCCGCGCGTGCCAGGCGGCAGCCGTCGACGATCGATGCGTGGTTGAGCTCGTCGGAGAAGACGGTATCGCCGCGGCCCGCCAGCGCGGCGATCACGCCGATGTTCGCGAGGTAGCCCGAGCCGAACAGCACGGCGGCCTGGCTGCGCTTGAAGTCGGCGAGCCGCTCCTCCAGGCGGCCGTGGATCGTCATCGTCCCCGATACGAGCCGCGAGGCGCCCGCGCCGACGCCCCAGCGCATCGCCGCCTCGGCGGCCGCCTCGCGCACCCGCGGGTGGTCGGCGAGCCCGAGGTAGTTGTTGGAGCACAGCAGCAGCACGGGGGCGCCGTCGAGCAGCACGGTCGGACCCTGGGGCCCGCTCACGAGCCGCAGCCTGCGGTTGAGACCGAGGCGCTCCAGCTCGGCAAGGCGCTCTTCGATCTCGCTCATGGTCGCTTGGCCTCCTAGACCGGCACGCGGTTTGGCGCCCCGTCGGGTCGCCTCGGAACGGTGCGCTTGGCGCGGTAGCGCAGCTGCGTGGAGGGATCCCACAGCCGCACCCTCAGCGCCGGCGCCTCCTCGCCTGCGACGGGGTCGGCGAGGTGCGCACCGATCACGTCCGGCGTCTCGCCCGCGAGCCATCCCGAACGGTTGTCGGGCCGCGGGTTGGCGGCGTTGTCGGGCTGGCGCCCGACGTTCAGCCCGACGTCCTCGAACATCTCGCGGTCGGCGGCAGGCTCGTTGCCGAGCGTGGTCAGGAAGTTGCCCATCATCACGCCGTTGATCCCCGCGCGCACGGCCAGGCCCTGCAGCTCCGCGAGGTTCTCGACGCGTCCGCCGCACAGGCGGAAGAGGGCCTCGGGGAGGATCAGGCGGAAGATCGCGATCCACTTCACGGCCTCCCACGGGTTCATGAACTCGCGGTCGCCGAACTTCGTCCCGGGGCGCGGGTTGAGCATGTTGATCGGCACGCTCGTCGGGTTGATCTCCGCCAGCTCGAAAGCCATCTCGACGCGCTGCTCGCGCGTCTCGCCGAGGTTCAGGATCCCGCCCACGCACGTCTCCAGCCCGGCCTCACGAACAGCCCCGATCGTGCGCAGGCGGCCCTCGTAGCGGACCGTGCTCGTCACCTCGTCGTAGTAACTCGATGCCGTCTCCACGTTGTGGTGCACACGCTGCACTCCGGCCTGGCGCAGCGCGCGCGCGCGCTCGAGCGAGAGGTGTCCGACCGACGCGCAGCGCTTGAGGTTGGTGCGTTCGGAGACCAGGCGCACCCCCTCCAAATACTTCTCGAAGTCTCGCTTGGAGAGACCCTGTCCCTGCGTGACCATGCAGAAGCGATGTGCACCCGCGGCCTCGGCGGCACGCGCGTGTTCGAGGATCTGCTCGGGCTCCATCATCGCGTGCATCGGCGTCTCGGCCTCCGCGAAGCGCGACTGCGCGCAGAAGCCGCAGTCCTCGGCGCACCCGCCCGACTTCGCGTTCACGAGCGAGCACATGTCGGTGGAGTCGGCAAAGCGCTCCACGCGCGCGCGCCAAGCGCGCGCGATCAGCGCTTCGATGCGCGCCCGGTCCTCGAGCTCGCCGAGCGCCCTGGCCTCCTCCCGCGTGATCAGCGGCGGCATGTGCCACACCGTATGCGCTGCGGCGGACGGCTAGTCGCCGTGCGAGCAGCGGTTATTCGCCGCGCCAGCGCGGCGCGCGGCGCTCGCTGAACGCGCGCATTCCCTCGCGCATGTCAGCCGAGGCGAAGGACGCGCGGCGCAGCTCGATCAGCTCCGCTTCGACGTCCGCCGGCAGCTCGCCCTCGGCGGCGAGCAGCGCGCCGATCACGCGCTTGTTGCCAACCTGCGACAGCGGCGCGTTACCCGCCAGCTCGCTCGCCAGCTCGAGCTCCTCACGCGCCAGCCGATCGGCGGCGACGCGGTTGACGAGGCCCCACGCCAGCGCGGTGTCGGCGTCGATGTAGCGGCCGAGCAGGAACAGCTCCCGCGTGCGCGCCGCGCCGATCGCGTCCAGGAAGCGGCGCAGGCCCGTGTGCGAGTAGACGAGGCCGAGCTTCGCGGGAGGCATGCCGAGCTTGATCCCCTCGAGCGCAAGCCGCAGGTCGCACGCGAGCGCGAGCTCGAGGCCGCCGCCGATCGTGTGGCCGGGGAGCACCGCGAGGGTCGGGTAGGGGAACGCCTGCAGCGCGTCGATCGCTTCCGTGAACGGGTGCGCCACGAGCCGCTCGGCGCGCCGCTCGAACTCCTCGTCGGGGATCTCGCCGATGTCGTAGCCGGCCGAGAACATCCCGTTTGCGCCCGTCACGATCACGCAGCGCGCCTGCGCCTCGGGCGCCGAGAGCTCGGCGAGCGTGGACGTGATCGCGTCGAGGATCGGGTGGTCGAGCGCGTTGCGCTTCGCGGGATTGGAGATCGTCAGGCGCACGACGCCCTCGGCCGGCCGCTCGACGAGCAGCTTGCCGGCGGCGAGCTCGCGCGTGTCGGCCGGGTCGGACACCGGCCGACAGGCTACCGGCGGGCGAGCCGCAGCAGGAGCCTGCGCCCGAACGCCGAGCCGCCGGCGAAGCGCTCCGCGCGCACGCTGGCCGTGACCCGCAGCCGGCGCTCGCCGAGCAGCGCTCCGTGAGCCGAGCCGTAGAGGCGCACCGTGACGAGCGCGCGATCGCCCGCGCCGATCGCGAACACGCCCGAGCGGCCCGCCGCGACGCGCACCCTGCGCTCGCCCGCGCCGCGCCGCGCGCGCATCCGCACCACGCGCGTCAGCAGCACCTGGCCGCGGCAGGGACGTGCGAGGTGGGCGGGGCAGGCCACGCTCACGTGCGCCAGCCCCGAGCGGCTCGCGGCGGCCGCGGTGCTCGTCACCGACGCGCCCACGCCGAACGCGAGCACGGCCTTCGCGTTCACCGTCGCCACGTAAACGTCGCGCCCGTCGGGGCTGACCGCCGCGGCTTGCGCGCCTTTGAGGTCGGGCATCGCCGTGCAGCGCGCGTCTTCGTCGCTGGCACAGCCCGTCTCGGTGAGCGCGCCGCTGGCCGCGTCGCGGGCGAAGCTGACCGCCGAGCTGGATCCGAACGCATAGACCGCCGAGCCGTCGCCGCTGACGGCGAGGCTCTGGACGTCTTCCAGCCCCGGCACGCGCACGCACGAGTCGGGTGTTTCGGCGCTCTTTTCCTTTTCGGCTTTTTCTCGTTCCCGCCTTTCCGCCTTTTCTTCTTCGTCTTCTTCGTTTGGTTCTTCCTTCACCGGCGGAGGCAGGTAGTCGACGCAGCCGGCGTCGCTCAGGCTCCCGGTCGAGGCGTTGCGCGTGAGGATGTCGATCCTGCCCGCGCCGGTCGATCCGTCGGCGACGTAGACGTTGTGTCCGTCGGGGCTCACGGCCAGCTGCGTGGGCTCCTGCAGCACTTCGCTCGAACTGCACAGGCCCTTCGGCGCGGCCTGCTTCAGGCAGCCGATCTCGGCGAGCGGTTCGGCCGCCGTCGGCGAGAACTCGTCGATCGCGTGGCTGGCGGCGGCGACGGCGTAGAGCTGCTTTCCGTCGGGGCTCAGCGTGAGCGCCCCCACGCCCTGCATCGCCACCCCCACCGCACAGTCGCCGTCGTAGCCGTTGACGGCGATGCAGGCGTTGCGGATGAAGCCCCCGGGCGGCGCGCCGAACACAGACGCGAGCCCCGCGGGCGCGGGCGGCGCGGGCGGCGCGGGCGCGCTGGCGACGGCTTCGGAGGCTGCGGCGGGGCCCGGCGGCGCAGGTTCGGTGAACGCCGAGAGCGTGCCTTCCTGCGGCGAGGCCACGTACAGGGTCGAGCCGCTCGCGCTCACGAGCGGCGCGCCGGACCCCTCGAAGATGTTCGCGCCGATGCAGGGCGAGCCCGGTCGCAGCGTGCTCTGCAAGCAGCCCAGGCGCGTGAGCGCGCCGGTGGCGGGGTCGCGCGTGTAGGCGACGACGCTGGCCGAGGCGCTCGCGGTGACGAACACCGTATGACCGTCGGGGCTCACCGTGACGCCGTTCGCGCCGAGCAGCGACGGGCTCGCTGCGCAGATCCCGCTCGCTCCGTCGCGTCCGTCGGTTCCGTCGGAGCTCAGGCAGCCGTCGTCGCTTATTTCGCCGGTCGCGGGGTTGCGCTTGAGGATCGCGATCGTGCCGAAGCTTTCGTCTACTTTGCTGCGCGAGATGCCGCCCACGACGTACACGTTCGCGCCGTCGGGCGAGACCGCGAGCGCGCTCGGGTGAAACAGGCCCTTGCCTTCGCCGCATTCGGCGCCGCCCGCCTGGCCGGTTTCCAGCAGGCAGCCCCCGGGCCCTTTGATCGCGCCGAAGCCGGCCGAGGCCGCGGCCGCCGGAGCGAAGGCGATCGCCGTCGCGCAGGCCGCCGCCACGAGCGCGCCCATCTTCGACGCCTCTTGCAACCCCCTGCGTTTCATCGGGCGCATCGGCCTCCTCTCGCAAGCCTGCGTCCTACTCGAGCACCACCAGCGTATCGCCCTCGCTGACGGCCTGGCCCTCCTCGCAGCGGATCTCGATCACGGTGCCGGCGTCTTCGGCCTCCACCGGCATCTCCATCTTCATCGACTCGAGGATCGCGACCGTGTCACCCTCCTCGATCGAGTCGCCCAACGCGCACTCGATTTTCCATACCGTGCCGGTGATGTGCGCCTCGATATCCGTCATCGCGTCCCTCCCGTGCAGTTCGCCGCCACAGGGCCAGCACAATAGTTAGCCCCGCCGACCGATCCGCGGGCGAGCGCATCGTGGTCGTGGTCGCAGCTCGCGACGAGGCCGCGAGGATCGGTGCGACGCTCGCCGCGCTCGCCGCTGCGCTGCCAGGCGCGCAGCTGTGGCTCGCCGACGACGGCTCGCGCGACGCCACCGCGAGGATCGCGGAGCGCATGGGCGCGCGCGTCGTAACGTGCGCCGGCCGCCTGGGCAAGGGCGCGGCGATGACCGCCGCGGTGCGACGCGCGCTGCGCTGCGCGAGGGCCTCCGGCGGAGCCGCCGGGGAGACGATCTTCATCCTCTGCGACGGCGATCTCGGCTGCTCCGCCGGCCTGCTCAGCGAGCTCGCATACACGGTCGCGCGCGATCGCGGCGACCTCGCGGTGGCGGCGTTCGAGCGCGCGCAGGGAGGGGGGCTCGGGCTCGTGCGCGCGTTCGCGCGCCACGCCGTGCGCAGCCGTTGCGGCCTATCCCTGCGCGCGCCCCTCTCCGGACAGCGCGCGCTGCGCGCCGGCGCGCTCGAGCGCCTGCTCCCGTTCGCGGAGGGCTTCGGCATGGAGCTCGGCATGACGCTGGACGCGTCGCGCGCGGGGCTCGCGATCGTCGAGATCGGGCTCGACCTCGAGCATCGCTCAACCGGTCGCAGCCCGGCCGGCTTCGCGCACCGCGCGCGCCAGCTGCGCGAGATCGTGCGCGCATATAGGCAGCGGCGCTAGGCGCCGAGCGAGCGCCCCCCCATGCCCGTGGCGGGTTACGCTCGCGGGCGCGCGTAACCTCAGGGCCCGTGCGAGGTAAAGGCGCTCAGATGAGCGAGCTTGTGCCGATGCGCGAACAGGTCTACTCGGACCCGCGCCCGAAGGAGTACTTCGACCGCTTCCACGAGCGCGCGCGCACACGCGAACCGAACTTCGTCTACGAGGCGGTGCGCGTGCTCACCTCGCTCTACGCCTACACCTTCCTGCGCGCCCGCGCGATCTCCACCGACAACGTGCCCGGGAGCGGCGCGGTGATCCTCGCGCCGAACCACTTCTCGTTCATGGACCACTTCCTGATGGGCTGCTACATCCGCCGCAAGGTGCGCTTCATGGCCAAGTCGCAGCTCTTCAAAGCGCCGGCGCAGTACATCTACTCGCCCGGCGGCGTCTTCCCCGTGCGCCGCGGCGCACGCGACGAGGAGAGCTTCATCACGGCCAACGCGATCCTCAAACGCGGCGGCGCGATCACGATGTACTGCGAGGGCGGGCGTTCGCGCTCGGGGCGTGTCGGCGAGGAGGCCAGGCCGGGGATCGGGCGCCTGGCGCTCGAAACGGGCGTGCCGATCGTGCCGATCGCGATCTACGGCTCGTCGCGGATCCGCAACTGGAAGCGCCTGCAGTTCCCGAAGGTGACGATCCAGTACGGCGAGCCGATGCGCTGGGAGGTCGTGGAGAACTCCACCCGCGAGCAGCAGCAGGCCGTCGCCGACCAGGTGCTCGAGGAGATTCGGCGCCTCTACGGCGGCCTCGAGGAACACGGGCGCAAGGGCATCGTCAGACGGCTGCGCGAGCAGCGGCGCGCCGAACGGCGTGCGCCGAAGGACGCGGCGGTGGCCTAGCGGGGCGGGCCGTCGGCGCCGTCGCCTAGGGTTTGCGCGACAGGTGCACTCGCCGGCCGGGGGTGGAGCAGTCGATGCAGCAGAAGCTTGACGTTGGCGCCGTCATCCGGCGCGTGTTCTCGATCTACGTGGACCAGTCGTCGGTGCTGATGCCCGTCGCCGCGGTCGTGTTCGTGTTCACCGGCGTGCTCTCGACGGTGCTCACGAACGCCAGCTCGGGTCTGCGGCTGCTCGCCCTGCTGATCAGCCTCGTCGCCACGACGCTCTTCACGGGGATGGTCGTCGAGCTCGTGGCCGACGTGCAGGACGGGCGCCGCGACGCCAGCCCCGGACAGCTGCTGCGCGCGGTCACGCCGGTGCTGGGACAGCTGATCCTGGTCGCGATCGTGGCGGCGTGCGGCGTGCTCGTGGGCTTCCTCCTGCTCGTGATCCCGGGCCTGATCCTGATCACCGTCTGGTCGGTCGCCGCGCCCGTGGTCGTGCTCGAGCGCCCGCCCGGGCTGCGCGCGCTCCGGCGAAGCCGTGAGCTCGTGCGCGGCAACGGCTGGCAGGTCTTCGGCGTGATCGTCGTGCTCGACGTGCTCGTCGCGATCCTCTCCGGCGCGGTCGATGCGATCGCGGACTCTGCGAGCACAGCCCTCGGCATCGTGGTCACGGTCGTCCTCGGGGTGCTCACCGCGCCCCTCTCCGCGCTGGCCGCGGCCGTCCTCTACTTCGACCTCGGCGGCGTTCGCCCGGGCGCGCAGACGCCCGAGCCCACGCCGCCCCAGCCGGACCCGTTCGCGGGCGCCTGAGCGCCCCGCCGCGGGGGAGGGGCGGTGGGAGGGGGTTGCGGGTTCCGGATAATGTGCGGCGGCGTCATGGCGAGGATCGATGCACCGGCGCTGCTGCGCCCCGGCCTGCTCGAGGGGACCTCGATGCTCGTTGGCGGAGCCGGGGGCGCGTTCGGCGAGGGCGTGCTGGAGGCATGCAGCGGCCTCAGCGCGCGCACGGCGCGCTGTGAGCTCAGCACCGCGCCGGACGCCGAGCGCCAGGAAGAGGAGATCGAGGCCGCTGTGCAGGCGGCGCTCGACCCCGGCGTCGGCGTGCTCGTCCTCGACGTCGCCGCGCTGTTCGCGCGGGCCGGGCTGAGCGGCTCTCTGCAGGCCGCCTGGAGCGCCACGCGCACAGTCGCCAACGGCGGCTTCATCGCCGACGGCGCAGGCGGACGCGTGCTGCTGATCGCGCCCGCCGCCGACGCCGGTCGCGAGTCGCAGGCCGCGGTGGCCGGCCTCGAGAACCTCGCGCGCACGCTCTCGATCGAGTGGGCCAGGCACGCGATCACGGCGGTCGCGATCGCGCCCGGCTCCGAGCGGGCCGGCGACGAGGTCGCTGCGCTTGCGGCCTACCTCGCCTCGGAGGCCGGCGCGTACTTCTCCGGCTGCCTGCTCGATCTGCGCGGTCCAGAGCGTGAGCTGGGCGCCCCGGCGTTCCCGCGCGGCTCGGCCTAGGCGGCGTCAGCTAGCCGGTCATCCCGCCGAACAGGCCCCCGGTCACGTGCAGGGTCTGGCCGTGTACGTAGTTCGACCACGGCGAGCAGAGGAAGAAGACGCCTCCGGCGGCCTCTTCCGGCGTCGCCGGCCGCCCCAGTGGGATCAGCATCGAGGCCATCTGGCGCATCTGCTCGGGGATGCCGAGCTGGATCGTCTCGCCGTCCTTCTGCATCGTGTTCTCGTCGACCTTCGCCTGCGTGAGGCGGGTGTCGATGAAGCCGAACGCGACGGCGTTGACGTTGACCTTGAACTGGCCCCACTCCTTGGCGACCGTTTTCGTGAGGCCCACGACGCCGGCCTTGCCCGACGAGTAGTTGGCTTGGCCGGCGTTGCCGAACGTGCCCGACGTCGAGGAGATGTTGACGATCTTGCGGAACACCTCCTTGCCTTCCTCGCGCTCCTTCTTGGCGGGCTCGCGCAGGTGTGGCGCGGCCGCTCGTATGACGCGGAACGGCACGACGGTGTGGATGTCGAGCATCGCCTGAAAATGCTCGTCGGACATCTTGTGAATGGGGGCGTCGAGCGTGTAGCCGGCGTTGTTGACGATGATGTCGATCTTGCCGAAGGCATCGATCGCCTTCTGCACGAGCTCGTCGGCCGCGCCCGGCTTCGTGAGGTCGCCTGCGAAGACGGCGGTCTCGCCGCTGATCTCGCCCGCCGCCTGCTCGGCCACGTCGCCGTCGAGATCGTTGATGAGCACCTGGGCGCCCTGTGAGCTCAGCAGCTCCGCGGTCGCGCGTCCGATGCCGCGCGCCGAGCCGGTGACGATCGCGGACTTGCCGTCGAGTACTCCCATTGCAGTGAGGTCTCCTTCCGGATGGGGGAGGGGAGTTATATACGGAGCGGCCCGCCGGCCGAGCGGGCTCGGGTGGGCGGGGGTGGGCGGGGGTGGGCGGGGGCCCCGTGCCTAGCTGATGGTCACGCCGAAGTCCTGCGTATAGATGCCGCCCGGCTGCCCACTCGAGAGCGAGGCGGGAACGTTGGGGGAGACGCCCACACCGGTGTCGCGGAAGCCCGCGTCGAGGATATTCGCGCGGTGGCCCGGCGAGGCCATCCAGGCGGCGAGCATGGCGGCGGGCGTACCGAGCGAGAGCGTGCCCCAGCCGAGGTTCTCGCCGATTTCGTAGCCGAGGTCGGGACTGTAGATGTAGCCGGCCTGCCGCAGCCGGGCCGGCGGCGTGGAGCCCGCGGGGCCGATATGGCCGAAGTAGTCGCCGAAGGCCATCGATTCGGTGTGCAGCTGGGCGGCGCGCGTGATGCGCCCGCTCCAGCGCAACGGCGCCTCGTGCCGGCGGATCCGTTCGCGGTTGACGAGGCACACGACCGCGACGCGGATCAGCTCGGCGTTGCTCCTCGTCGGTGCGGCCCGTTCGTCGGGGCAGGAGCCATTCGCCGCCGGCACCACGAGCGTGCCGTCCCTGCCGGCGGCGCCGCCGGGGCGGCTGCCGGCCCGACCGCTCGCGCGGCGGCTCGCGCAGCGCCTTCGGTGGAAGCTCAGCCCGCCCGGCCGCCGAGCGCCATGAGCATTGCGCCGATGCCCGCAGCCGGCGCCGGAACGCGCGCGGTGGCTCGGCGCGCGCGCGTGGGCGCTCACGCCGAGAGCCGCCGGCGCCTCGGCGGAGGCGAGCAGCAGTACGACCGCAAGAAGGAGGCTCGCGCGGGCCATGCCCCTCTATCGGCGCGGCCCCCTGCAGGCTTGAGCAGGAATGGGCGCCTCTGAAGAGGGCTGGCCGGGCGGGAGACGGGCGCTGCGCGCCGCGACGAGGGCCGCTAGAGCCCGAGCGAGCGGCCGAGGATCTCGCGCATGATCTCGTCGCTGCCGCCGCCGATCGGCCCCAGCCGCGCGTCGCGAGCCGCGCGCTCGACCCAGTACTCGCGCATGTATCCCGCGCCGCCGTGGATCTGCAGGCACTCGTCCATCAGCTCGAAGGCCGCGCGCTGGGTGAGCAGCTTGGCCATCGTCACCTCCTTCAGCGGATCCTCTCCGGCGACGAAGCGCCGCAGCGCGTCATAGGTGACGCAGCGGCAGCTGTACACCGACGTGGCGAGGTCGGCGAGCTTGTGGCGGATCGTCTGATGGCCCGAGAGCGGGCGCCCGAACGTGTTGCGCTCGCGCGCGAACTCGGCCGTGCGCTCCCACGCGAGCGCCATCGCGCCGACCGCGCCGAGCGCCATCGCGAGCCGCTCCCACTGGAAGTTGGCCATGATCAGCTTGAAGCCCTCGTTGAGCTCGCCGAGCAGGTTCTCCTGCGGCACGAACACATCCTGGAAGGCGATCGTGGCCGTGTCGGAGGCGTGCCAGCCAAGCTTCTCGAGCTTGGCCGACTGCACGCCCTCGCCCCGCTCGATGATCAGGAAGGAGATGCCGTGGTGGCCGCCCTGGCCTCCGGCGCCCGTTACCACGGCCGTGACGATGAAGTGCGCGCGCACCCCGTTCGTGATGTAGGTCTTCTCGCCGTTGACCACGAAGCCGCCGTCGACCTGCTCGGCGCGCGTGGCGATCGATGCCACGTCCGAGCCGGCGCCCGGCTCGGTGATGCCGAGCGCGCCGATGCGCTCGCCCCTGATCGCCGGCACGAGGAAGCGCTCGTGCTGGTCTGCGCTGCCGAACTTCCAGATCGGAGGCGTGGCGATGTTGATATGCGCGCCGAGCCCGGCGGCGGTGCCGCCGGAGCCGATCCGGGCCATCTCCTCGCAGAGCACGGCCTCGTGCAGGTAGTCGCCGCCCTGCCCGCCCAGGGCCTCGGGGTACTTCAGGCCGAGCAGCCCCTGCGCGGCGAGCTTGCCGAACAGCTCGTCGGGGAACCAGCGCTCCTCCTCCCAGCGCTCGGCGTGGGGGGTGAGCTCGCGTTCGATGAAGCTGCGCGCCGACTCGCGCAGCTGCTCGTGCTCGTCGGTGAAGGGAGGCGAGGCCTGCGTCATGGGGTGGTCAGGTCCGTTACGACGCCGACTTCGACCTCATCCGGTCCGTCACGGGGCCTCGCGCCCGCGGGGCTAGCCTCCCCGCCTGTTCCCTCACAGCCCGTAAGAGCGGCCGATCACCTCGAGCATTATCTCGTCGGTCCCCGCACCGATACGGTTCAGGCGCGCGTCGCGCCATGCGCGCTCGACCCCATACTCCTTCATATAGCCGGCGCCGCCGTGGATCTGGATGCACTCGTCGGCGACTTCGACCGCGACGCGCGAGGCGAACAGCTTCGCCATGGAGATCTCGCGCACCGGATACTCGCCGTTGGCGAATCGCCATGCCGTCACGTACACGAGCTGGCGCGCCGCCTCGATTTTGGTCGCCATCTCGGCGAACTTGTGCCGGATCACCTGGAAGTGGCCGATCGCTCTTCCGAATGCTTCGCGGTCTTTCGCGTACTGCAGCGTGCGGTCGAAGCAACGCTGCGCGCCCGCGAGGCTGCCCGCCGCGCCGATCATGCGCTCGCCCTGGAGCTCCCACATGATGTGGTAGAAGCCCTTGCCGACCTGGCCGAGCACGGCCGAGGCAGGCACGCGCACGTCCTGGAAGGCGAGCAGTGCGGTGTCGGAGGCGTGCATGCCGAGCTTGACGAGCTTCTTCTCGCGGATTACTCCGGGGGCGTCCATCGGGACGAGGAACAGCGTGAAGCCGTCGTAGCCGGCGTCGGGGTCGGTCTTCGTGACGAGCACGATCACGTCCGCGCGGTGGCCGTTGGTGATGTAGGTCTTCGAACCGTTGATTACGTAGTCCTCGCCGTCGCGGACCGCGCGCGTCTTGATCCCTTTTACATCCGAGCCGGCATCGGGCTCAGTGATGCCGAGGCAGAGGATCTTCTCCCCCTTGATCGCCGGCACCGCCCATTCCTGCTTCTGCTCCTCGGTGCCGAACGCGAGGATCGGCGGCATTGCCATGTCGGTCTGCACTGCGACGCCCATCGCCAGGCCACCGCAGTTGGCGGCTGCGATCGCCTCGCCGAGGACCATCGCGGAGAAGTAGTCGCCGCCCTGGCCGCCGTACTGCTCGGGCTTGTCCAGGCCCAGGAAGCCGAGCTCGCCCATGCGCCGGAACACCCAGTCGGGAAACGTCGTCTCCTCCCATTCGTCCGCGTGCGGCGCGAGCTCTTTGGTCGCGAAGCTCGTGATCGACTCGCGCAGCTGTTCGTGCTCGTCGGTGAAGATGAAGTGCTTGCGCTGGCTCTTGAAGTCGGGCTTCAGCACGCTCTCGGCGGTGGCGGCCATTTGGGGGGTCTCCTCCTCGTTTCTCTCGTCGGCGGTCGTCGGCGAAGCTATCGCACAGGCGATCGAAAGTAAACAGTAGGACTGCTCACTTCCCACCGACGCGCGCGCAGGCTAGGATGCGCGCGATGGGGCCGGATACGACCGCAGCACCCCCGCCCTCCCCTCCGGAGGACACCCCAAGCAGGCAAACGGGCACCGGGAAGGTGCTTTACCACGTCGCCGATGGCGTGGCGACGATCACGCTCAACGACCCCGAGACCCGCAACGCGCTCTCGCCGGAGCTGCTGGAGGGGCTGATCGATTGCTTCGAGCGCGCGCGCGAGGAGGAGGCCGTTCGCTGCGTGGTGCTCGCGTCCTCGCACGAGCGCACGTTCTCCTCGGGCGCGAACCTCGGCGGCTTCGCGGCGGAGATGGCGCTCGTGCACAAGCACTTCGCGGGCGAGCGCTTCGTGGATCTGTTCAAGCTGATCGGCTTGCTTGGCAAGCCGACGATCTGCGCGGCCCGCGGGCACGTGCTCGCGGGCGCGCTCGGCATAGCGCTGGCGTGCGATCTGATCGTCGCCTCCGAGGGCGCGAGCTTCGGCACGCCCGAGATCAACGTGGGGGCGTTTCCGTTCATGATCATGGCGCTGATCTACCGCAACGTGCCGCGCAAGCGGGCCAACGAGCTGCTGCTGCTGGGCGAGCGCTGGGACGCGCGCCGGGCGCAGGAGGCGGGGATCGTCAACCGCGTCGTGCCCGAGGCCGAGCTCGAGGCGACCGTGGCCGACTGGGCGGCGAAGCTCGCGTCGAAGTCGCCCGTGATCATGCGCCTGGGCAAGGAAGCGATGCGCCGCCAGCTCGACATGCCGCTCGATGACGCGCTCGACTACCTTCGCGCCCAGCTCTCGCTGGCGCAGTCCACGGAGGACATCGTGGAGGGCGTGAGCGCGTTCTTCGAGAAGCGCGAGCCGGTGTGGAAAGGGCGCTGACCGGAGTCCAACGAACTCGCGGCGCCAGCGCCCGGCGGCCCCTTTGAAGTAAGCAGTAGCACTACTCACTTCCTGCGCGTGCGCGATCTAGTTAGGATGCGGCCCATGGCCGCTTCCTCCGCCCAGACGAGTCTGCTGCGTCCGCTCGTCGAGGACCTGCATGCGCGTCGCGCGCAGATCGCCCAGGGCGGCGGCCCGGAGAAGATCGAGCGCCAGCACGAGCAGCAGAAGCTCACCGCGCGCGAGCGTCTGGCGCTGCTGATCGACGACGGGACCTTCGTGGAGATGGGCATCCACGCGCGCCCGCACTTCTCCCAGCGCGCGATGGAGGGCAAGGACGCGCCGGCCGACGGCGTGATCACGGGCTACGGCAAGGTCGACGCGCGGCTGGTGGCGGTGTGCGCGTACGACTTCACCGTGATGGCGGGCTCGATGGGGATGACGGGCGAGCTGAAGGTGACCCGCCTGCGCGAGCTCGCGCTGACGAAGAGGATCCCGTTCATCTGGCTGCTGGACTCGGCCGGCGCGCGCATCCAGGAGGCCGTCGGCTCGCTGTTCGCAGGCTCCGGGCACCTCTTCCGCGAGGAGGTCGTGATGAGCGGCGTGATCCCCCAGATCGCGGCGTTGATGGGGCCGTGCGCCGCGGGGACCGCCTATATCCCGGGCCTCGCGGACTTCGTGCCGATGGTCAAGGGGCGCGGCTCGATGGCGCTGGCCGGGCCGCACCTCGTACGCGCGGCGGTCGGCGAGGACGTCACCCAGGAGGAGCTCGGCGGCTCGCGCGTGCACTGCCGCAAGTCGGGTGTCGGGGACATGGAGGTGGCCGACGACGAGGAGTGCATCGCGCGCATCAAGCAATACCTCTCCTACATGCCGCAGAACTGCGAGCAGGAGCCGCCGCGCCTGGCCGTCTCGGACCCGATCGAGCGCGCGGAGGAGGAGCTTCTGGACGTGCTGCCGGAGTCCAACCGCAAGCCCTATGACATGTACGAGGTGATCCGCCGCGTGGTCGACGACGGTGAGTACTTCGACATGAAGGGACAGTGGGCGCGCACGATCATCACCTGCTTCGCCCGCTTCGGCGGGCGCCCGGCGGGGATCGTGGCAAACCAGCCCAAGCAGCTCGGCGGGATCCTCGACAACGACTCGGCGGACAAGGCCGCGCGCTTCGTGAACCTCTGCAACGCCTTCTCGATCCCGCTCGTGTTCCTGATGGACGTGCCGGGCTTCATGGTCGGCACGAAGGTCGAGGCCGAGGGCATCATCCGCCACGGCGCGAAGATGCTCTATGCGGTCGCCAACGCGACCGTGCCGAAGATCACGGTGATCACGCGCAAGGCCTACGGCGCGGGCTACTTCGTGATGAACGGCCGCGCATACGAGCCGGACCTGATCGTGGCGTGGCCGAGCGCGGAGATCAGCGTTATGGGCGCCGAGGGCGCGGTAGAGATCGTGATGCGCAAACAGGTCGAGGAGGCCGAGGACCCCGAGGCCAAGAAGGCCGAGCTGATCGACGCCTACCGCCAGATCATCGACGTCTACATCGCCGCCGGCAACGACATGATCGATGACGTGATCGACCCGCGCGAGACGCGCGCCACGATCTGCCGCGCCCTCGAGATGGCCGCGGGCAAGAAGATCGAGCGACCCTACAAGAAGCAAGGAGTGGTTCCCGTATGAGCATGGATGACCCCGTCGTGATCACGTGCTCGATCTCGGGCGCTATCGCCAACCGCGAGCAGTGTCCGGCGATCCCCTACACGCCCGAGGAGTACGCCGCGGAGGCGCGTCGGATCGTCGGCGAGGGCGGCGTGATGATTCACATACACGCGCGCAAACCGGACGGCACGCCGAGCTACGAGGTCGAGGACTTCCAGGCGATCGCTGAGGCGATCAGGAGCGAGGTGGGCGATGCGGTGATCGTGAACTTCTCAACGGGCACGATCGGAATACCGGTTGCAAAGCGCGTGGAATACCTGAGAGCGTGCCGGCCGGAGGTCGCGGCGCTGAACATGGGCTCGATGAACTACGCGAAGTACTCGCGCTCGCGCAAGCAGTTCGTCTTCAACATGGTCTTCGCAAACCCGTTCGAGGAGATCATCGAGCTGCTGCAGGCGATGAACGAGCTCGGCATCAAACCCGAGCACGAGTGCTTCGACGTCGGCCACGTCGGCAGCCTCGAGCCGCTGATCGACATGGGCGTGCTGCGCCAGCCGCTGCACGTGGACTGCGTGATGGGGGTCCTCGGCGGCATCCCCCCGACGGCGCGCAATCTCGCAGCGATGGTCGAGAACATCCCGGCGGGCTCGCACTGGGGCGTGATCGGGATCTCGCGCGAGCAGTGGATGCTCGTCGCCGCCGCGCTCACGCTCGGCGGCTCGATCAGGGTGGGCCTCGAGGACAACCTGTACCTGCCCAATGGGCGCATGGCGAGCTCGAACGGCGAGCTGATAGCGAAGGCCAGGCAGATGACCGAGGACATCGGCCGCAGGCCGGCGAGCGTGTCCGAGGCGCGGGCGATGCTGTCGATCCCCCAGCGCGAGGTGAGCCTCGCGTGAGGAGGTCTTGATGAGCGGCCTCACGGCCGCAGGGTGCTCGCGCGGGAGGGGACTGCGGTGAGTCTCCCCCTGGAGGGCATCCGCGTGCTCGACCTCTCGCGCCTGCTGCCGGGCGGCTTCTGCTCGCTGCTGCTGGCGGACTTCGGCGCGGACGTGCTGAAGGTCGAGGACACCGGGATGGGCGACTACATCCGCTGGTCGCCGCCCTTCTACGAGACACGCCCGCCGGGTCACGAGAGCGCGCGCTCGGCGCTGTTTCTGGCGTTGAACCGCAACAAGCGCTCGATCCGCCTGAACCTCAAGCACGAGCGCGGCCGCGAGGCGCTGCTGCGGCTCGTGCGCCGCTACGACGTCGTGCTCGAGTCCTTCCGTCCAGGCGTGCTCGATCGGCTCGGCGTGGGCTATGAGCGCATGCGAGAGGAGAATCCCGGGATCGTCTACTGCGCGATCAGCGGCTATGGCCAGGACGGTCCCAAACGCGACGCCTCGGGTCACGACATGAACTACCTCGGCCTGATCGGGCTGCTGGGCCTGACGGGCGCCTCCGGGGGCGAGCCGGTGCAGGCGGCCGGTCAGATCGCGGACCTCGGCGGCGGTGCGCTGATGGCGGCGTTCGGGATCATGGCGGCGCTGCGCGAGCGCGACGGCGGCGGCACGCGATCCGCAGGAGCCTCGCGCGGCTCGGGCGAGGGCCAGATCGTGGACGTCTCGATGGCCGACGGCGCGCTGTCCTGGCTTGCGATGGTGGCCGCGACGTACTTCGCCGACGGCAACGTGCCGCGCCGCGGCGAGCTGCCGCTGGCGGGCGGGCTCGTCTGCTACCGCCCGTACGAGTGCGCCGACGGCTGGGTCTCGCTGGGTGCGCTCGAGCCGAAGTTCTGGCAGGCGTGGTGCCGGGGCGTGGGTCGCGAGGACCTCCTCGCCGCGCAGTTCGAGCGCCCGCGCAGCGAAGCGCACGCTCAGGTGAAGGAGATCTTCAAGGCGCGCACCCGCGAGCAGTGGGAGGCCTTCGCGCGCGAGCACGACTGCTGCCTGGAGCCGGTGCTCGAGCTCGACGAGGCGCTCGAGAGCGAGCTCGTGAGCGCGCGCGAGATGGTCGTCGAGCTCGACCAGCCCGGCGCCGAGCGGCCGGTGCGCCAGCTCGGCATCCCCGTCAAGCTCGGGCGCACGCCCGGCGATCACGCGCGACTGCCAGGCCCGGCGCTGGGCGAGCACACCGAGGAGGTGCTGCTGGCCGCTGGCTACTCGCCCCAGGAGGTCGCCGACCTGCTGGCCGACGGCGCCGCCGCCGGCGCGCTGGCGGCGGACGTCCCGCAGGGCGCGACGCTGCGCGTATGAGCGCGGCGCGGGCTGGCGCGGCGCGGGCCGGCGCTCCGCCGGCGCGGGGCGAGGGCTCCGGAGCGGGCGAGCTGCTGAAGATGAGCGAGCTGGCCGAGCGCTCGGGCGTGAGCCCGGGGACGATCCGCTACTACCTGCGCGAGGGCCTGCTCGGCGATGGCGAGGACGTCGTGCGCACGAGCCGCAACATGGCCTACTACCCGGCCGAGTACGTGGAGCGGATCGAGCTGATCAAGCGCCTGCAGGAGGAGCGCTTCATGCCCCTGCGCGTGATCAAGGGCGCGCTCGAGGAGGACCCCGAGCGGGTACGCGCGCTGATCGAGCTCGAGGACCGCATCCTCGAGCGCGCGCTGGCGAGCGCCGAGGAGCACAGCCGCGTGTCGCGGCGGGAGGTGCAGGAGCGCTACGGCGTGCCGCGCAACGTGCTCGAGCGCCTCGCCGTGATAGGCGTGCTCACCCCCAGCCAGCGCGGCTACGAGCGCGACGACGTGCAGATCATCGAGGCGATCGCGAGCTTCCGCGCGGGCGGTTACGAGGAGGCGCTCGGCTTCACCGTCTATGACACGCTGCGCTACCGCACCGCGCTGCAGCCGCTCGTCGAGGAGGAGGTGCGCGCGCTGCTGCTGCGGCTCGTGGACGTGCACGACGTCGAGCGCGCGATGGAGATCGTCGCGGCGGGCGTGGAGCCGCTGCGCGAGCTGATCGGCGCGATGCACTCCAAGCTCCTGCTCGCCGAGCTGCGCCGGCACCGCGCCCGGGCCGGCGCCTGAGGCCGCCGTCGCGATCGAGGTCCGCTACCAGCGCGCGCGGTGGTGCTCCATCACGCCGCTGCCGCGCTCCAGCTCCAAGCCTCCGGGGAGCGCGCCCGAGAAGCTCCCGAACGGGGCGCGGTATTCGCTCTCGATCAGCAGCAGCCGCTCGTGGCGGCAGCGCTCGACCTCGGCGTCGAAGCGCAGCAGCGAGCCGTCCGCGCCGCTGATGCCCGAGAGGTCATCGGCGAAGGACACCGGCGCTGGCTCGAACGGCTCGCCCTCGACCCAGATCGCGCGCTCGCTCTGGGTGGGGGGGTCGTTGACTCCGCTGACCAGGTTCCAGGCGAGCGCGCGACCGTCGCGTGCCTGCCCGACGCCGGCGCTCCAGCGCCACTCCGTCTCGCGAGCGTGGTGCCCGGCGGTGTCGTCGACCACGGCCAGCGCCGCGATCGGCTGCACGGGCCCTGCGTCGAGCGCGAGCGTGCCGTGAGCTGCGATACCGGCCTGCTTTCGCGTCCACACCGCGCGCGAGCCGTGCGCGCAGAGGGCCTCGATTCCCGGCGCCTCCTCGAGCACGAGGTCGAGCTCGACGCCGCGATCGCGCACGCGCAGGCGTCCGTTTCGCTGCGACGTCTCGGCGCGGCGAAGCTGCAGCTCGCCGGCGCGGGGCAGCATCCGTGTGCGCTCCCTCAGCGTGCCCGCGCTGCGGTCGTAGAGCGCCCAGAAGGACTGGCGCGCCGGGCCGACGTGGACGACCGCCGCGCAGGCGTAGATCTGCTCGCAGAAGACGGCAACGTAGCGCCAGCGCTTCAGCGGCCGCGTGCCCGAGAACAGGCGAGCCTGTGCTGCCGGCGCCACGCCGGCGCCCGCACGCGATCTGCGCGACGGCGTTATGCTTGAGGCCGTTGACTGACCAGTCAATCTATCCTCGCTGTGATCGGCGGGCGCCGCGTCGGGGCGCGACGCTCGCGCAGAGGGGCATGCGCCCTTGAGGGTCGCGGCGGTTCAGCTTAACGCCAGCGCCGATCCGGCTGCAAACCTCGCTGTCGCCGATCGCCTGACGCGCGCCGCTGCGGCCGACGGTGCGAGCCTGATCGTGCTCCCCGAGAAGTGGACCGCGATGGGCTCCGAGCAGGAGCTGCTCGCGGCCGCCGAGCCGCTGCACGGGCCGACGCTCGGGTGGGCGCGCGAGACCGCGAGCGAGCTGGGGGTCGATCTCCTCGCCGGCTCCTTCCTGGAGCGCGTCGCCGGACGCGAGAAGCTGGCGAACACGTCCGTGCACGTGGATCCGCACGGCGAGCTGCGGGCCGTCTATCGCAAGGTGCACATGTTCGACGTGGAGGTGGCCGGACAGGTCTACCGGGAGTCTGCGCTCGAGGACCCGGGTGAGGAGATCGTGCTCTCGAGCACGCACGAGGGCGTCTCGCTGGGGATGTCGGTTTGCTATGACCTGCGCTTCCCCGAGCTCTACCGCGTGCTCGCAGTGGAGGGCGCGCTGATCGTGGTCGTGCCGGCCGCGTTCACGCTCGCCACCACTCGCGACCACTGGGAGACGCTGCTGCGCGCGCGCGCGATCGAGAACCAGGTGTTCGTGATCGCCGCCAACCAATTCGGCCCGCACCCGGCCGGGCAGCATTCGGGCGGGCGCTCGATGATCGTCGATCCGTGGGGGCTCGTGCTCGCGCAGGCCGCCGACGGCGTCGGGCACGTCGTCGCCGACCTCGACCTCGAGAGCCAGCGCGAGATCCGCGAGCGGCTGCCCTCGCTGGCCAACCGGCGCCCGGCCGCCTACCGCGCCGCGGTGCACGAGCCGGCATGAGACCCGAGCGGCGGCCGACGGCACGCTCCAAGAGCGCCCAGGACAAGCGCCGGCTGATCCTCGACGCGGCCGTGCGCGTGTTCGCGCGCCAGGGCTTCCACGCCTGCCGCGTGTCGGACATCGCCGACGAGGCCGGCGTGGCGTACGGCCTCGTCTACCACTACTTCGACTCCAAGGACGAGGTGCTCGACACGCTCTTCCTCGAGCGCTGGAACGTAATGCTCGATCTGATCCGCGCGGTCGACGCCGAACCGAAACCGGTGCGCGAGAAGCTCGGCGCGATCGCCGCCTTCATCGTCGAGAGCTATCGCCACGATCCCGATGTGATGAAGGTGATCATCGTCGAGGTCACGCGCGCCGCGAACTCGTTCGGGGCCACCCACATCGGCACGATCCGCGAGGCCTACGACCTGATCGCGGGCATGATCGCCAAGGCCCAGGCCGAAGGCGTGTTCAACGCGGACATCGAAGCGCGCTTCGCCGCGATGGCGTTCTACGGAACGATCGAGCAGCTCCTCACGGGCTGGATCTTCGAGCTGCTGCCGACGGGGGAGGAGTACTTCGAGCGCGCCAAGTGGCTGGTCGTGGAGATCGTCTGCGGCGGTCTGGAAGTCGGCGCGGTGGGCGAGCCGAGCGTGGGCTGACGGGCTCCAGGCGCGGGCGGGGCGTAACGCGACTGTGAACGCCGCCACTCCGGGGAATAGACTCATGCTCGGATGGAGAACGAGATGGTCAAGCGGCTGGTGTGGTCGGGGCTGCTCACGGGCACGGGCGCGCTCGCGAGCATCGCCGCACATCGCCTGGCGTCGCTGATCTGGCGTCGGCTCTTCAACGAGGATCCGCCAGAGTGAGCGAGCAGCCGCCACTAGGCGAGGACCCGGGTCGCGCACAGCCCCAGAACATCGCGGCCACGATCACCGATATCTCCGAGCGCGCTACTGAGCTCGTGCGCGATGAGATCGAGCTCGCCAAGGTCGAGCTCACCGAAAAGGCCACCAAACTCGCCCGCGGCGCGGTCGTCGGCGTGGCGGCGGGCATCTTCTTCGCGACCGCGCTCGTGTTCGCGCTGGTCGGCTGCGCGTGGCTCCTCTACTACTACCTCCCCGGCAACGACTTCACCTACTTCTGGGGCTTCTTCGCGATGGCGGTGATCCTCGTGCTGCTCGGCGTGCTCGCGGGGCTGATCGCTGCGCGGGCCGTAAAAAAGGGCTCGCCGCCGGTCCCTACGATGGCGATCGAGGAGGCGCGCCTGATCCGCGAGACCGTCGAAAGCCCTCCGCAGGCGGCGAGCTACGGTGCTGCCGCGTCGGGCTCGGCGGCCGGCTCGGAGTCCGCCGCGCCGATCCCTTCGCCTGCAGCCGCATCGCCCCGAGCAGCGCAGCCCGCACCTGCACCGCCGGCGTCGAGCGCCGCGGCCCCCGCAGCGGCGTCGGAGCCAGAGTCGCCTGCGCCGCAGGAGCCAGCCGCGACGCCCGAGCAGGAGGCGTCCGGAGATTCCCCGGCGACGAGTGGAGGTGAGGGCTGATGGCCCAGCGCAGCGCGGCGGAGATACGCGACTCGATCGAGAGCAACCGCATGGAGCTCGCCGTTTCGGTGCAGCGCCTGCGCGGCGAGGTGGAGCAGCTGACGGACTGGCGCTCGCAGGTCGAGCGCCACAAAACCGAACTGATGGTCGCCGGCGCGGTCGTCGGCCTGTTCGTCGCGCGGCGGATGTTCCGCCGCCGCAGGCGCGGCTAGCTCTCGCGCAGCAGCGAGCGCGGTATCCCGCCCACGCCGATCAGGCCGGGCCCCGTGTAGGTGCCGATCACGGGGCCTACCTCCGAGACGAACAGGGGCTCGCTGTCGAAGATCTCCCTGCAGCGCTCGGTTAGGCGCTGGGCCTGCTCGGGCGCCTGTATGTGCTGCACGACCCACCCGTCGGACCCGGCGTCGTGCAGCTCCTGGGCGTAGCGAACCATGCGCTCGAATGCGCGTGCGGCGGTGCGGACGCGCTCGACGGGCACGATCTCGTACTCGAGCGAAAGGATCGGCTTGATCTTCAGCGTGCCGCCGAGCCATGCCTGGGCCTTGCCGATGCGCCCGCCCCTGCGCAGGTACTCGAGCGTGTCGAGGCAGAACCAGATGCGCAGGACCTCGCGAGCCTTGCGCACGCGCTCGACGACGGCGTCTTTGTCGCCCCCGGCGCGCGAGGCTGCTGCTGCGGCGAGGACGAGCATGCCCATGCCGCCGCATGCGGTTTCGCCGTCGATCACCGCTACGCGCTCGCCCAACCCGCGCTCGACGAGCAGCGCCCGCGCCTGGCGGGCCGCCTCGCTGGTGCCCGAGATGCCGCCCGCAAGGTGAATCGAGACGATGTCGCTTCCGCCCGCCAGGAGCGGTTCCCACAGCTCGAGGAAGTCGCCGATCGAGGGCTGCGAGGTGGTCGGCAGTTCGGCGTCGGTGGCGAGCCGCTTGTAGAAGGCGTCGAAGCTGTCGAGGTCGAGCTCGCGTTGCAAGTCCTCGTGCCAGCCCACGTAGAGGCTCACCTGGCGGATGCCTTCGGCCTCGACTAGACGCCGCGGCAGGTAGTGGGTGCTGTCGGTTGCGATCGCGACCGGTGGCATGCGCGGCGGCACGCTACAGCAACGCGTCGCTGGGCTCCCGCGGGGGGACGCGAGAGCCGGCCAACTCTAGGCGAGCGCCTGCTCGAGCTCTCCCGTCTCGTACATCTCGGTGACGATGTCGCAGCCGCCGATCAGCTCGCCGCCAACGAACAGCTGCGGGATCGTGGGCCAGCTCGAGATCGCCGAGAGCTCCTGGCGAATACGCGGGTCGGGCAGGATGTCGACGGCGGCGAAGGGAACCTCGAGCGCCTGCAGGACGGCGACGGTCCGGGCCGAGAACCCGCACGCCGGGGCCTCCGGCGTGCCCTTCATGAACAGGATCACGCGGTGCTCGGAAATGGCCTGCGCGATCGCCTCGCGGATCGGGCTCGCCTCGCCCTCGGGGCTCGGCGCGGGCGCGGGGTCAGGCTCGCTCTGCAACATCGGGATCGGGTCGAACTGGCTCGCTGACATGGTGCTCCTCGCTCAGTGTGTGTGGATCTCGGCCGGTGCCTGCGTTCTGAGGGCCAGCGCGTGGATCGCTCCGCCGACCTCGTCTCCGAAGACCGCGTAGACGAGGCGGTGCTGCTCGACGCGCGAGAGCCCGTCGAAGGCCGTCGCGGTGACCGTCGCGCGGAAGTGGTCGCCGCCGCCGGTGTAGTCCTCGACCTCGGCCCTGGCGCCCGCGATCGCGGCCTCGATACGCTGCTTGATGTCCTCTGCAGAGGGCACTGGCTCTAGCGTAGAGGATCGCGGGCGCCGCTCCCGGATCGCCCACGCGGCGCTCGCGCGGCCGCCGACGCGGCGCTCGCGCGGCCGCTATACTTTGGATAGCATTGGAGCCGTCCACTAGGAGTGAAGCGATGATCGAGATCACCGACAAGGGCGCTGAGAAGGTTCGCGAGTTCCTCGCCTCCCAGCCGGGAGAGCTGGGCCTCGCCGGCCTGCGCGTCGGCGTGCGCGGCGGCGGCTGCTCCGGCTTCCAGTACCAGCTCGCCTTCGACGAGCAGCGCGCGGGCGATGCGGTGTTCGAGAGCCACGGGCTGAAGCTGCTCGTCGACAACGACAGCCTGCAGTTCGTGCGCGGCTCCACGATCGACTACGAGGAAAGCCTCCAGGGCGCGGGCTTCAAGGTCAACAACCCCAACGTCGTCGCCGCCTGCGGCTGCGGCTCATCCTTCCGCGTGGCTGAGGAGGAGCAGGTCTCCGCGGTCTGAGTCTCGCTCGGGACCGCCCGGCCGATCCTCGCTCCGTCGGTGGCGATCTTCCCTCAGGCGCTGCGCCGGCTGACGCCCGACCGCTTGCGCCACGACGTCCGTGCTCGCGCGATCGGGCTGTGGCTCGGGTTGATCCCGCCGCGCACGATGCACTCCGAGCCGGATGCCCGCGTGCTCCTGGACGCGGCGCGCGGCGCATCGCGGGTCGTGGAGATCGGCGTCTATGAGGGAGCCTCTGCGCTCGCGCTCTGCGGCGCGCTCGGAGCGGGAGCCGAGCTGCACCTGATCGATCCCTTCGGCGCGCGCCCGGATGCGCTGCCGAGCGGCTGGGGGGCGAGCGAGCGGGCGAGCCGTCGCGCGGTCGCCCGCTCGCTGCGGCGCCGCGGCCGCCGGGCTCCAAAGGTGCACTGGCATGTGGCTCTCTCCGAGGAGGTGGCGCGCGACTTCTCGCAGGAGGTCGATCTCGTGTTCATCGACGGCGACCACTCGGAGGCGGGATGCGAGCTCGACTGGTCCTCGTGGCATCCGCTCGTGGGGCCCGGCGGGCGCATCGTCTTCCACGACGCCCGCGCGGGCGAGCCAGGGGGGCGCGGGCTGCCAGGCCCGACCGCCGTGGTCACGCGCCACTTCCGCGGCGAGGGCACGCCGGGCTGGGAGATCCTCGCGGAGGCGGACCGCAGCGTCGCGGTCCGCCGCACGCGTTGAGGTGCGGCCGCGATTACCTTCACTACACCGAGCGCCGCTGCGCGGAGCCGATCGATATGTGCCCCGACCCTTGCGATCTCATCAACCCGCAGTTTGCTCGCCCACTGCGCCCTCGCAGCCTGCGACTGGCAACGTCCCACCTGACGCCTGCAGGCCTCGTGCGAAGTATGCTGCCGCGGTGAAGTCAAGCTCGATCGCGGACACGAGGGGAACATGTTGAAGGCTCACGGATGGCTACGTCGCACACTTGGTGGTAGCGCGCTGGCCTTGGCGCTCTGCGCGACGACGGTAGGCTGCGGGTCGGCCGGCACATCGGGGACGGCCGGCACATCCGGGACGGCCGGCAAGACCTTCTCCGGCGATCTCTGCCATGTGCTCAGCTCCAGCGAGCTCGCAGCAGCCCACATAACGGCCCCCTGCGTGCAGGCGCCGACTCAGTACCGCGAATACAGGAACCTCTACTCCGCCCAGTGGGGTGCCAACGTCGCAGGTCACGAGTTCCACTCGCTCGCGGTGAAGGTCAAGGAATGGAAGGGACCGTACGTGTCAACGTATGAGAAGCATTACAAGAGCGAATTGCAGCTAGGAGGGCAGCCGTTCAACCTCGAGAACGGCATCGGGTCGGTCAAGACCTTAACCTTCAGCACCCTTGCGAACCCCTCCGCCCCGGCGCCCAAGAACGGCGCCGTCCCCCCACTTGCGCAGCACCACGGGGGGGAAGCCCGGGTCCTCGTCGGCAATCGCCTGGGCTTGATCAATCTCTACGACGACTCGGCGAGCGAACAAGGTCTGGAACAGGCCCTCATCCAGATCGCGCAGACCCTCGCCGCGGAACTGTAGCCATGGCGACGAGCCAGCGCGGCGAGCGAGCCTTTCCGCCGCGTCGACCCCGGCGAGGAGCGCCCGCGATACGGGGCGCTCCTCCGAGAACAGGGAACCGATCTGATGCCAACACAGCGCTCTCGAGATGTGCTACTGTTCGCGCTCGTCAAGCGGCCGGGGCGGGCAACTGCCTGTCGCGGCTGGCCTTGACGGAGGTAGGGAACGTAACCACGGAGGGCCAGGAGGGGATCACCACAGAGGGAAGCAGGCTCGCGACCGCCATGGCGGCAGGGCCGTTGAGGGATAGCGATCGGGCGGGTCCCCGGGTTCCTCGCGAGGCTGGGCGTCGGCTACGTCGCGCTGACCTCGATGGGAATCAGGCCAGTCTGGTGAATCAGGGGAGTCTTTTCCGCGTGCAAGTGGAGGCGGGACGGGCGCCACGAATGCCTCGGAGCACAGCGCCCCGAGGCACCATCACACACAAGGAGTGAGAGACGAATGAACAAGAAGTTTTTCTCTATCGGCGTTGTCGCAATGCTTGCGCTAGTCGCAGTCTTTGCGATGACCGGGTCGGCATCCGCCGCCTCTTTCGGTAACTGCCTGAAAGCTAAAGCTGGTGGCGAAGGCGCCGGCAGCACCTGCGGCACCAGCCACGTGTTCGAAGCCTACAAAGCCGGCGAACCGCTCTCGGTCACGACCAAAAAAGCGGCGGCGACGGGGAACTTCATCCTTCAGAATGAAGCCACCCCAGCGAACGGTATCGAATGCACGTTGCTTAACGGCCAGGGCATCACGATCAACACCGCCGGCAACGGCCTGAGCGTGCAGGCTCTCGTGTTCGAAAAATGCAAAGGCCTCGGAGCGCTCGCGTTCTGCCAGGCGCCAGTCAAAGCCGTTGCCCAGAAGCTGAACGGAACCGAAAAAATCATCGGCAAGACCACGAGCGAAGCCATCGCCGCAAACGAAACGGAAGTCACTCCTGAAGGCTTCAACATCGCTTGCACCGGCGGAGCGGAAAAAGCGGGACCGCAGGAGACCACGGTCGACCTCGGTGAAGTTACAGGTAAAATCAAGGGCCAGACGGTAGCCGCGAAACCGTACGAGCTCAACTTCAACAAAGCCAAAGGTGAGGTCTTCGCCGGCGAAGCGTCGACTCAGACCGGTACCTCCGAAACCACCGAATCCTACAAGCCGACCGGGAAAGTCTACCAGAAATAGGTAGATTCACACGAAGCGCTCGGCGACTGGGATCAACCAGCGCTCAGCGCGGCTAGTAAGTTCGGACAAGCAGCAGGCTGGGGCCACGATCTTCGTGGCTCCAGCTTTTTTTACCTCGAGGTGTTCAGTCGATTGCGCTCGGGCGAGCAGCGGCACGGGATCGCGGCGGTCGATTGCGCTCGGGCGAGCAGCGGCACGGGATCGCGGCGGGCGTGGGCCGTTGAGAGCGTCGCTGCAACCGACGCACATGCGGCTGATCACTGATATCGTGTGCCCCGCCCAGACGGAGAGCGGGAGAGGAAAGCCACGGAGCGGCGAGGAGCGGTCGAATCGGATGAGTGATAGAGGGAACACCAGGGGAGATGCTGCCGCGCGGGTCCGTGCCGCTGAAGGCCCGGGAGAGTCACGCGCGGGCCGGGGCGTCGCGGCTGCGCAGACGAGCGGGCCGCGCAGGGGCTTGAAGGCGGCGCTGAAGGCGCTCTCGGTCTCAATGCTGCTGGCTCTCGCATTTGCCGCCCCAGCGACGGCCGCGCCGATCTGGCACGTCGTCTCCGAGTCGCGGCCGACCGCCTTCCAGACCAGCGACGGCCCGGGCAACGACATGTACCGGATCGCGATCGAGAACCTCGGCAGCAACTCGAGCGGCACGGTGACGGTGGTGGATCGCCTCCCACCCGGCATCACCACCTCGGCGTCGCCGCGGGAAGCCATCAACTTCCCTCACAGCAAATGGAGCTGTAGCGAAGGCGCAGGTCAGACCGTCGTCACCTGTACCTCGGAAGTCACTGTGGAATCTGCAACCGCCCAATACAACGTGGTCAACCCCCAGAAAAGCCTGAGCGCCGTGGTCCCGATCGTCATCCCTGTCACGGTGGCTCCCGGGACCCCTGCGGAGACCGTCACGAACAACGTCACGGTATCCGGCGCTGGCGCGGTGAACCCCGCTGTCGCGAACGAAACCAACCCTGTCAACACGGGTGCTTCCTCGACGTTCGGCGCGTCGCACCTGGGTGTCACCGAGGTCGGGCCCGCCGGCGAACCGTTCGCACAGGCCGGAGGCCATCCCTACGCGCTCACGACGGACCTCGTGTTCAACCAGGAACTGGAAGCCGGTGCAAACGAAGTTGCGACCAAAGAAGTCTCGGAAGGAAACGGCTACAAGGCCGCCATCGGCGGGGAAGAAGCCAAGACGGTGCTCACCGAACTGCCGCTGGGCCTGGTCGGAAATCCCCTTGCGGCGCCCCGCTGCTCCGCGCGCCAGTTCGCCGAATCAGGAGGGGACAACAACAGCACCTGTCCGGCCGACACCCGTGTTGGCGTCGCCTTCCTCGACAAGCCGGCCCTCGTCGGGCCCTACCAGATCATCAGCATCGTCCCCGGACCGGGACACGTCGCCGAGTTCGGCTTCCATTACGAGAGCGCCCCGGTCGTCCTCGTCGCAGACGTCGTGCACAGCGGACGCGGGTACACGGTGCGCGTGGACTCGCTGGTCCCGCAGGCCCACCTCAGAGCGTTCTCGCTCACGTTCTTCGGCAACCCGGCCGCGGCGTTCGCCACGGGTCACAAGGAAACCGCCTTCCTGAGCAACCCCGTGAACTGCTCGGCCGACGAATCGGAACGCGCGCTGGAACTTCACACGGACCGCTGGAACGCCCCGGGCAAGGGCGACCCCTTCGAAGCCGACTTCAGCGATCCCAACTGGTTCCTCGCCAGCGCGCTGCTGGCGCCCATCGAAGGCTGCGGCGCCTTGCACTTCGACCCGTCGTTGAGCTTCGCGCCCTCCGAAGCCGCCCAGGGCGGGACGACCCAGACCGACGCTCCCTCGGGCTACGAAGCGAACGTGGAAATCCCTCAGACCGAAGCGTTCGGCGAACTGGCCACCCCGGTGCTGAAGGCCACGAGGGTCACGCTGCCCGAAGGCCTGTCCGCATCGCCATCGGCTGCGAACGGGCTGCAGGCGTGCAGCAACGCCCAGATTGCCCTCGCATCGAGCCAGCCAGGCACCTGTCCGCTCGCCTCCCAGATCGGCACGGTCAGGGTCACCACGCCGGTGCTGGAAGAAACCCTCGAAGGCCAGGTCTTCCAGGGCGAACCCGAATGCTCGCCCTGTAGCGAAGCGGACGCCCGCGAAGGGCGCATACTCCGCCTCTTCCTCCAGATCCACTCGGAAGCCCGCGGCATCACGATCAAGCTGCCCGGAGTTGTGAGGGTCGACCCGCAGACCGGCCGTTTGACCAGCGAATTCGCCCAGAACCCCCAGTTCCCCTTCACCGACCTGCGGTTGAGCTTCAAGGGCGGCCCGCGCGCGCCGCTGGCCAACCCGCAGACGTGCGGGACGTTCACGACCGTGAGCGAACTCGAACCGTGGAGCGCGCCGGTAACGCCCACCAAGATCTCCGAATCGCCGTTCACGATCACCGGCTGCGGCTCCTCGATGCCGTTCAGCCCGTCGTTCAGCGCGGGTACGTTGTCTCCCGCGGCGGCTGCCTACAGCCCCTTCACCCTGACCTTCTCGCGCAACGACGGCGAACAGGATCTCGGTGGCCTCGCGGTGACGACGCCGCCCGGGTTGCTGGGCAAACTCGCAGGGATACCGCGCTGCGGCGAAGCGGAAGCGAACGCGGGAACGTGCAGTCCGGAAAGCCAGATCGGCACGGCGACGGCCACGGCGGGACCGGGCCCCCAGCCCTTCACCCAGACCGGAGGGCGCGTCTATCTGACGGGCCCGTACAAGGGCCAGCCGTTCGGCCTGTCGGTCGTCGTGCCGGCGGTCGCCGGCCCCTTCAACCTGGGCAACGTCGTGGTGCGCTCTGCGATCTCCGTGAACCCGACCACCTCGGCGATCACGGTCACCTCGGACCCGCTGCCCCAGGTCAGGGACGGCGTGCAGCTCAGGACCCGGAGCGTGAGCGTCGAAATCAACCGGCCGAACTTCGAGTTCAACGCCACCAACTGCTCGCAGCAGGCGATCTCGGCGACGATCACCGGCGAACACCCGATCGGCAGCTCCGAACCGGCGAAGTCGAGTGCGGTCTCTAGCCCCTATGCCGCCAGCGGCTGCGCGAACCTTCCGTTCGCCCCGAAGCTCACCGCCGTCGCAGGGGCCATCGCCAGCAAAGTCACCGGGACGAACTTCGACGTGAAGATCGAATCGGCGGGCCTGGGGCAGGCGAGCATCGCCAAAACCGAACTGCAGATCCCGGCGGAGCTGCCCTCCCGTCTGACCACACTCCAGAAAGCGTGCCTTGCAGCGACGTTCGAAGCCAACCCGGCGACGTGCAATCCAGAATCGGTGATCGGCACGGCGACCGTCCACACACCCTTGCTCGACACCCCCCTGACCGGCCCGGCCTACCTGGTCTCCCACGGTAACGCGGCTTTCCCGGACGTCGAGTTCCTGCTTCAGGGCGAAGGCATCACGCTTCTGATCGACGGCAAGACGGACATCAAAAACGGGATCACCTACTCGCGCTTCGAATCGGCCCCCGACGCGCCGTTCACAACGTTCGAAACGGTCCTGCCTGCCGGTCCGAAATCGGTTCTCTCGGGCTACGCCGCGGGGAGCAAGACCCCCTACGACCTGTGCGGGACGACCCTCGCGATGCCGACCGTGCTGACGGGCCAGAACGGCGCCGTCATCAAAACGACCACCAACGTCGGCCTCACCGGATGCGGCGCCGTGCTGTCCTCCAAAGCCACGCTCACGAGGGCGCAGTTGCTCGCGAGAGCGCTGAAGGCATGTAGGACGAAATACAAGAAGAACAAGCGCAAGCGCAAAGCCTGCGAAAGGCAGGCCAGGAAGAAGTACGGACCGAAGGCGAAGGCAAAGAAGAGAACAGGCAAAAAAGCTGCTGTGGGCAAGGGGAGCAAGTAGCCATGAGCACCTCACACGACCTCCATCCCCTCGTCCGCCGGTTCACCAAGGGCCGCGCCGCCAGGCGCATGGCTCGTGTGCTGCTGTCCGGCATCCCGGCGTCGGTCGTGGCCGCGCTCGCGCTGAGCGCCGTCCCGGCCTCGGCCGCAGCGGAAGGCTCCTGCCCCAACGAAACGCTGCGAGCCGAAAGCAACAAGGACCCGGCCACCGGCGTCCCGTACTCGATGCAGCTACCGGAATGCCGCGCCTACGAGCAGGTCACGCCGCCGTTCAAGAGCACGAACGCGGTGCTCCCCGGCTTCGAAAACGAACTCGGCAGGGCCCTCACCAGGGGGATCTCCCTCAGCGGCTCGCCGCTGCTGGTGGTGTCCGTGCCGTTCCTCGGTGAAAACGGCACCGGCGCAGACGGGGCGCTGAACCCGACGTCCTATGAGATCGGCCGGGGCTCGTCCGGGTGGACGACGAACTCCTCGACCCCCGCGGCCTCGGTCTTCCCGATCAGCACCGAGGAGCTGCCGAGCCCCGCCGATGCTGCCGTGGGCCTGTGGTCGGCCGCGACCCCGTCACAGTCGATCAACGCCGAAGACTTCTACCTGCGGGAAGCCGACGGGACCTTCGTGGATATCGGCCCCGTCGCTCCACCAGCTGCGACGACGGGACCCCCGCACGGGGCGGCGAGCGAAACGAAAGGGCCGAACGGGGAAAACAAGGTGGTCGGCGCGTCGGAAGACCTCTCCCATGTCGTGTTCCAACTGAACGCGGGCAACCTCGGCGCCTACCGGTGGCCCGGAGACAACACCGAGCCCCTGAGCCTGCCATCTCTGTACGAGTACATCGGCACCGGTCACACCGGCGAAGGCGCCGACGTGCCGGCGCTCGTCGGCGTCGACAACACCGATGGGCAGATCGGCGTGTGCGGAACCGCGCTCGGCGCAGACGTCGAAGCCGAACCGCACCCGGTGCGCAACGGGATCTCTGCGGGCGGCTCGACGATCTTCTTCAACGTCGCGAAGCACACATGCGTGCCAAAAGCGCCCGGCCCTGCGACAGCTCAGGTCTATGCCCGGATCGGCACGCCCGGCGCCCAGACGACGGTGAACGTCGCGGGCACATCCGAATGCGCGACCTCGACGTCGTGCAACCTGACCAAACCGGTCGCCTACCAGGGCAGCTCCAAGGATGGCTCCAGGGTGTTCTTCACGACCACACAGGCCCTGCTGCCGAAGGACACGGACACGACCAACGACATCTACATGTGCGAACTACCAGGTGACGGGGGCACGACCCCCACCCCCTCGGGGATGGTCAACGCCTGCCCGAACCTCAAGGAAGTGTCGGCAGGCACGGGCGCCGAAGCCAAAGTGACGGGCGTCGCAGCGGTCTCCGAAGACGGCTCGCACGTGTACTTCACCGCAGCGGGCGTCCTGACGAGCGAACCGAATCTCTCGTTGCCGCCCGGCCACCAGGTTGCGAAGCAGGGCACGCACAACCTGTATGTCTGGGAAGCACCGAGCGTCGCGCATCCGACCGGGCACATCGCCTTCGTCGCCAGCCTCAAAGAAAAGACCCCGCTGAGCCCGCAGACGACGCCCGACGGCCGCTATCTGGTCTTCGCCGACTCCGGGAAGCTGACCCCCGACGATAAGAGCACCGTCGAACAGATCTTCCGCTTCGACGCACAGACCGGGCAGCTCATCCGTGTCTCGGTCGGCCAGGAAGGCTTCAACAACAACGGCAACACGAGCGAATTTGCCCCGTCCCTCACGCCCGTCGCGTTGGGCCGGCTCGCCATCACGAACGACGGCTCCCGCATCGTCTTCGAAAGCCGCGACGCGCTGACGCCACAGGTTCAGGGCAACGGACGGAACTCCTACGAGTGGCACAACGGCAACATCTACCTGATCTCCGACGGGACGGACACCCAGCTGGGAGCGGGGCTGATGGGCATCGACGCCTCCGGCCAGAACATCTTCTTCACCACCGCGGACGCGCTCGTGGGCCAGGACATCGACGAAGACTTCGACATCTACGACGCGCGGATCGACGGAGGCTTCCCTGCGCCGGTCGCCAAGGCGACGTGCAGCGGGGAAGGGTGTCAGCCGCAGGAATCCGTCTTCGGTGGGCCGGCGGCGCCGGGCAGCACGGGGCCGCCCGCGATCGGCAACAAGGCAGGTGGTGGCGTCCTCGGGAACACGACGACGGTTCAAGCCAGCGCCGGCAAGGTGAAGATCAGCAAGCGGTCGGTCAAGGGCGCGACCGTCACCGTGTCCGTCGAGGTGTCCGGCGCGGGCTCCATCTCGGCGTCCGGGTCGGGTCTGAAGGCGGTGAGGCATTCCGCGTCCAAGGCGGCCACGTACACCCTGAAGCTCACATTCACGAAGGCCGGCAAAGCGTCGCTGCGCAAGCACCACCGGTTGAAGGTCAAGCTGACGGTGGTCTTCACCCCGAGCACCGGAGCGCGCGCGTCAGCCACCTCGGCCGTCACCTTCAAGGCGTAGCGGCACGGGGTGGCGCGCCGCCACGCGTCGACGGGCGCCACCGGCCCGGCACGCGCGTGCGGAGCTAACCGGGCTCGTTCTGCAGCGAGCGCCAGAGGTACCTGCACGCCAGCGTGCGGTATGGGCGCCACGGCTCGGCGATGCGCTCCATCGCGGCCGGGGCCGGCAGCTCGGGCAGGCCGTAGGCGCGTTCGATCGCCCTGCGGATCCCCAGGTCTCCGACGGGCAGGACGTCGGGTCGCTCCAGCTGGAACATGAGGAACATGTGCGCCGTCCACAGGCCGAGGCCCTTCACGGCGATCAGCTCCGCCGTGACCTGCTCGTCGGGCAGGTCATCCAGACGCTGCAGCTCGAGCTCGCCGGAGATCACGTGCTCGGCGAGCGAGCGCAGGTAGCTCACCTTCGCGCGCGAGAGCCCGACCGCGGCGCGCAGCTCTTCGGGCTCCTCGGCGAGGATCTCCTGCGGCGTGGGCGCGCGGCCGTGGAAGCGCGCGGTCAGACGGCCGTAGATGGCGCGCGCGGCGCGCACGGAGAGCTGCTGCCCGGTGATCGCGCGCACGAGCGCGCCGTAGTGCTCATCGCGCTCCGGGCGTCCCTCGCGTGGGTCGCCGAGCGGCCCCACCGCGCCGATCAGCTCGGCGAGGATCGGGTCGGCGGCGCGGAGGTGGGCGAGTCCCGCGCGCGTGGATGCGCCGCGGCGCGGCTCGGGCGGTCCCTTGGCGGAGACCTTCGAGGCGGCGCCCAGCCCCGACGTGGCCGCGCGGGCCACGGGCCCTCAGAGGGCCGGCAGCGCGGTCTCGAGCGCCACCGGCTCCCCATCGAGCGCGTTCAGCGCGCGCCCGAGCGACATCGCCAGGCACGTGAAGCTCGGCGTGTCGCGGACCGTGTAGGCCGAGGCCTCCGTCGTGCGCAGGCGCTGCACGAGATCCAGGAACGTGCCCGGGTCGTCGGTGTCGAAGGCGACCACGAACTCCTGGTCGTCGAGCCCGAAGGAGTAGGTCGTGTGGTTGTCCACGCCGGGATATTCGCGCCCGACCTCGATGTGGCCCTGCATGATCCGCCAGCGCTCCTCGGCGGGCAGCGCGTACCACTCGCGCGACTTCACGAACGGATACACGAACACGTACTGCCCTTTGAAGCCGCGCGCGATCACGCGCTCGTCTTCGGAGTATTCCGAGCTCTTGCGCATGCCGAGGTAGGAGTAGGGGATCTGCGCCCACTGCATCAGCCCGCTCTGGGCGAGCACGACGTGGAACTCGTGGATCCGCTGCAGGTTCTCGGCCTCGGCCACGAGCAGCAGCTCGGCGTCGCCGCGCGTGCCGACGAGCGAGAAGGACTGCAGCAGGTGGCCGTCGGCGAAGTCCTCGCACGCGGCCATGAACTCGCGCTTGTGCTGTGCGCGCCGCTCGGGCTCCAGCCGCCTCCACGCCGGGTCGAGCTTCAGGAACGTGTACTTGACGAAGTGCCGCGACGCCGCCATGAAGGCGATTATCGCAGCCGCCGCAGCCCTGGCACACCCGCGCCTCGCGGCGCTCGCCGCGAGGCCGATCGCACGGGCGAGGCGGGTGGCGCGCCATATAGAGTGTGCGCGTGCGGATAGCGCTGCTCTCGCCGTACTCCTGGACATATCCCGGTGGCGTCACGCGCCACATCGAGGCGCTCGCCCAGGAGCTCGCCGCAGCCGGTCACGAAGCTCGCGTGCTAGCGCCGTTCGATCCCGACGACGGGCTCTCGCGGCGCCTGCACCGAGGCGCCCGGCCGCAGCAGCGCGTGCCGCCGGATGGCTTCGTCTCGCTCGGGCGTAGCGTGGGCCTGCAGGCAAACGGCGCGGTCTCGAACGTGGCGCTGACGCCTCAGGCGGTCTTCAGAATGCGAGAGGAGCTTCGCGGCGGCCGCTACGACGTGCTGCACGTTCACGAGCCGGTCGTCCCGTTCGTCTCCTGGGACGCGCTCTGCAGCCTCGGCGAGCTGCCCCTCGTGGGCACCTTCCACACGTACTCCGAGAACGCCCTCACGAACGGGATCGCGGCCGTCGGTTTCGGCGGGCGGCGGCGCATGAACCGGCTGCACGCGCGCATCGCCGTCTCCGAGGCCGCTGCGTGGACCGCGCGACGCTTCTACGGCGGTCGCTACCGGATCATTCCCAACGGCGTTCACCTCGGCGCGCTCGACGCCGCTGAGCCGGCTCCCCGCAGGCGCCCGCTGTTGCGAATCCTGTTCATCGGCCAGGCCGTCGAACGCAAGGGGTTGCCGGTGCTGCTGCGCGCGTTCGAGGCTCTCGGCGAGCAGGTGCCGGCGACGCTGACGCTCGTGGGAGCGAGCGCCGAGGAGGTGTCCCACATGCTGCTCGACGGGCACGGCGTGCGCGCGCTCGGCAAGGTCTCCGAGGAGCAGAAGCTCGCCGAGCTCGAGCGCGCGGACGTCGTCTGCGCTCCCTCACTGCACGGCGAGAGCTTCGGGATGGTGCTGACCGAGTCCTTCGCCGCCGGCGCGCCGGTGATCGCATCGGACATCCCCGGCTACCGTGACGTGCTGCGCGACGGCCTCGACGGCCTGCTCGTGTCCGCCGGCGACGCGCTCGCGCTCGCCGAGGCGCTGCGAAGGGTCGCGCTGGACGAGCCCCTGCGCGCGCGCATGGCGGCGAGCGCGCGCGAACGCGCCGAGCGCTTCGCCTGGCCGCGCGTGGCAGCCGAGGTGATCGACTGCTACGAGCAGGCGATGCGGATCGGCTTGCCGGCCAGCCGCGTCGGGCGCGCGGCCGTTCGCCACGGCCTCGCGCCGGCCGACCTGCAGCCGCGGATCCCGGCCGAGCGCCTGCCGAGCCTGCGCGGGCAGGGCTCCCAGCTCGCCGCCGCGCCCGCAGGCCGCTGGCCGCGGGCTCTGCGCGGCGGAGCGCTGCTCGCGTCGCGCATCGGGGGGCTTGCGCTGCTCGCGCTGGCGCTCGTGCACATCGGCCTCGATCGCGTTGCAGCGAGCCTGCTCTCATCCAAGCCGGGCCTCGTCGCGGCGGGCTTCGGGCTGATGTGCGCGGCGATGTTCGCGCGCGCGATCGCCTGGCATTCGATCCTTCGTGCGGCGCCGACGTGGCGGCCGGCCAGGCGCCGCGATGCGATGCAGGGCACGTTCATCGGCGTGCTGATGTCCTCGACCCTGCCCGCCCGCCTGGGGGAGCCCTCGCGCGCGCTGATCGTCGCCCGGCGCGTCGGCAGGGCGCGCGAGACCCTGCCGATCGTACTCGGCACGATGGTCTCGCAGACGCTGCTGAACCTGGTCGCTCTGACGCTGCTGGGCATCGGCGTGTTCTCGAGCGTCGATCCGCTGGACGGACACCACGGCGCGCTGATCGCGGCGGCCTTAGCACCCCCGCTGGCGCTCACGCTGGTCCTGCTCTCGCCGGCGCTCGTACCCTCATCGGCGGTCTCGCGCGCGGCGCGCGTCCAGGCGCTGCGGATCGGGCTGCGGCGGGTGCTCGCGCGCCTGCGCGACGGCCTGCGCATCTTCGCCTACCCGCGCCAGGCGGCGCTAGCGACGGCCCTGCAGATGGTGGCGTGGTCGCTGCAGGGCCTCAGCTGCTGGCTGCTGCTGATGGCCTTCGGCCTGGACGCTCGGGCCGGCGTCGGCGGCGCGGCGGCGGTGCTGTTCGCCGTCAACGCCACGGCTCTGCTGCCCGCGACACCCGCCAACGTCGGGGTCTTCCAGGCGGCGTGCGCGGCGGTGCTCGTGGGCGCCTACCACGTAGCCTTGCCCGAAGCGCTCGCGTTCGCGATCGTCCTGCAGGTGGTCGAGGTCGCCACGGCGGCCGCGATGGGCCTGCCCGCGCTCGTCAACGAGGGTCTCTCCTGGCGCGAAGTGCGCCTGCGCACGATGCACGCCGCGCCCGTGCGGCTGGCCCCGCTACCGGGTGCGCAGACGATCACGCGGGCGTGAGCGGACCCTGCGTCTACATGCTGCGGTGCGCAGACGGCTCACTGTACACGGGCTGGAGCAGCGATCTGCCGCGCCGCCTTGCACGCCACCGCGACGGTCGCGCGAGTCGCTACACCGCGAGCCGCCGCCCGCTCGAGCTCGTGCTCGCGCTGCCGATGCCCGACCGCAGCGCGGCGATGCGCGAGGAGCTGCGCATAAAGGCGCTGCAGCGCGCGGCAAAGCTCGCGCTCGTGGCTTCGTGCGGGCAGCCGCCGCGCACGCTCGAACACGCCGTCTAGGGCGGTCCCGCACGGGCGGGGCCGGGTTCGGGCTGCGAGTTGCGCCATGATGGGGGCATGGCCAGCCGACCGCAGGCGCGCAGCGTAAAGATCTCCGACGACGAGCGCGGAGGGTGGTCCTCGGACCGTCCCCGCCGTGAGGGCGCCGCTCCGCGCCCAGCCGACGTCACGGTCCACTGCCGCGTGCTGGCACCGGCGGACAGGCTGCGGTATTCACCGGGAAGCCTGCTCGTCGTCTCCGGCGCCAGCCACAGCGAGCGCGACGCGTTCCTCGCGCGCCTGATCGAGGAGCGCGCCGCGCTGCTCTCGCTCGAGAAGGTTCGCGCGCTGCTCTCGGGGCACGTGCCCTCCGAGGAGATCGACCAGCGCGCCCGCGAGCTGCTCGACGCGGCCGTCGCCAAGCGGCTAGGCAATCGCGAGACGGTGGTGCTCGCCGTCGACGGGCTGCAGCCCGAGGACCGCGAGCCCTACGTTCGCGCCGCCGCCGCGCTCAAGCGCCCGCGCCACATGATCCTGCTGGAGACGAGCAACGAGAACGTCAGCGACGATGATCGTCAGCCGCTGAACGAGCTGCGCCGTGCACTCGACGCGGGCGAGCTGGGCGCCGAGGGGTTTCAGACGGCGTTGCGGCTGGGCGGCGGGTCGGCGATCGAGGTCAAGCGGATCCTCTTCCGCCCGCCGCCCCGCGAAGAGTAGAAGCAGCTGCAGGAAGGGTGTGCGGACTTCAGTTCCGGCTCTGCGCAGCCGATGATCCTGCGTGCACAGAGATACGGCTGCAACCGTGGAGGCGAGAATCGTCCCCGCCAGCCGTCATGGCGGGCGGCTGCTCGTGGACGATACACCGCGCCTGCTTGACGTTCGCTCCGTTCGCGCGGAGCTCGTTCGGCTGCTGGGTCCCCATCCCGCGGTGAGCGTCCACGCGCTGCGCGTGGCGGATGCTCCGGCGGAGCGCTTTCGCGGGGGCGTCGCCGGAGGGTAGTCGCGGCGATGGCCACCGTCACGTCCTCGTCGGCAGGCGCGATATCGCCGAACGCGAGCACCGACGGGCAGGGCCGGCTGGCCGCGAACGCCTGGTGGCTGTACCTCGCGTCGATGGCGCTGCTGACGGCTGCCTACGTGCTCGCGCACGTCTCCGGGCCAGGTTGGCTCAACAGCGGCCCGGTCTACAACCTGATCGGCGGCTCGACCGTCGTCGCGATCGTTCTCGGCGCACGTCAGAACTCGCCCCGCTTCCGCCTGCCGTGGTATCTGCTCGCCGTCGGGCAGGCGCTGTTCCTGATCAGCAACATCATCGCCTACAACTACGAGCATCTGTTCGGCTCGCCGCTGCCGCAGCCGTCGCTCGCAGACCCCCTCCACCTCGCCTTCTATCCGTTCTTCGTGGCGGGAATGCTGTTGCTGATCCACGAGCGCAACGACACCGGCGACCGTTCCGGGTTGATCGACGCGCTGATCTTTACCCTCGCGCTCGCGACGTTGCTGTGGGTCTACCTGATCGCCCCCTACGTGGATGCGACAACGCTGCCGCTGCTGCGCCGGCTCACGTCGATCGCCTACCCGGCGATGGACATCGTCGTGCTCGCGATCGTCGCTCGCGCGGTCGCCGGCAGCCGCCGGCGCGAGCCCGCGTTCGCGTTCCTGCTCGCCGGCGCCGCCGCGCTGCTGCTGGGGGACGGCATCTACAGCGTGACGATGCTCGAAGGCGGCTACAGCATCGCGGGCGTGATGGCCTGCGGCTGGGCGGTGTTCTACATCCTGCTCGGCACCGCTGCGCTTCACCCCTCGATGCGCCTGCTCTCCGAGCCCGCCCCGGCCACCGAGGTGCGGCTCACGCGTGCGCGCCTGGCGCTGATGGCCTGTGCGAGCTTCACGGTGCCGCTGCTGATCGTCTTCCGCGGAGCACTCGGCGAGTCGATCGAAATCTACGAGCTCGTCGGGGCCTCGGCGTTGATGTTCGCGCTCGTGCTCGCGCGCATGGCCACGATCATGCACCGCCACGAGGAGGTCACCGAACGCGAGGCCGAGCTGCGCTCGCAGGCGCGACTCAGCTCCCTGATCCGCAACTCCTCCGACGTGATCTGCATCGTCGGGCGCGACGCGCGCGTGCACTTCATGAGTCCCTCGGTGCGGAGGATGTTCGGGCGCGCGCCCGAGGAGCTGGTCGATCGCGAGCTCTTCGAGATCATCCATCCCAAAGAAGGCCCGCGCGTGCTCGCGTTCATCGCCGCGGTCGCCTCGCAGTCGGGCGGCCGGCCCGCGAGCGCCGAGTTTCGCGTCCGCAACGCGCAGAAGCTGTGGCGCGACGTGGAGGCGCTCGGCACGAACCTCCTCGACGACGACCAGATCGAAGGGATCGTGCTGAACATCCGCGATATCAGCGAGCGCAAGGCCTTCGAGGCCGAGCTCGAGCATCAGGCCTTCCACGACACGCTCACCGGCCTTCCCAACCGCGCGCTGTTCCGCAACCGCGTCGAGCACGCGCTCGCCAGCCAGCGGCGCAACGGGCGTCGCGTCACCGTGCTGTTCCTCGATGTCGACGACTTCAAGGTCGTGAACGACAGCCTCGGCCACGCAGCCGGGGACGAGGTGCTGCAGGAGGTCGGCCGCCGCATCGACGACTGCATGCGGCCTGTCGACACGGCGGCGCGCCTGGGCGGGGACGAGTTCGCGATCCTGATCCACGAAGCCGAGAGCGAGCTGCAGGCGGTGGAGATCGCCCAGCGCCTGATGGCGACGCTGTCGAGCTCGGTCACGCTCGACGGGCGCGCTGTCTCGGTCGCGACGAGCGTCGGGATCGCCTTCAGCGACCAGGGCGCCGCGTCCGCGCGCGACGCCGAGGAGCTGCTCCGCAACGCCGACGCTGCGATGTACATGGCCAAGGACAGCGGCAAGGGCCAGTACCGCATCTTCGAGCCCGAAATGCACGCCGCCGCGCTGGCGCGCCTGGAGCTCAAGGCCGACCTGCAGCGCGCGCTCGAGGCGGGCGAGTTCACGCTGCGCTACCAGCCGATCATGGATCTCGAGCGCGGCGACATGGCCGGCATGGAGGCGCTCGTGCGCTGGGAGCACCCCGAGCGCGGCACGGTGCCGCCGCTGGAGTTCGTGCCGCTGCTCGAGGACACGGGGCTGATCGTGCAGGTCGGCCACCATGTCCTGCGCGAAGCCTGCGCCTGGGCCGCGGAGATACAGAGGGAGTGTCCCCGCGACCCTCCTCTGTCGATGGCCGTCAACGTGTCCGTCGCGCAGCTGCAGCGGGCGGAGTTCATCGACGAGGTTCGCGACGCGCTCGCCGAGAGCGCGATCGTGCCGAGCAGCCTGACGCTCGAGCTCACCGAGAGCGTGATGATGCAGGACATGGAGCTCAGCCTCCTGCGCCTGAACGCTTTGCGCGAGGTCGGCGTGCAACTCGCGATCGACGACTTCGGCACCGGCTACTCCTCGTTGAACTACGTGCGCCAGTTCCCGGTCGACGTCCTGAAGATCGACCGCTCCTTCCTGGCCGACCGCAACCCCGAGGTCACCGAGCTGACCGCTGCGATCGTGCAAGTCGCGCGCATCTTCAACCTCAAGGCCGTCGCCGAGGGCATCGAGAGCACGGGCCAGCTCGAGCAGCTGCGGGGCATCCACTGCGACTTCGGACAGGGCTTCCACTTCGCGCAGCCGCTCTCGGCGCAGGAGATCCTGGAGCTGGCGCGCGAACATCCCGGCCTGCAGCCTCGTTCGAGCGCCTCGGTTGACGCCGCCAGCAGCTGACGCCGGTCAGGACGGCCGGCTGACGGTCGCGTTGCCTCTAGCCGGCCATCGCGGGCTCATCCTCCGATTCGACCGCGCCGTTGGGCGGATCGTCGTCGTCGAGCTCGCCGAACAGCGAGGGGTCGCGGTTGGAGGCGCGAATCACGTCGTCTGGACTGCCTTCGGGCAGCAGCCTTCCCTGTTTGGTGCCGAAGTAGATCGCCTGCGGATGATGGGCCACGAGCGCCAGCGTCGACTGCTCGGGCTCCGGCGCGTAGCCGTCGGTGATCGTCATGCCGATCTGACTAAGATCGAGCAGCTCCTCCACCTTCAGGTGCTCGCTCTGGTCGGGCACGGCCGGATAGCCCCAGGAGTAGCGGCGCCCCTGCGTGAGGGGGACCTCGAGCATGCGCCTGACTTCGTAGTGAAGCCACTCAGCCAGGCCCTCGGCGGTCTGCACGCCGAGGCCGTGCACGAAGAGCTGTTCGGCGTACTCGCCTTCGGCCTCCAGCGTGGCCATCAGCTCGGTGACCTGCGAGCCGACCGTCACGGCCTGCAGCGCGATCACGTCGAGCTCGTCCGGCGGGGCGCCATCGACCGCCGGGCGGAAGAAGTCGGCCAGGCAGATGCGCTCGCCCTTCGGCTGGCGCGGGCAGACGAAGCGGGTGAGCTCGGTCTCGCGGTCGCCGGGGTCGAGCACGACGATCTCGTTGCCGAGCGCGTAGCAGGGGAAGAAGCCGAGCAGCGCGCGCGGGTGCAGGTAGTCCTGCTCGGCCCACATCCGCTCGAGGCGGGGGCGGAAGTCCTCGCGCAGCAGCGTCTGCCAGGCCTCGCCTTTGACTTTGCTGCCTCCCCAGTGCAGCTTGAACAGCACATGCGTGTCGAGGTGGCGGTAGAGCTCATCGAGGTCCACGGGGATCTCCCTCACGCCCCAGAACGGGGGCGTGGGGATCGGCACGTCCGTGCGGGCGGCCGAGCGCACGGAGTCGTCGGCGAAGTTGAGATCCTCCTCGGGCGCATCGCCCTTCTCGCGGAACTCGCGTGCGCCCGCGTACAGCTTCTCCACGAGCGCGGCCCGCGCGTCGCCATCGACGAGCTGGTCCATCACCGCCAGCCCCTCGAAGGCGTCCTTGCAGTAGAAGACGCCGGGTCCGTACATCTCATCGGACTCCTTGCCACCGGGGAACAGTGCGCGGTAGCCGAAGGCGCGGTTGATCGCGGCGCCGCCGATCAGCACCGGGTAGGTCAGCCCCTTGGCGTGCAGCTCCTGGATGCAGGCGGGCATCTGCTTGGAGGTCGAGACCAGCAGCGCCGAGAGCCCGATCGCGGTCGCGTCGTGCTCCACCGCCGCGTCGAGGATCGTCTGGATTGGGACCTGCTTGCCGAGATCGACGACCGTGTAGCCGTTGTTCGTGAGGATCGTGTTCACGAGCGACTTGCCGATGTCGTGAACGTCGCCGAAGACGGTTGCGAGCACGACCGTGCCCTTCGTATAGCCCTCGATCTTGTCGAGGTACTTCTCCAGCTGGGCTACCGCCCGCTTCATCACCTCGGCCGACTGCAGCACGAACGGCAGGATCAGCTCGCCGGCGCCGAATTTGTCGCCGACCTCCTTCATCGCCGGCAGCAGCACCTCGTTGAGCGTCGGCACCGCGCCGATCTTCTCGACGCTGCGGTCGATCCACTCCTCGACCCCGTCGCGTCGCCGTCGCAGGATGTGGAAGTGCAGCGCCTCCTCGGGCTCCATTCCCGCGGTCGGGTCCGCGGCGTGGGCGGGATCCAGTTCCTCCTCGCCCTTGGACTCGAAGTGGGCGATGAAGCGCTCGAGCGCGTCTTCGCGCCTGTTGAAGACGAGGTCGTCCGCGAGCTCGCGCTCCTGCTCTGCGACCTCCGCGTAGGGCACGATGTGGTTGGGGTTGACCATCGCGAGGTCGAGCCCGGCCTCCACACAGTGGTGCAGGAAGACCGAGTTGAGCACCGCCCGCGCCCCCGGCGAGACGCCGAAGGACACGTTCGAGACCCCGAGCGAGGTCTTCACCGACGGGATCTCCGCCTTGATGCGGCGGATACCCTCGATCGTCTCGATCGCCGACGGTCGCCACTCCTCCTCGCCGGTCGTGAGCGTGAACGTGAGGCAGTCGAAGATCAGCAGCTCGGGATCCATGCCGTGCTCCTCGCAGCAGAGGTCGCGTATGCGCTTTGCGACCTCGACCTTGCGCTCGGCCGTCTTGGCCATGCCGACCTCGTCGATCGTGAGCGCGATCAGCGCAGCGCCGTGGGCCTGCGCGATCAGCACGACGCGATCGAGCTTCGCGCGCCCGGCCTCGAGGTTGACCGAGTTGACGATCGCGCGGCCCGGGATCTGCTGCAGCGCGGTCTCGATCACCTCGGGCTCGGTCGAGTCGATCTGGATCGGCGCGGGCTGCGTAAGCGAGATCTTCTTGGCGAGGATCCGCATCTGTTCGTCCTCGTCCTGGCGCTCGGTCAGCGCCACGCACAGGTCGAGCACGTGCGCGCCGCCGACGACCTGGTCCTCGGCGATCTGCACGAGGCCGTCGTAGTCGTCGGCGAGCAGCAGCTCCTTGGCCTTGCGCGAGCCCTGCGAGTTGACCCGCTCGCCGACCATCGTCGGGGGCGGCTCCTGCGCGAGCGGTGTCGCGGCGATCATCGAGGAGAGATGGGGAGCACGGGGGGCCGGGCGCGGGCCGAGCTCGCGGCGGGCGGGCGGGCTTCCGATCCGTTCCACGATCGCGGCGATGTGCGCCGGCGTGGTGCCGCAGCAGCCGCCCACGATGCCCACGCCGTAGCGCTCGACGAAGTCGGCCAAAGCGTCCGCGAGCGGACCGGGCCGCTCCGGAAAGATCGTCTCGCCGTCGGGACCCTGCAGCGGCAGCCCCGCGTTGGGGATGCACGCCACCGGCACCGGGCAGTGCTCGCCGAGGAAGCGGATCGCGTCGCGCATGTCCTCGGGGCCGGTCGAGCAGTTCAGCCCGATCACGTCGACGTGGAGCGCCTCCAGCGTGGTCAGTACGGCCGAGATGTCCGTACCGAGGAGCATCTTGCCGCCGTTGGGAAGCAGCGAGACCGACGTATGGATCGGCAGGCGCCTGCCGGTGCTCTTGAAGGCCGCGCGTGCGCCGAACACCGCGGCCTTGACCTCGAGGATGTCCTGGGCGGTCTCGATGATCAGCAGATCGGCGCCGCCATCGATCAGGCCGGCGGCCTGCTCCGCGAAGATCTCCACCAGCTCGCCGAAGCGGATCTGCCCGAGCGAGGGGTCCTCGGACGCGGGAAGGAACCCCGTGGGCCCGATCGAGCCCGCCACGAAGCGGCTCTCGCCGGCCGCCTTGCGAGCGATCTCGGCCGCCTTCGTGTTGATCTCGACCGTGTAGTCGGCCAGGCCCCACTCGTCGAGCTTCAGCCGCGAGCCCTGGAAGGTGTCCGTCTCGATCACTTCCGCGCCGGCGTCGAGCATCGAGCTGTGGACGCCCTCGATCACGTCGGGGCGGTTGAGCACGAGCGCCTCGTGGCACTTGCCCTGCAGGCCGCCGTAGTCCTCGCTGGTCAGGTCGAACTGCTCGAGCGTGGCGCCCATGCCGCCGTCGTAGACGACGACGCGCCTGGATATCGCGTCAAGGTAGTCGCGCATGCAGCCATGCTAGCTAGTGCGCAGCGCCGCCAACCGCGCAGCCGCGTCGCACGGGACCGGCGAGCCGACCCCGTGCGACGCCCGCACGCGCCCTGCGCACGCCCTATTCAGAGAGCCCTTGAACTCGAGCTTTTCCTCGTTGGCGACTTTGATCGAAGTGCTGACGCCGGCCGGTTCGGGGCCGCGCGCCCCGAACGACGCCGTCAGCGTGTCCTTGGGTTCTTCTTCGCCCGGCGCGGCGCGGCGTGAGCCTCACACGGCGCGGCGGCTCGATCGAGCCGCCGCGCCGGCGGCAGCGCTACTTGATGAAGAGCATCTCCGAGTACTTCGGCAGCGGCCAGAGGTCGTCGGCCACGAGCTTCTCCAGACGATCTGCGACACCTCGCACGTCGTCCATCGCCGGGATCACGCGGTCGCGCATGTAGGCCGCCCATTCCTCCGGTGAGGCGTCCGGCTGGTTCTTATCCAGGTTCGCATCCTCCAGCCCGCGCAGCGCGAGGTGCAGCTCCTTGACGGCCGGCTCGATCTCCGCGGTCAACTCGGGCAGCCCGCTCGCCTCCAGTTCGCTCAGATAGCGGGTCGCCGCCGGCATCAGCATCGTGCGCGCGATCGTG
>Ga0209040_10000119_pt1 | contig 49427 bp, 37 predicted proteins | sample BogFormECP12_OM3_FD_188240 | JGI IMG/M metagenome (GOLD analysis project Ga0209040, IMG submission 188240) | Bog forest soil microbial communities from Calvert Island, British Columbia, Canada - ECP12_OM3 (SPAdes) (version 2) | ecosystem: Environmental > Aquatic > Freshwater > Wetlands > Bog ... | reverse complement strand
GGTGACGATGCAGAGCGTAGCGATGAGGAGGAGCGGCGCCGATGACTCGCGCCGGTGACGATGCAGAGCGTAGCGATGAGGAGGAGCGGCGCCGATGACGCAGTACGACCTCGAGGCGGTGGACCGGCTGCCCTTCAGCACGCCGGAGAAATCTGAGCGCTACCGCACGGAGAACTACCGGGGCGCCGTCGGCCTCAACTGGTACGAAACCGACCCGAGCCTGCAGCTCACGATGGCCTATTACCTGCAGCCAGACGAGTTGGCCGTCGCTGAGCCCCACCTGAGGCGTATCGGTGAGTTGATGGGCGGCCCGGTGGCGCGGTGGGCCGAGCAGACCGATCGCAATCCAGCACGGCTGGAGCGCTACGACCGCTGGGGCCACGACATCAGCCAGGTCGTCCAGCCGACGTCGTTCACCGAGTCCAAAAGAGCAATTCTGGACGCGCAAAAGGCACTGAAAGGCGATGCGCGGCGGGCCGGCGTCAACCCGTCGCTGCCGTTGTACGCGGCCAACTATCTGCTCAACCAGGCCGACATCGGAATGGGGTGCGCGCTTGGAACCGGCGGCGGAATGGTCAAATCGCTGGTCGCGGCCTATGCGCCGGCCGACGTTCGGGACCACGTCCTTGCCGAGTTCGAGACCGGCGAGTGGGAGGGCGAGACCGCTCAGCTGTTGACCGAGCGCGCCGGCGGCTCCGATCTCGGCGCCCTCGAGACCACGGCAACACGACACGGAGATGCCTGGCTGCTCAACGGATTCAAGTGGTTCGCCTCCAACTGCGACGGGCAGGTGTTCGTCGTGCTGGCCAAGCCCGAGGGTGCGCCGGATTCCGGCCGCGGCGTGGCGAACTTCCTGGTGTTGCGGACCCGCCGGGACGGCTCGCGCAACGGCATTCGCATCCGCCGCCTCAAGGACAAGCTGGGCACCAGGTCGGTGGCCTCCGGCGAGGTGGAATTCGTCGACGCCGAGGCCTTCCTGCTTTCTGGCGAGCCGAGCGGCGAGGCTCTCGAGGCCGGCCCGTCCGACGGCAAGGGGCTGGGCCGGATGATGGAACTGACCAACGCGGCCCGGCTGGGTATCGCACTGTTCGCCGTCGGCAACGCGCGCCGTGCCCTGGTCGAATCGCTCTGCTACGCGCGGCAGCGCCGCGCGTTCGGCGACGCGTTGCTGGACAAGCCGCTGGTGCGGCGCAAGCTCGCTGAGATGATCGTGGACGTCGAAGCCGCCCAGGCGATGGTTTTCGACGGCACCGGATTCGCCAATCACCGTCAGCCTCGCGCGGTGCGTCAACGCATCGCCGTGCCTGTGACGAAGCTCAAAGTGTGCCGGCTGGGCATCACCATGGCGTCGGACGCTATCGAGTTGCACGGCGGCAACGGATATATCGAAGCCTGGCCGGTAGCCCGGTTACTTCGCGACGCGCAGGTCAACACTATCTGGGAAGGTCCTGATAATATCCTGTGTCTTGACGTACGGCGGGGCATCGAGCGCGCCCACGCTCATCAGCCTTTGCTGGAGCGCCTCCACGACGCGGTAACGGTGTCCGACGATGACGAGACAACGCGCCTGATACGCTGCCGCGTCGACGATCTCGAAGCGGCGATCAGGGCCTGGAGCAAGCTTGACGGCGCGGTTGCCGAGGCTCGGCTGTTCCCGCTCACGCGGTTCATCGGTGACGTGTACGCCGGAGCGTTGTTGACCGAGCAGGCCGCCTGGGAGCGGGCCACCCGTCAGACCGACCGCAAGGCCCTCGTCGCCCGGTTGTACGCGTTGCGTCACCTCTCTGACCAGGGACGTCTTCGCGGAATCGACGTCGAGGCCGACGAGGCGATCGAACGATTCGACGACCTGGTCGAGGGCGCGCTGGTGGTCGGCTGATGCCCAGGGCTGTGGGCAGGCGGGGCGCGATCGGCAGAGCGCCCCGTAGGCTTCCGGGCGATGTCGACATTTCGTAAAGGCGATACGCATCGCGGGAGCGTCAAGATTCCGTAAAGACGCTCCTGGAGGCCGGTTGGGCCGCGTTCTCGGCGCGCCGATCGATGCAGCGCATCGTAGGCTTGCGCCGGGGTACGTCAAGACTGCGTAAGAAATCCTCAACACTGCGTAAGGAATCTGTTAATGGCACGGCTGACTGACGGACAGAGGATCACGCCGTCTTTCGTTGACGTGTGTAAGAAGGCCTTTCTCGGAAGGCCCATGATCACCGATCAGCTGGAGCACGAAAGATTATCTAATCCTGTTGCCCTCGGGGTGCTTTCCCCGGATGCCATCTCCTCGACCGCCTACGGTTCCGAACAGGTGATGATCGAGTTGCTGCCGGCAGCGGGAATGGCCGCGTTTGCGTTACTACTCCCGATCACCGGTGTGATCTTGTTGATTCTGGTGTTGGTCGCTGCGTCGTATCGCCAGGTCGTGATGGTCTATACCCGATCCGGTGGCTCGTACGTGGTTGCGCGAGACAACTTCGGACCCCGGGTGGCCCAAGTCGCCGCCGCGGCCTTACTGATTGACTATGTCGTCACCGTCGCGGTCCAGTGTGCGGCGGGCACGGTGGCGGTGGCCTCGGCAATACCGGCACTGGGCCCCTACAGCCTGGAAATCACTGTGGGTGTGGTGTTGGTGATGTGCTTTGCTAACCTGCGCGGATTGCGGGAAGCCGGTCTTCCGTTCGCCCTGCCGACGTACTTCTTCGTGGCCATGGTTTCACTGACGATCGTGGTCGGCATTGTTCGTGAAATTTTCTGGGGTCTCCCGGTATACGATCCGGAACACATTGCCGGCGCGGTGACGATCCACCACGGGAGCGGCATCGTGATGGGTGCCACTGTCCTGATCGTGTTACGCGCGTTCGCCAACGGCGGCTCGTCGCTGACCGGAGTCGAGGCGATTTCCAACACGGTCAACGCGTTCCGTAAGCCCGAAGGTATCAACGCCCGTCGCGTGTTGACCGTCATGGCGTGCGTACTTGGGTTCTTGTTGGCAGGTGTTGCTTGGCTTGCGCACATCACCCACGCCACGCCCTACGTCGATGGATATCCGTCGATGCTGTCCGAGGTCGGCCGGGCGGTCTTCGGCCACGGGGCGATCGGGAACCTTCTCTACTTACTGATGCAAGCAGCCACTGCGACGATCCTGTACACCGGTGGTAATACCAGCTTCAACGGGTTCCCCGCGTTGACGAGTTTTGTTGCCGAGGACAGCTTTTTGCCGCGGCCGTTGATGAAACGCGGTCATCGGCTGGTGTTCTCCAACGGCATCATCACGCTGACCGTGGTGGCGGTGGCACTGTTGATCATCACCGGGGGATCGCTCAACGCATTGGTGCCTTTTTACGCGATCGGGGTCTTCACCGGATTCTCGATGGCTGGCTACGGCATGACCAAACACTGGCTGACCCATCGTGGGCCCGGCTGGCGATCCAAGCTGGTGATCAACCTGTCGGCGGGCATCTTGTCGACGATCGTGGTGGGGATCTTCGCGATCGCGAAGTTCACCGAGGGCGCCTGGCTGATCGTGGTGGTCTTCCCGCTTCTGGTGTTGGCTCTGATGCGGCTCAACCGGCAGTATCGCGCCGAAGCTTCCGTATTGGAGATGTCACTCACCGAGCCTCCCGAGTTGGCCAAGCATGAACGGCAGCGGATATTAGTCTTCGTGGACAGCGTCGACCTCGCAGAGGTCGAGGCGATGCGCTACGCGAAAGGGCTGCACGCCGACGAGATGGTCGCGGTGCACTTCGTGTTAGATCCGGCTCACGCCGCGCGGTTGCAGCGGCGCTGGCAGCACTTCGGGCACCCTACCGAGCTGCGGTTGGTCGAGTGTGTGGATCGCAACTTGCTCCGGTCCTCGCAAGAGCTGGTTTTGCAGGTCATGCGGGATCATCCGGACACCAAGGTGACGGTGCTGTTGCCACGCCGAACGTATTCGGCGTTGCTGGGCCGGCTGCTGCATGATCGCACTGCCGATAAGATCGCCGGGGTGATCAGCCGGATCCCTGGTGTCAGCGCGCAAATCGTGGCCTACGACATAGAGTCTCGAATCGCGCAAGCCACCCGGGCAGCACCACCTCCAGCTCGGCCGGACGTTGCGGATAGCCGGACAGACGTGCCCGACTCGCGACGGGCCTACGCGGAATGATCTGCGCCTGCAGGTCATCGAGTAACCCGAGGAAGTGAACGTGGTGACAACATCGGAGCGTAGCTCGAGCATCTCGCCGACTTTGGTCGACGGGTGGAAGCGCATCGTTCTTGGCAAACCGCTTACCAGTGAGCAGCTGGAATCGGAGAGATTGTCGAATCCTGTTGCACTGGGGGCGCTTTCGCCCGACGCGATCTCTTCGACCGCCTATGGCCCGGAGCAGGTCATGGTCGAACTGCTGCCGCGCGCCGGGATGGCCTCGTTCGTCTTGTTGCTTCCGATCATCGGCGTCATCTTGTTCATCTTGTTGTTGGTGTCCGCGTCGTATCGCGGGGTTGTGATGACCTACGCCCGGGCCGGCGGCTCCTACATGGTGGCGCGGGATAACTTCGGGCCCCGGTGGGCGCAGATCGCCGCCGCGGCTTTGTTGATCGACTATGTGGTCACCGCCGCGGTGCAACCGGCCGCCGGGACGGTGGCGTTGTGCTCGGCGATACCCGCGTTGCACCCTTACCACTTGGAAATCACCATCGGGGTGCTTGTCCTCATCTGCGCTGCCAACCTGCGCGGATTGCGGCAGTCGGGCCGGATCTTTGCGATCACGACGTACTCCTTTGTCGTCATGATCGCGTTGACGATCGTGACCGGCCTGGTTCGTGAAATCTTCTGGGGTTTGCCGAAATACAACCCGGCACACATTGTCGGAGCCGTTCCCATCCATCAGGGCGGCGGCCTGGTGATGGGTGCCACGGTTCTGGTGGTGCTGCGCGCGTTTGCCAACGGCGGCACGTCGCTGACCGGGGTCGAGGCGATTTCCAACACCGTCAACGTCTTTCGCGCGCCGCAGGGCTACAACGCCCGTCGGGTGCTGACCATCATGGCTCTCATTCTCGGGTTTTTGTTGGCCGGTGTGGCCTGGCTGGCCCACGTCACGCACGCCACCCCATATGTGGCTGAATACCCGTCGATGCTGTCGGAGATCACAAGAGCGGTTTTCGGCCAGGGGCTGATCGGGAATGTCCTCTACTTCTTGGTCCAGGCGTCCAGCGCGGCGATCCTGTTCACCGGTGCCAACACCGGCTTCAACGGGTTTCCCGCATTGGCGAGTTTTGTTGCCGAGGACCGTTTTCTGCCGCGGCCACTGACTAAGCGTGGTCATCGCTTGGTGTTCTCCAACGGCATCATCACGCTGACCGTGCTGGCGGTAGCGCTGCTGTTGGTGACCCGCGCCTCGGTCAATGCATTGGTGCCCTTCTTCGCGATTGGCGTGTTCACGGCGTTCGCGATGGCCGGCTTCGGCATGAGTCGACACCATTTCACCCATCGTGGGCACGGCTGGCGTGGCAAGGTGCTGGTCAACATGTCCGCGGGGGTCATGTCGGCGATCGTGGTGGGGATCTTTGTGGTGGCCAAGTTCACCGAAGGAGCCTGGCTGGTCGTTGTTGTCTTCCCGATCCTGGTGTACGGCCTGATACGGCTGAACCAGCAATACAGCGCCGAGGCTTCGGTGCTGGAGATGTCGCGCACCGAGCGTCCCGAGTTGGCCAAGTACGCCCGACTGCGGGTGTTCGTTTTCGTGGATTCGGTCGACCTCGCCGAGGTCGAGGCGCTGCGCTACGGAAAGGGGCTGCACGCCGATGAGCTGACCGCGGTGCACTTCGTGATCGACGGCGATCACGCCGCAGAATTGCAGGAGCGCTGGCGGCACTTCGAGCACGATACCCGGCTGCGGATTATCGACTGCCCCGATCGCCATTTGAGTCGAGCCGCACAAGAGTTGGTCCTGCAGGTGAAGAAGGAACATCCGGACAGCAAGGTGACGGTGCTTTTGCCGCGTCGAACATATTCGGCACTGCTGGGTCGGCTGCTGCATGACCGCACAGCCGACAAGATGGCCCGCGCTGTCAGCCGGATCCAGGGTGCAACCGCGATCATCGTGCCCTACGACGTCGAGTCCCGGATAGCGCGGGTGGACCCGGACGGGTTAGCCGCACGGGTCGCGCGAGAAGCACAGATGTCGGGGGCCGAAGCCAACTAGCTTGCCGGCCGGGCACCCGACAGCCCCGGTTCAGATTCGGAGATCATCGAACGACGGCTGCAGAACGCAGCTTAGACTTCGGGAAACGCTGAATCTCGGATAGGGAATGTGGGTGTGACAGCGTCAGCTGAGGAAGAAGTACCGTTTTCTTTTTCGGATCTGTGCAAGCGAATCTTTCTCGGGAAGCCGTTGATCACCGAGGAATTGTCCTCTGAGAGATTGTCGAATCCCGTTGCGCTGGGAGCACTTTCACCGGATGCGATCTCATCGACAGCCTACGGCCCCGAGCAGATTCTGACCGAGTTGCTGCCGCAGGCCGGGCTGGCCGCATTCGTCCTGTTGCTTCCCATCATGGGCGTCATCCTGTTGATCCTGGCGCTGGTGGCCGCGTCGTACCGGCAGGTAGTGATGGTCTACACGAAAGCCGGCGGCTCCTACATCGTGGCGCGAGACAACTTCGGGCCGCGGATAGCGCAGGTGGCCGCGGCGGCACTGTTGATCGATTACGTCGTGACCGTAGCGGTGCAGTCGGCCGCGGGCACGGTGGCGGTGGCGTCGGCGCTGCCTGCGCTAGGGCCATACAGCCTGGAGATCACGGTCGCTGTCGTGCTCCTGATCTGCTACGCGAACCTGCGTGGGTTGAAGGAAGCCGGTCGACCCTTCGCGATTGCAACGTATGGCTTTGTGATCATGGTCGGGCTGATGATCATCGTCGGCGTCGTCCGCCATATCGTCTGGGGCTTGCCGCAATACGATCCCGGCCACGCCGCCGGCTCGGTGCCGGTCCATCAGGGCAGCGGTTTGGTCATGGGCGCGACGATTCTGGTGATACTACGGGCATTCGCCAACGGCGGCTCGTCGCTGACCGGTGTGGAGGCCATCTCCAACACCGTCAACGTGTTCCGCAAGCCGCAGAGCACCAACGCGCGACGCGTCCTTACGGCAATGGCCTGCATTCTCGGCTTCTTGTTGGCCGGCGTCGGCTACCTCACCTATGCGACGCACGCGGCGCCGTATCTCGACGAATACCCGTCGGTGCTCTCGCAGGTGGCCCACGCCGTCTTCGGCAAGGGGTTAATCGGCAACGCCATGTTTACCCTGGTCCAGGTATCGACCGCGGCGATCTTGTACACCGGCGCCAATACCAGTTTCAACGGATTCCCCGCGCTGGCCAGTTTCGTCGCCGAAGACCGCTTCCTACCGCGTCAGCTGATGACGCGCGGTTACCGCCTGGTGTTCTCCAACGGCATCATTGCGCTCACGGCGCTGTCGGTGGCGCTGCTGGTGCTGACCGGCGGATCGGTCAACGCGCTGGTGCCGTTCTACGCGATCGGGGTGTTCACCGGCTTCTCGATGGCCGGTTACGGGATGACCAAATACCACCTCACGCACCGTGAACCGGGCTGGCGACGCAAGTTGGCGATCAACCTGTCCGCCGGCATCTTGTCGACGGTCGTGGTGGGCATTTTCGCGATCGCGAAGTTCACCGAGGGCGCCTGGCTGGTCGTCGTCGTCTTCCCCGTGCTGGTCATCGCCCTGATACGCCTCAACCGCGAATACCGGGCCGAGGCCGCGATCCTCGAGGCCTTCCGCACCGACCGCCCGGAGTTGGTGAAGTATGCCCGACATCGCGTATTCGTCTTGGTCAATTCGCTTGACCTCGCAGTGATCGCTGCCCTGCGCTACGGAAGGGGCCTGCGCGCCGACGAGCTGATCGCGGTGCATTTCATGATCGACGCGCAACATGCTGCGGAATTGCGGGACCGTTGGGATCATTTCGATCTCGACACGCGGCTTCGGGTGGTGGACTGCCCGGACCGACAGATCATCCGAGCCCTCCATGCGCTGGTGGCGAAGGCGCAAAGCGAACATCCGAACACCAACGTGACGGTGCTGCTGCCACGCCGAACGTACGCGCCGGTGCTGGGACGACTGCTCCATGACCGCACCGCTGACAAGATCTCCCGTGCTGTCAGCCGGATTCCGGACGCCGCCGCCACGATCGTGCCGTACGACGTGCAGTCCCGGATCCGCGAAGCGTTCCCCGACATCTTGGAAATGCGTATCGCGCGACGGGTCGAGAAGGTCGAGAACCGGATTTGGCAGGCTGAAAACCGGACCGTGGAAGCCTACGAACACCCGGAACGTTCAGCAACGGTGATCCCGGTGGACAACGCGATTCCGGGACGCCGTGCCACTGTCGAAGGCCGAGTCAGCCAAATAGAAGACATCGCCGAACGTGGCCGAACGTTTCGGTGGATCCTGGTCGGGGACGAGAGCGGCGAGATCCGCGTCACGTTCCGGCCTGGGCAGGGCGACGACATCCAGCCGGGCAGGTCCTGCGGCTCACTGGAAAGGCAAACCAGAGCGGCATCCACGAGGTATCGATGCTCGACCCGACATATCAGATCATCGAAACTCCCGAGGAGACTTAGACCCGCGGCGCCCTGCTGGGGTCTACTGGGTCCAGCACCTCCGACGGCTGAATTTCTCCTACCGGGCGACGTAGGGTGCAAGCCGTGCGTATCCGCCCAGAAGTATCGGACGCGCTGGCCGCCGGACGGCCAGTCGTCGCGCTGGAGAGCACGATCATCAGTCATGGCCTGCCACGTCCGGACAACCTGCGCGTCGCGCGCGAGATCGAGGAGGCGGTGCGCTCCGGCGGGGCGGTGCCGGCCACGATTGCGATCATCGGCGGCGAGCCGCACGTCGGTTTGGACGACGACGCGATGCGGCGCATCGCGGAGAGCAGCGAGGTGTTCAAGGTCAGTGTCCGCGACGTCGCGGTGCTCGCGGCGCGGGCCGGGGACGGCGCGACGACGGTCGCCTCGACCGCGCACCTGGCGGCGGCCGCGGGCATCACCGTGTTCGCCACCGGCGGGCTGGGCGGCGTGCATCGCGGCGCGCGCGACAGCTGGGACGAGTCCGCGGATCTGATGACCCTCTCGCACACCGGCGTGCTGGTGATCTGCGCCGGCGTGAAGTCGATCCTCGATGTCGCGGCCACTCTGGAGCGACTGGAGACCCTCAACGTCGGGGTCATCGGCTATCGCACCGACCGATTCCCCGGCTTCTACCTCGCCGATTCCGGCCACCCGGTGGATTGGCGGGTCGACACGCCGGCACAGGCCGCCGACGTGCTGCGGGCCAGACGCCGGCTGGGCACCGACGGGTACGGGCTGGTGCTGGCCAACCCCATCGCGACGGCCGACGAGATGGACCGCGCGCTACACGACCGGGTGCTGGCCGCCGGCCTGGCTGCCGCCGAAACGACCGGTGTGCGCGGCAAAGACGTCACGCCGTTCCTGCTCGACTTCTTTCACCGCGAGACGCACGGCGCGTCGATTGCCGCCAACATCGCCCTGGTGCTGTCCAATGCCCGGTTGGCGGCAGAAGTCGCGGTGGCCTTCACCGGGTGAGGATGTAGTCGTCGTCCTGCGGCCGGGTCAGCATGCGGGTCAAGTGCTTGCGGTCGAAATGGCCACAGATCGATGTGGTTATCGTCGGCGAAGTACCACGAGTTGCAACCGGTGTTCCACACGGTTGGGCCCATCGCCTCCGCGACGTCGTCGGCGAAGCGGCTGGTGGCCTCTTCGGTGACTTCGACGGTGGTGATCTCGCCCTCGCGGAATCGCCGCAGCCATTCGGTGATATAGCCGGCGGTCAAGTCGGCAACGTGTTGCAGCGACATCGATCCGGTGGGCGAGTTGGGCCCGAGAACCGTGAACAGGTTGGGGAATCCGGGGATGGCGGTCATTCCCCAGGCGCGAGGACCTTTTGCCCAGGCGTCATCGATCGACAGCCCGTCGCGGCCACGTAGCGTCATCGGTCGCATGTAGTTGTGGGCCTGGAAGCCGGTGGCGAGCACAATCGCGTCGAGGTCGCGGTGCACGCCGTCGGTTGTTCGGAGACCGGTTTCGGTGACCTCGGCGATCGGTTCGTTGACGAAGTTGGCGTTCGGCTGGGAGATCCGCCGGTAGTAGTTGCCCGAGATCACTTGCCGTTTGCAGAACGGCTGGTAGTCAGGGGTCAACCTGGCGCGAAGATCCCTGTCCCGCACCAGGGTTCGCAAGCATATCCACGCGTAGCGCTGGGCCAGCCGCCGTCGCCAGGTCGGTCGGGTGGCCACGTCGACCAGGAAGTCCGAACCGAGCAGCTGCGACCATTCCACCGTCCTGTCGAGAAACGGCAGTGCACGCAGCATGCGGCCGACCACGCGGGGCTGCCTCATCCCCGTGGGCATCCACATCACCCACTGCGGCGTTCGGGCAAAATGCGTGATGTGGGCCGCCTCGGGTTGCAGCGCTGAAAACACCTGTGTTCCAGTCGATCCAGTGCCGATGACGGCGAGGCGTTTGCCCTGTGTATCGATGTCAGTCCAGCGCGCGGTGTGCACCACAGGCCCGGTGAACGAGTCAAGGCCGGGAAGATCCGGGATGAACGGGTGGTGCAGCACACCGGTTGCGGCGACGACGAAGTCCGCGTCGATCTCTTCTCCGCCGGCCGTGGATACCCGCCACTGGTTCTTCGCGAACGCCGCCGAGGTGACTTCGCAGCTCAGCTTCAGATGCGAGCTGAGTTGCAAAGCTTCGACGAGGTCATGGTGATATTGCTGGATCTCCTCACCGGTGGCCCAGACGTGCTTCCAATCTGGTTTGGGTGCGAACGCGAATTGGTAACCGTGCGAAGGCACGTCGCATCGCAGGCCGGGGTAGCGGTTCCAATGCCAGACACCACCAACGTCGGAACCCTTCTCGAGAATGGTGAAGTTGGTGAAACCGGCTTGCCGGAGGGCATGAGCCACGGCGATCCCCGCCATGCCGGCGCCGACAATGACGATCCGGGGATCCCGCTTTCCGGGCATGGCGGGTTGGTGGGTTTGGGTCATTTCTGTGGTGACCCTATGCCTGCCGAAACCAGCGCGGCAAGAGTTACGGTCCGTCCCCGTCTTCGTCGTCCTACAGGAGCTTCTCGGGGTGGTGGTAGGTGTTGGTGCGGGGTTGGCCGTGGTCGAGATGCGGTGGTGGGATCCATTCGGTGGTGCGATCGTGGCGCTTGCGGGTGGTCCAGCCTTGTTCGGCGAGCTTGTGGTGCGGGCCGCAAGCCAGGGCCAACCCGTTGACGTCGGTGGTGTGGGTTTTCGACCAGGCCGTGACGTGGTGGACTTCGGTGAGGTAGCCCGGTATGTCGCAGCCCGGCGCCGTGCAGCCACGATCCTTGGCGTAGAGCACAATTCGCTGGGCCGGTGATGCGAGCCGTTTGGTGTGATACAGCGCAAGGGCACGGCCCTTGTCGAAGATGGCCAGATAGTGATGCGCTTTGGAGGCCAGTCGGATCACATCCGACATCGGCAGCAGGCTGCCCCCTCCGGTGAGTGCTGTGCCAGCGCCGGCTTCCAGTTCTTTAAGCGTCGTGGTGACGATGATTGAGGTCGGTAAGCCGTTGTGCTGGCCGAGCTTTCCACTGGACAGCAGGGATCGGAGTGCCGCGTTAAGCGCGTCATGGCTGCGCTGGCCGGCGCTGCGGGCGTCATTGTCGATGGCTGCCTGCGATGGGGTGCCGCTGATGCATGGAGCGAGGTCGGCGGGGTTGCACATGCCGGGGGCGGCCAGTTTTGCGAGGACGGCGTCGAGGGTGGCGCGGGCGTCCGGGGTCAAATATCCCGTGATCGGAGACATGCCGTCGATGTCTTGTTTGCCGATGGTGATACCGCGCCGCCGAGCCCGGTCGTCATCGGTGAAATTGCCATCAGGGTTGAGGCAGTCGGTGAGTTTGTCGGCCAGCTTGCTCAACTCGTCGGGGCGATGCTCACTGGCCAACCGGGCCAGCTGCGTCTCGGCCTTCTGGCGAGTCTCGACGTCGACGAAGTCCGGCAGCCGGCGCCAAAAACTGCGGATCACCGCGACATGGCCGACGCCGATGCGGCCGGCTCGCTGCGCCTCGGCCGTGGCAGGCAGCGCGGGCGCCAAGGGTTCGCCGGTGATTGCGCGGCGTGGTCCGAGATCAGCGGCCTCGTGAATGCGCCGCGATGCTTCTCCGCGAGTGATGCGCAGCCGGTCGGCTAACGCGGAGGGCAGCTTGCCGCCCAACTCGGTCGCGTCGGCTTGCTCGCCGATCTGGTTGATCAGCGGGTGCTCGACGGCTGGCAGTCTGCGGCGAATCCGATCGCAGCGCTGCAACATTGCCAACCGTTCCGGGGTCGTCAGCGCGTCGAACGACAACTCCAAGGCGTGGTCGAGATCGGCCTCGAGCGCGTCGAAGGCATCGACGATCTGCTCTCGGTAACTCGAACACATGTTCGAATGATAGCAGAGCGGACCGACAAACTGCCGCAAGTATGCACAGGTAAAACTAAAGTGACACAAGTGGTTTCAGGGCGGGCGGCACCCCACCCACCGGTGCCTGGACCGGCAGGTGATTAAGTGGTCGAGGTTGACGACGGAAGGACAGTCGTGAAGAAACTGGCAGCCGTGCTGGGTTCGCTGGCCGGGGTCGCGGTCACCGCCAATGGGTACCAGCCGCTGAGCAAGCGCGGCTTTCTCACGGTGTACGCGTTCAGCTTCGGGGTGTTCGCATCGGAGCTGCCCTTGCAGATGATCGCCGGACAATTTGCGGCGCTGGCCGCGATAACCCGCAGACTCTCGCCACGGCTGCGCTGGCTCAGCTGGCTGGTGTCGGCGCTGTCGTGGTTGGGACTGTTGGGCCTCAACCGCCTCGGCCACCAGGCCAACCTGCCGCTCACTGCAGCGCTCGACGCCGGGTTGGGCATCGACCGTCGCACCCAGTCGGCCGATCTCTGGATGCGGCCGGCGGGCGCGGGCACGGCTAAGAACCCCGGTGTGGTTCGCATGCTCCGGATCTACCGCGACTACGCACACGACACCGACATCAGTTACGGCGATTACGGTTCGCGGAATCACCTCGATATCTGGCGACGACCGGACCTGGACCGTGACGGACGGGCGCCGGTGCTGTTGCAGGTCCCCGGCGGTGCCTGGATGGTCGGAAGCAAACGTCAACAGGCCTATCCGTTGATGAGCCATCTGGCTGAGCTCGGCTGGGTGTGCGTGGCGATCAACTACCGGCTCAGCCCTCGCTCCACCTGGCCCGACCACATCGTTGACGTCAAGCGCGCGCTGGCCTGGACGAAGGAGCACATCGCTGAGTACGGCGGCGACCCCAACTGGATCGCGATCACCGGCGGCTCGGCTGGCGGGCACCTGTCGGCATTGGCCGCCCTCACCGTGAACGATCCGCAGTTTCAGCCCGGCTTCGAGGAGGCCGACACCAGCGTGCGCGCAGCGGTCCCGTTCTACGGTGTCTACGACTTCACCCGGACCGACGATGCGATCCACCCGCTGATGGTGCCGACGCTGGCGAAGTACATGTTCAAACTGGGGCGAGCCGATGTATCTGAAGCGCTTCGCACCGCCTCGCCGATCACGCATGTCTCCGCAGATGCACCACCGTTTTTCGTGCTGCACGGACGCAACGACTCGTTGATCCCCGTCGAACAGGCCCGCGCCTTCACCAAACGGCTCCGCGAAGCCAGCCGCCAGCCGGTTGTCTACGCGGAAATGCCGTTCGCGCAACATGCCTTCGACATTTTCGGGTCGGCACGCGCCGCCCACGCCGCGGTGGCCGTCGAGCAGTTCCTCGCCGAGATCTATGAACGCACGACCGTGAGCTCTCTGGTTTGATCGCGCGGCTCCTCCCCGGGCCGCCCCGCGGCCCGCATCGTCGCCGCTTAGCCGGATCGCTCAGTAGCGCGTAGTCCCAGCGAAAGAAGCAGCCGCACATCGGGATTGGCCAGCGATGTCGACAGCAGCTTCTCGATCCGGCGGACCCTGTACCGCACGGTGTTGGGATGGACGTGCAGCTGCTCCGCCGCGGCAGCGACGTCACCGAAACTGTCCAAATAGACCCACAGTGTCTGGACCAACGCCGGGTCGCGGGCTTGCAGGTCGCGCACCCGGGGGTCGACGAGCCGCTCGTCGGCCGCGACCATCGTGACGATCTCGTCGAGCAGCACGGTAGTGCGCGCCTCGGCCAGCGATGTCACATCACCGAACGAATCCGGATGACGTTCAGCGCTATCCAGCACCCGATCGACCTCTACGCGCACTGCGGCCAAGCCGGCCAGTCCAGTAACCGGCGCGGCGACGACGGCCCGCAACTGCAGTCCCAGTTCAGCGCGCAACGCGCTGATGGTGCCGCGAATCCAGGAGGTGAGCGAGGACCGCTTCGCCGTATGTGGAAGTAGCACATATACCCGCGAACCGCGCGATGCGACCTGTGCATCAGCCCGAAAAGCGTTGGCGCTCAATGCCAGCACGTCGGCCAGCCTGGCGTGGCGGTTTGGGGCGTGGAAACCGATCAGAGCGGCGTTGCCGTCGGCCACGATCCCAAGTTCTCGTGCAATGGTGTCCACATCGACCGATCCGCTGTCGGACAGGCCCAGTAGCTCCTGGGCCCGGAGCGCGTGCGTCGACGGCCTGGCGGCCAGCCGCGACATGACGCGGGCGGCCAGCACGGCGGCTCCGCGCAACACTTCCTCGGCGTCCTCCGCCAGCGGTTGGGAGCCTTGCTGCACCCAGATGGTGCCGGCGAAGACCGGCGCCCGGCGAGCGTCAAGCCCTGGCTGGCGAATACCAACTGCGAGGCGGGGCCGCAGACCCAACTCTGGGCGCTCGGCGACCCGGACCACATCGCCGCCGGCCCGCAGGGCATTGAAGATTCCCCATTGGCCGATCCACTCCAGATGCTCCGGCGGTCCGGCCCGACCGAGGATCGAGAGCCGCCGCAACTCGTCGGCCTCGTCGTTGGATGCCGAATAGGCCAACACATGCGACTGCTCATCCTCGATGCTGACCATGCCGTGGATACGGTCGGCCAGCGACTGCGCCAGGCCGAACAAGTCGGTGCCCGAGTCGTTGCGCGGATCGGCCCGATCGCCGTGGTGCTCGAGGACATGATCGACCAGTCGGTACAACCGCTCCCAGCGGGCCTGCGGATCCACGGCCACCACCGCCGTTCCGGCTGCGACGGCCCGGGCCACCAGGGCGTCGGAGGGGTTCTTGGCGAAGATGGCCACTGGCGCGCGATCGGCCGGGCCGGAGGCAAGCTTCTCCAGCCAGTGCTGGCCCTCTTGGTCGGCGACGCCAAGCAGAAAGAACACGTCCGCCGAGTCCGCGCCACGGCCCAGGCCCAACCGCACGTCGTCGGAGTCGATCAATGCCGCCGAGGCTACCGGCAGGTCCAGTCCGCGGGGAGCCTCGACCAGGCTCACCACCGTCGTGTCCAGGGCCAATAGCAGCTGCCCCAGTCCGACACCCGCCTTCCGCATATTGTCCGATCCTACTGGAACTTCACCGTTACCTTGTCCGATCAGCCAAGCATGGGCGGGTCGCCGGCGGTCATCCTGAAGACATGGACGCGATCACCGATGTTCCCCTGCCCGCCAACGAGCCGGTCCACGAGTACGCCCCGAATTCGCCCGAACGCACTCGGCTGCAATGCGCGCTGACCGCGCTGGCCGATGAGCCGATCGACCTGCCGCACGTCATTGGCGGCGCGCATCGCATGGGTGACGGTGAGCGGATCGACGTCATGCAGCCGCACCGGCATGCGGCGACGTTGGGCACGCTGACCAACGCCGACCATGCCGATGCCGCCGCTGCCATCGAAGCGGCGATGGCCGCCCGAGCACACTGGGCGGCGACCCCGTTCGACGAACGCGCCGCGATCTTTCTGCGCGCGGCCGATCTGCTCGCCGGGCCGTGGCGCGAGACAATCGCGGCCGCGACCATGCTGGGTCAATCGAAAACCGCCTATCAGGCCGAAATCGACGCTCCCTGTGAGCTGGTCGATTTCTGGCGGTTCAATGCCGCCTTCGCACACCAGATTCTGGCGCAGCAGCCGCTGAGCGTACGCGGGGAGTGGAATCGCACCGACTACCGCCCGTTGGACGGCTTCGTCTATGCGATCACGCCGTTCAACTTTTCCGCGATCGCCGGGAATTTGCCCACCGCGCCGGCGCTGATGGGTAACACGGTGGTGTGGAAGCCATCAATCACGCAGACATTCGCCGCATATCTGACCATGCAACTGCTCGAGGCGGCCGGATTGCCGCCCGGTGTGATCAACCTGGTCGCCGGTGATGGCTACGCGGTTTCCGATGTGGCGCTGGCGGATCCGCGGCTGGCCGGGATCCACTTCACCGGATCGACGGCGACGTTCCAGCGGTTGTGGCGCGAGGTCGGCGGCAATATCGAGCGTTACCACAGCTACCCGCGCCTCGTCGGAGAGACCGGCGGCAAAGACTTCGTGCTCGCCCACAATTCGGCGCAACCGGACGTGTTGCGGACCGCGCTGATCCGCGGCGCGTTCGACTACCAGGGGCAGAAGTGCTCGGCGGCCTCGCGAGCATTCATCGCCCACTCTATCTGGCAGCAGATGGGTGACGACTTCCTGGCCGCCGCCGCGGAGCTGCGATTCGGCGACATCACCGACTTCTCCAACTTCGGTGGCGCGCTGATCGACGAGCGTGCCTTCACCAAGAACGTCGACGCGATTGAACGCGCGAAGGGTGCGGCCGGTGTGACGATCGCGGTCGGCGGCGAATACGACGACAGCGAAGGCTATTTCGTGCGCCCAACGGTGCTGCTGTCCGACGACCCGACCGACGAGGCGTTCACCACCGAGTACTTCGGTCCAGTGCTGTCGGTGTACGTCTATCCCGATGACCAATACGAGCGCATCCTCAACGTGGTCGACACCGGTTCGCGTTACGCGTTGACCGGTGCGGTGATCGCCGACGACCGCGACGCGGTGCTGGCCGCGCAGAACCGTTTGCGGTTCGCGGCCGGCAACTTCTACGTCAACGACAAGCCGACCGGAGCGGTGGTGGGCCGCCAGCCGTTCGGTGGCTCCCGCGGATCGGGAACCAACGATAAGGCCGGTTCTGCATTGAATCTGTTGCGCTGGACGTCGGCGCGCTCCATCAAGGAGACCTTCGTCCCGGCCACCGATCACAACTATCCGCACATGGCGGAGCAGTGATGTCGAGCCTGTTCGCCAAAACGCTGCGCCCGGCGATTCTCGCCGCCGGCCGATCCGACGGGCTACGGCGCACCGCGGAACGGTTGCCGGTCACCAGCAAGGTGGTGCACCGGTTCGTACCGGGGGCGACGCTCGATCGGGTGTTGGACAGTGTCGCGGCCCTGCGAGATTCGGGCCGACTCGTCAGCATCGACTACCTGGGCGAGGATGTCACCGACATCGACGGCGCGAATGCGACTATGCGTGCCTACCTTCAGCTCCTGACCGCACTGGGCCGACGGCCGGATGCCAGTCATGACGGTGTGCGCCCGCTGGAGGTATCGTGCAAGCTTTCGGCGTTGGGTCAGGCACTGGAACGCGACGGCGAGAAGATCGCTTTTGCGAACGCGCACACCATCTGCGAGTGGGCCGAGCAGATCGGTGTGTGGGTGACCGTGGACGCCGAAGACCACACCACCACGGACTCCACACTGTCGATCGCGGCCGATCTGCAGACTGATTTCCCTTGGCTGGGCGTGGTTTTGCAGGCCTATCTTCGTCGCACACTCGGCGACTGTGCACAGTTCGCCAGATCCGGGATCAGGGTGCGGCTGTGTAAAGGCGCCTATGACGAACCGGCATCGGTGGCCTACCGGGACGCCGCGGCCGTCACCGACTCGTACCTGCGCTGCCTTCGGGTGCTGATGGCAGGCTCGGGGTACCCGATGGTGGCCTCTCACGACCCCGTAGTCATCGACGCGGTGCCCGTACTGGCGAGTGAATCCGGGCGTGGTGCGGGCGATTTTGAGTACCAGATGCTGTACGGAATCCGCGACGGCGAGCAGTTGAGGCTGGCCGGCGCCGGCAACCGGATGCGGGTGTATGTACCGTTCGGCACTCAGTGGTACGGGTACTTTATGCGTCGGCTAGCCGAGCGACCGGCCAATCTGACGTTTTTCATGCGGGCGCTGGCGGAGCGCGGTCACTGACCGCGCCGCGGCCGCGGACGTTGTCAGGACGCTTTGGCGTACCTGCGAACTAGGTCGTCCTCCCCGAACGTGTCGTTTTGCTGCCGCCCCTCGGCGTCGGAGCCGAAAAAGGTCCACCGCCGTGGACTTGTCTGCGGCCCGCTGATCATCTTGACCGTGTAGCGCACGTGCGTCGGGCGCATCGTGCCGATGACGTCACCGACCCGGATTCGTGACGGATGAATCTCGGGTGCATCTCCCCCGTTTTGTATGGCCACGCCACCCCATCCTCAACTCTGTTTGCCGTCTCGCTACCCGCGATCTGCTTCCCTTGCCGAATGGGCAGCACGTGCCGCCTTGGGTATCGCTGAAGCAATATTGCAGCGCAGTGACGTCTACTTCGCCACCGTACAGCAATGGCGGAGCTGATAGCGGCGCGCCCTTCATGCGGGCGCTGGCGGAGCGCGGTCACTGACCGCGCCGCGGCCGCGGACGTTCGTTGGCGAACCCTCGGACCAGGTGTGCACGCACAAAGTCTTCGACCACATCGGGGTTGTCCATGTCCAGTGTCGATGACGGTGTGCTGAACAACGAGAACAGTATGCGCGCGAACCATTCGCCGGCGCACTGAATGTCGAGGTCCTTGCGAACCTCGCCGGTGAGCTTGGCCGCAGCGAGGTGGGGCGCCAGGAAGTCCACGCATTCGCGCAGCAGGACGGCGGCGTCTTTGGTCAGCAGCAGGCTGATCGCGTCTTCGTCGAAGTACTTCTCGGAGGCGATGACACGCCGTGCCTGGGTGACGAATACTGCTGCGCGGCTGAGCTTGTCCTCCAGCGAGCTGCCCCGGTCCATCGCCGTAGACATCCGGCGATAGAACTGCTCGGAAGCGTGCTCGGCGCACGCTTCGACGATGGCGGCCTTGTCGCGAAAGTACTCATAGATCGTGCTGCGGGAGACACCCGCCATCTTGGCGATGTCGACGATGGTGGCCTTCTGCAGTCCTTGCTTGCCAAAACAGGCATAGGCTGATTCCACGATGAGCGCGCGGGTATCCGTCGCGTGGGTCAACGCAGAGGCTCGAGTCATCGCAGATGCAGTTCCCTACCTGTCCGTTGCCAGAATCAGGCCGCTGGTGGGCACGCCGGTGCCCGACGTGACGAGTACGTGCTCGACGTTGTCGACTTGGTTGTACGAGGTTCCGCGGATCTGCCGGACGCCCTCGGTGATGCCGTTCATCCCGTGGATGTAGGCCTCACCGAGCAGTCCGCCATTGGTGTTGATCGGCAGTTCCCCACCCAGCGACAGCCGCTCGACGGTGGCGAAATCTTTGGCTTCGCCCCGGCCGCAGAATCCGAGTTCCTCGAACTGGGTGAATACGAACGGCGTGAAATGATCGTAGATGAACGCGGTTTGGATGTCTTGCGGCTTCAAGCCCGAATCGCGCCATAGCCTGTCCGCGACCACGCCCATCTCCGGGAGCCCGGTGATGTCGTCGCGGTAGTAGCTGGTCATCATCTCGCCGTTGTAAGCCGCCCCCTGCGCGGCGGCGGTGAGCACCGCCGGCGGCTGCCGGAGATCCCGGGCGCGTTCGGCGCTGGTGACCACCAGCGCGACCCCGCCATCGCTTTCCTGGCAGCAATCAAGCAGACGCAGAACGGGTTCGATGATCCAGCGCGAATTCTGGTGGTCTTCCAGCGTAATTGGGCGCTGGTAAAACCACGCGTCGGGATTGTTGGCCGCATGTGCGCGGTCGACGACGGCGATGCGGCCGAAGTCTTCGTTGGTCACTCCATAGGCCGACATGTAGCGCTGGGCATGCAGCGCGACCCACGCTGCGGGAGTGAGCAATCCGAAGGGGGCGTAGTGCGCCATGAACAGCGGGGTCTCGGCGTTGGTGCGTCCGCTGCCACCGAAGCGAAAGCCGGAACGCTCGTTGAAGGCGCGCCAGCACACCACCACATCGGCGACACCGCTGGCGACGGCCATCGCCGCGTGTACCACGGTGCCCGCCGCCGCGCCGCCGCCGTGCGGCACCCGGCTGAAGAAGCTGAGGTCGCCGATACCGACGTTGCGTGCGACGTCGATCTCGTCGCTGGCGTCCATCGTGAAGGTGACCATGCCGTCGACGTCACTGGGCGCCAAGCCGGCATCGTCAAGAGCGGCACTGACCGACTCGCACGCCAATTGCAGCTCGCTGCGCCCGGAGTCCTTGGAGAACTCGGTCTGCCCGATGCCTACTATCGCGCAGCTGCCAGGCAGCGCGCCGCTCATGCGCCAGCCCCGTCGAGCAGGCTGAGAACGGCGGTGCCGGAGACGTGGTCGCCCAGGCTGTTGGATGCTCTGAAGGTCACCTCGACGAAGTTCTCACCGCCTGATCCTTCAATTTTGCCCGTCACGCTGCCGGTAAAACGCAGCGGATCGTCGGGAAAACACGGCACGCCCAGGCGAATCGACAGCTTCGTGACCATCGCTTCGGGCCCTGCCCAGTCGGTGAGGAAGCGCACGCAATATCCGTTGGAGGTCAAGATGTTCATGAACAAGTTGGGCGAGCCCTGCTTGTTGGCGTAGTCGCGGTCGTGGTGCACCGGCATGAAGTCACGCGATGCGATCGCGCCGGCGACGATCATCGTGGTGGTGATCGGAATCTCCAGCGGGGTCACCTCGTCACCGACCGCGATGTCGCCCCACTGCAAAGTTGTGGCACGGGTTTTGGCTGTCGTCATCGCCGTCCTTCCGGGTATGTGCTACCGAGGTGAGCCAGCTGCTGGGAAGCCGAGCCCAAGGTGAGTTCGTTCTGTTTGGCCCAGAGAAAGTAGCGGTGCAGGGGATAGGTGATGTCGATCCCAATGCCGCCGTGCACTTGTTGGGTGGCGGCGGCGACTCGGGCGCCGGCCTCGGCAGCCCAGAATTTCGCGATTCGTGCCGCACGGTCTGCGGGCCGGCCCTCCGCGATCAGCCAGGCGGCGTGCCAGGTGGTCCACCGGATCGCCTCGACGTCGATGAATCCGTCGGCCATCCGCTGCTGCACCGCCTGGAAGCTGCCGATCGGGCGGCCGAATTGTTCACGCCCGGTGGTGTATTCGGCGGCCATCCGCAAGGCGCGGTCAGAGACCCCGAGCTGGATAGCGCACAAACCGACCAGCGCACGGGTATAGAGCGCACGGACCAGGGTACCGGGGCCTTGCAGCAGGTCCGCGGCGGAAACGGTTGCGCCGTCGAGGAATACATCGGCGTGTGGTATGCGAGTAGTGGTCGCCGCCGGCCGGATGCCGACACCGTCGGCGTCGGTCGCCAGCAGGAACAGGCCCACGGCGCCGTCTGTGCCGTCATCGATAGAGGCGGGGATCAGCACGGTGTCGGCGAGTTGGGCTGCCGGCACCAACTCCTTGGTGCCGTCCAGCCGCCAATTCGGGCCGTCGCGACGTGCGGTGGTGGCGGGCTTGACCGGGTCAGAGCGGCCGGGCTCCTGCAGACCCGCGCTCAGGATGCGGGTTCCGTCGATGACGCCGGGCAGAAAGCGCCGCTGTTGCTCAGGGGTTCCGTGCCGGGCGATCGGGTCGGCGCCCAGCAGCAGCGTCGGGTAAGCAGGCACCGGTGCCACGCTCCACCCGACTTCGGCCAGCAACACCCCGAGTTCCACGAAGCCACCGCCGTTGCCGCCGACCGATTCCGGTAACGCGGTGCCCAGCAGGTCGACCGAGGCCAGTTCTTTCCACAGCGCGGCGTCGTAGCAAGATTCGTCGGCTTCGAGTTCGGTCAGTCGTTCCGGGGTGGCTCGGCGCTCGAAGAGTTCCCGGGCCAGCTTGCTGATGGTCTCTTGCTCTTCGGTGAACGTGAAGTCCATGAGCGTCACCCGGTCATTCGGCAGCGGGCCGAAATTGGTGAAGCACACGATCGTTATCGAAAGTCTGGTACCACACTTCGACCGGCATCCCAACTGTGACGTCGGCCGGGTCGATATCACACAAGTTCGAAACCAACCGTACGCCTTCGGCGAGCTGCACCAGGACGACGATGTAGGGATAGTCGAAGAACGGGAACCGGGGTTGATGCGGCATCACGTAGCTGTAGACAGTGCCCCGACCCGACGCCTCGATCGCCTCCCAGTCCAGGGAGCGGCATTTGGGGCACATCGGCTGGGGCGGGTTGCGCAGCGTTCCACAACCATTGCAGCGCTGGATCAGCAGCTTGTGGTCGCGCAACCCGTTCCAGAAGAACTCGGTGTCCGGGCTGATCGCGGGTGCCAGTCGGGACGCCATCAGCGTTCCGGCCTGAATCGCAGCACCCGGAATCGCTGGCGGCCGAGCACCTCACCGTTCTGATCGGTGTAGGTGATCACCCAGGTGAGGAAGTAGCCGGTGCCCAGCGCGGTCTTCTTTTCGTCGGAGACATCCTCGTACACCGACGTCGCGCTGATGACATCACCCAACCGGGGATAGCGCTCGATCTCGAATTCCGAGTTGGTCGCCACGATGCTGGTGTATCCGGCCTCATCGAGGAAAGCCGTTGGATTACCGCTGATGTCGACGGGTGATCCACCGCGATCCCCGATTCCTTCGAGTTTCGGTGACGGCATTGTCCAGGTCTGCAGCATGACCGGCGGCGAAACGATGCCACCGAACCGGGACTTGGCCGCGAACTCCGGGTCGAGGTAGACGGGGTTCATGTCGTCGAGCGCGTACGCCCAGTGCCGGATCATCGGTTGGTTCACCGGATCCGGTGCAACCGAGGGCTTTTCGGTACCGCCGGTGGGTTGGCCGACAAGCGCCCGCAGCCTGCTGCGGAGCTCGGCATCTGAGTCGCTCACTGAGTTGGTCCTCCTGACTTGTCCGTCGGGCGAAGGTCACGTGGTGCTCGCGGCATACCCAACCTGGCCATCGCGATGATGTCTCGTTGGATCTCATTGGCGCCACCGCCGAATGTGTTGATCACGGCTATCCGATAGGCGGATTCCAGCGCACCGTGTAGCGGCGCATCGGCGCCACGCCGTAACCCGTTGTGGTCGAGCACTTCCAGCAGCTGGCGGGCGACCTGCTGGGTCAGCTCGGTGCCGAAAACTTTCGCAGCAGAGGCTTCCCCCATGTTGAGCGCGCCCTTCGTCATTGCCGCATTCACCCGCGCGTTGACGAGTTTGTACGCGGCGACCTGCGCCTCGACCCGGGCCAGTGCGAGCTGCACCCAGGGCTGGTCGAGGACACGGCCGTCGTCGAGCTCGGTGTTGGTGGCCCACTGCAGCGTCTGCTCGAACAACGGCTCGAGCGCGGCGAGATTGCTCAGAGCTGCCCGTTCGAAGTTCAACTGGGTGGTGATCAGCTGCCAGCCGTGGTTTTCACCGGAGACGATCGCACTCGCCGGTACCCGCACATTGTCGTAGAAGGTGTAGTAGGTGGAGATGCCCGGCATGGTGTGCAGCGGCTGCCAGGAAAATCCGGGCGACGAGGTGGGGACGATGAAGATGGAAATGCCCTTGTGCTTCTTCGCGTTTGGATCGGTGCGCGCGGCCAGCCAGATGTAGTCGGCGTAGGCGGCACCGCTGGTGAACATCTTCTGACCATTGATCACGTAGTCTGCGTCCGGTCCTGAGCCGTCGCGGACCGCGGTGGTGCGCAGCGAGGCCAGGTCGCTGCCCGCCTCCGGCTCGGAGTAGCCGATCGCAAACTCCACGGTGCCGTCGAGGATCGCCGGCAGAAAAGTCTGCTTTTGTTCTTCGGTGCCGAACTGCATCAGGGTAGGCCCGACGGTGTTCAGGGTCACCAGCGGAATTGGCGCGTTGACCCGTCGCGCCTCTTCGGCGAAGATGAATTGTTCGATCGCCGAGAAACCCTGCCCACCAAATTCTTTCGGCCAACCGACGCCGAGCAGGTTGGCGGCGGCCAGGGCGCGAACGCATTCCCGCACCTCAGGACCGCCCTCTATGCGTTCGCGGATGGCGGCGCTGCGGTCAGGCGTCATCACCTGTTCCAGCGTCGCGCGGATCTCGGTGCGCAGCTGCTCTTGCTCGGCGGTGTACTCGAGTTGCATCGCTTAGGCTCCCAGCCGGACCGGCATCCGCTTGACCCCGGGCACCATGGTGGCCCGCATCCGGTCGACCTCACCGACCAGCTCGAGCCTGGGGAAGCGGCGCAGCAGCTCTTCGAACATCACCGTCGCCTCCAGACGCGCCAGTTGCGCGCCGACGCATGAATGTTCACCGCACCCGAATGCGATATGCGGGTTCGGGTGGCGAGTCACCTTGAATTCTTCTGAGTCACAACCGAATATATCCTCGTCACGGTTTGCCGACCCGTACAGCATCACCACCACGTCGCCCTCGGCGATGCGCTGACCGCGAATCTCCACGTCGACCGTCGCGGTCCGCGCCATGTGGACCACCGGGCTGTTCCACCGCAGCATTTCCTCGACGGCGCCCGGGATCAGTGCAGGATTCTCTACCAGCAGGCGGCATTGGTCGGGGTGGGCGATCAACGCGAGGGTGCCCAGTGCGATCAGATTGCGGGTGGTCTCGTTGCCGGCCACCAGCAGCAGGAACGCGAAGTTGAGCAGGTCTTCGTCGGTGAGCCGGTCTCCGTCGATCTCGGCGCCGGCCAGAATCGAGAGCAAGTCGTCGCGCGCTTCGACGCGTCTGGCCCCGATCACCTTTTGGAAATACTCGAAGAGCTGGCCGATGGCCACAAACGGGTCCAGTTCGATCTCGGGGTCAGCGGTTCCGGTGGCGGCGTCCGACCAGGCCCGGAACTGCTCCCAGTCGTCCGGCGGGGCGCCGATCAGCTCGGCGATCATCCGGGTGGGCAGCGGAGCGGCGATCTTTTCGGCGAACTCGTGCACGGAATTCGGTTGCAAGCCATCGAGGATTCCCCCAACGATCTCGCGAATCTTAGGCTCCAGCACGGCAACACGGCGCCGGGTGAACCCCGAGTTGATCAGCTTGCGCAGCTGCCGGTGCCGTGGCGGGTCGCTGAAGATGAGGTTTCCCGGTTGCACCGGGCTCGGCATCGCCGGGTCCGGGATAGTGATGCCCTTGGTCGAGGTGAACGTCGCCGGGCTGCTCGACACGAAGCGGATGTCATCGTATCGGAGCAGCGCCCAGAACTTGGTGACATCGTTCCAGCACACCGGCGCCGTCGTGCGCAGCTCGCGGTATGCCGGATAGGGATCGCCGGCGTAGAAGTCGGGAGAATGCAGAGGGACCGCAGAACAGAACTTAGCGACCACTGGCCTCCCTCGACACCACGGTGATCGTACATTTCGATACGATCTGTCCGGTGCACCCTGTTTACCTGGCGGTACCGCCAATGTCAATATGCGTGCTGTCACGGTGAAATAGGCGCTCGGCCACGCTGAGCATTGACGACAGTGCTCCGGCAGGTGTACACCAAACGTTGAGCCGCCGGACCGTCCAAAGGAATGCACATGGCTGACCCACGCTCGCTCATCGACACCTACGCGGTCTACATCGACGGGCAGTGGGTCGAACCCGAGAACGGCCGCTACGACGACATCAGTCCCGCCACCGAGGCGGTGATCGCCTCGGCGCCCGACCCGAGTCCCGCTCAAGTCGACAGTGCGATCGCGGCCGCCCGCGCCGCGTTCGACGGGGGACCGGGGGCCGACGCCGGACCCGGACAGCGGGCGGGCTGGCTCAACCAGCTCGGCGCGGCGTTGCTCGAGCACGCCGACGAGTTCTTCGCGTTGGCGCAACTGGAATGGGGATGCACCGGCAACGAGCGAGTTATCCACGTCGAAGGACCGGCGTTCGCGGCGTTGAACACCGCAGAACTCGCCACCCATCCGGTCGAGGAGCAGATCGACGCCTACGGGGCCGCGGGTAAAACCCTGCTGTGCTACGAGCCACTCGGTGTGGTGTCGATTCTGACGCCATGGAACTTTCCGCACACGCTCAATGTCATGAAACTGTGCGCCGCGCTGGCCGCCGGCAACACCGTCGTGCTCAAGCCTTCGCCACTGGCCCCGCTCGCCGGTCTGGCGCTGGCCCGAATCATTGACGAGCACACCGACATTCCGCCGGGTGTGGTCAACGTGGTCACCCCCTCCGGCATCGAATCCAGCAAGCTGCTGACCGTCGACCCGCGGATCGACATGGTCAGCTTCACCGGAAGCTCGGCGGTCGGTCGGGAGGTGATGGCCGCGGCCGGCGGCACGATGAAGCGGTTGCTGCTCGAGTGCGGAGGCAAGTCGGCCAGCATCGTGCTCGACGACATTGCGCTCAGCGACGAGATCTTGGAGCGGATGCTGTTCGAGTCCTGCTCGTTCCACGCCGGACAGGCCTGCATTCTGCACAGCCGGCTGCTGCTTCCCGACTCGATCCACGACGACGTCGTCGATCGGCTGGTCGAGGCGGCCCGCGGTGTGAAGGTCGGCGACCCCACCGATCCCGAGGTTAAGATGGGCCCGTTGATCAGTGCCGCACAGCTGAAACGTGTTCAGGCACACGTCAATCAGGCCCTCGACGACGGCGCCAAGTTGGTGACCGGCGGCGGTCGGCCGGCCGGCCTGGATACCGGTTTTTACTTCGAACCGACGATCCTGACCGAGGTGACGCCGGATGCGACCATCGCCCAGGAAGAAGTGTTCGGTCCGGTGCTGTCGGTGCTGCGCTATGGCGACGACGACGACGCGGTGAGGATCGCAAACAACTCCCAGTACGGGCTTTCCGGTGCGGTGTGGGGCGCCGACGTGGACCGCGCGGTCGCCGTCGCTCGACGGGTTCGCACTGGGCAGATCGCGGTCAACGGCTTCGGTCCCGGCGGTGCGCCGTTCGGCGGCTTCAACCAGAGCGGGTTCGGCCGAGAGAGCGGCGGAATCATGGGAATTCGTCAGTACATGGAGCCGAAGGCCATGGGACTGCCCGCGTGACGCGCGCCGACGACGAAGATGCCGGCGGAGCCGGGATCGAGGAGTGGCGCACATGAGCGGAGCCGACGACGAAGATGCCGGCGGAGCCGGGATCGAGGAGTGGCGCACATGAGCGGAGCCGACGACGAAGATGCCGGTGCAGCCGGGATCGAGGAGTGGCGCACATGAGCGGAGCCGACGACGAAGATGCCGGTGCAGCCGGGATCGAGGAGTGGCGCACGTGACAGGGGCCCTCCACGGGCTTCGCGTGGTCGAGATCGCCAATGAGATCTCAGGTCCTTACTGCGGCAAACTGTTGGTCGATCTCGGTGCCGACGTCACGAAAATCGAAGCGCCATCTGGTGATTCGCTGCGCCGATGGGGCCCGTTTCCCGGTGGCGAGCCTGACCCCGATCGCTGCGGTCTGTTCGAGTACCTCAACGCCGGCAAGCACGACACGGTTCTGGACCTTACGTGTGAAAGCGACGCAGCCGTCGCTCGTCAGCTCATCGGCGACGCCGACGTCCTCATCGACGCGCTGGCTCCCGGAATCCTGGACAAGTCCGGACTCGGAGTCGACGTATTGCAAGACATCAATCCAGGCCTTGTCGCGGTGCGCATCTCAAACTTCGGACAGCACGGCCCGTTTCGCGCTGCTGTGGCCACGTCGCTGACGCTGCAGGCGGCATCAGGCTGGATCACAGCACGCGATCCCGACCGCCCTCCCGTCCAGGCAGGCGCCCGGATCGCCGAATACGTCGCGGGCGGCTACGCCGCCCTGGGCGCGTTGACGGCGCTGCGGATCGCATCCAGAAGTCGGGTCACCGAGGTCGACGTCTCGGTGTTCCAGGCACTGCTGTCCACGCTGCCCTACCCGATGCTGATGGCCGAACGGATGCGCACACTTGGCCTGCCATCCAATACGCGCTCGGCCCCCATGCTGGGTGTCGTCCGGGCGGGTGACGGCTGGGTCGGGATCAACTGCCTGACCGGGCAGCACTGGCTCGACGTGTGCGCCATGCTCGAACTGCCGGAGTTCGGTGAGCAGCAGTTCGCCATCCAAATTGGCGGTCCGGAACGTGCCGAATTCTTCGCGGCGGCCCAGCCCTGGTTGAGCGAGCGAACCGTCGCCGAAATCGTCGAACTGGGTCAGGCACTGCGTATTCCGGCGGCGCCGGTGGCAGACGGCGCCACCGCGCTGGAATGTCCTCAGTACGTCAAGCGGGGATCCTTCGTCGACGCCGGGGGACAGGGTTGGCCTTTTCGGCGTCCGGGGCCGCCGTTTCGCTTCTCGAGGACACCGGCGACGTCGCGACCCGGGACGTGCAGTGAACGATCCCGCGGACCCCGGCCGGTCGGCGAGATCGCGGATCCATCTATGCCTTTCGCCGGAACGAAAGTCTTTGACCTGACTACCTTCTGGGCGGGCGGATACCTCACCTGTTACCTCGGCGCCTTCGGTGCCGACGTGGTCAAAGTCGAGTCGATCCAACGGCCCGACGGTTTTCGCTATACAGCCGCGTTTCCGCACGAGGGCGATGACTGGTACGAGCGCAGTGCACTGTGGCAGGCCACCAATCTCAACAAGCGAGATATCACCCTGGACTTGACCTCACAGGCCGGCCGCGAACTCGCACGCCGGCTTGCCGCGCAGGCCGATGTCGTCGTGGAGAACTTCTCGCCGCGGGTGGTAGAGCAATTCGGGCTGGATTACCAGTCGCTAGCAGCGCTGCGACCAGACGTAATCATGGTCCGCATGCCGGGATTCGGCCTCGACGGCCCGTGGCGGGACTACGTGGGCTGGGCGTTGAACATCGAACAGGTTTCCGGTATGTCGGCGGTCACCGGCTACGCCGACGGTCCGCCGTGCAACGTGCAGGGTCCCGCCGATCCCATCGTCGGCGTGCACGCGGGCGTGGCACTGCTCGCCGCGCTCGAGCACCGCCGCCGCACCGGCGAGGGCCAGCTGATCGAGGTCGCGCAGATCGAAGTCGGCGCCGCCGTCACTGCCGAACCGGTGATCGAGTATTCGATGAACGGGATCGTCCGGCCGCGCGAGGGTAACCGGCAGCGCGGCTTCTGCCAAGGTATCTACCCGACCGACAGCGACGACGCGTGGGTGGCGCTGTCGGTACGCGACGACGACGACTGGTCTCGGCTGGTCGACGCGATGGGTCGGCCGGGGCAGCTCGAGGATGATCGCTTGGCGACGGCCGATCGCCGCGCGGCCCACCATGACGTATTCGATCATGTCGTCGCCGCCTGGACGCGGACACAGTCGCCCGCCAATATCGTTGCGGTTCTTCAGGATCGCGATATCCCGGTCGCGGAGGTGATCGCGTCTGAGCGGATGTATGACGTGCCGCAGCTGGATGGGCGCGGATACTACGAGGATTTCGAGCATGCCATCACCGGCTGGCACCGCTATCCCGGCTGGCCGTTCCGCATCACCCCCGGTCCTGCTCGCCACCACCGCTTCGCCCCGCCGATGCTCGGCCAACACAACGACGAGATCCTGAGTGGCCTGGGACTGTCCCGCGATGAGCTGGATGCCCTGCGCCGTGACCGCGTCATCGGCGAACGAGTGGCCGGCGTGTAGCGCTGATGCGCTGTGTCGGCGCCGCGAGTCGGGGTGTCGGATGGCGCTGTGAGGCCGGCCGAGAAATCGATTGCGTATCACAACACCCGATCAGCACGTCTCGGTACGTCGAGCGCGCGGACGTCGATCAATCTGCTGATGTCGCTTGCGGTGACGATGCCCACCACCCCACCGTGGTCCACCACCAGCGCTCGATTGCCGTCGCTTGACGCCAGCCGCTCAAGCAAAACGGTAAGCGGCTCGTGTGGGGCGGCAGTGACGACTCGATCCATTGGCATTGCGGCATCGCGCACCAGGGTGGTTCCGCGTTCCTCGGGGGCTACCAGCCGCAATTGTGCCAGCGTGATCAGTCCCACGATGGTGCCGCCCGGGCCTTCTACGGGATAGGCCGAGTGTCGGTCGCCGAGCACATAGGAGTGGATGAAGTCCTCCACGGTTATCCAGCCGGGAGCCGTACGCGGCTGAGCGGTCATTGCATCTGCGACGCGTACCCCGGCAAGAGACTGGCGGGTCAGAATCCTGCGTTCCTCGCCATGCGCGGCGGTGAGCAGGAACCAACCGATGAACACGGTCCACACGCCCGTCACGATCGATGCAACCATGAACTCGAACAGGCCCAGCGCGATGAGCACGTATCCGACGATGCGCCCGCCGTGCGTTGCACCGACTTCGCCGCGGACCTTGTCTCCATGGCGGCGCCACAAGTAAGCGCTGAGAACGCGGCCGCCGTCCAACGGCGCGCCGGGCAACAGGTTGAACAGACCCAGTAGCAGGTTGATGCCTGACAGCCACCATGCCACGCCCACAGCGACATTCGCCGCGCCCAAGTTCCGGAGTACCGCACCCAGCGCCGCAAAGACTCCCGCCAGTGCCAGGCTTGTCACCGGACCGGATATCGCGATGCGAAACTCCGTTCCTGCGGTTTGTGCTTCGCCGCCCAAGCGAGTCACGCCCCCGAACAGCCACAGCGTCACATCCGACACCGGTATGCCGGCGCGGCGGGCGACGACGGCATGCATCAGCTCGTGTGCCAATAGGGACGCCAGCAGCACCACCGCGCCGATAGCCCCGGCCACCCAATACGTCAGTGCCGAACGACCGGGCGCACTGCTGGGTAGGGTGCTGGCTAGACTCCAGGTGAACAACCACAGGATCACCAAAACGCTCCAGTGGACACCTAGGCGGAAACCCGCCACCGTCCCGAGACGTATGTGCTCGCTCACAATCAACCTCCAGATCTAGTGCAACCCAGTAAAATTCGCGCCGCAGCGCTGGAATCCTTTCGGCGCTAGTGACTGCGGCCAACAATCACCGGTGTGCGGGATGCGTGCGCTACCGCGCTGCTGACCGATCCGAGCACCATTCCGGCGAACCCGCCCCGGCCGTGGCTGCCGACGACAACCAGCTGGGCTGCCTCGGCGTGGTCGAGAAGTTGAGCGGCTGGCCGGTCGTCCACCACGACGCGGTGGACGCTGACGTCGGGATAACGCTTCTGCCAGCCAGCCAAGCGCTCGACCAGGATTTCTCCGGCAAGAGATAGCCTCGCTCCCTTGCTCGGGATATGCGCCACTTCGGTGTCGCTGACGGCGTGTAGGGCCACCAATCCCGTGCCTCGCAACGACGCTTCTTCGAACGCGATCGCGGTGGCCAGCTCTGATGCCGGTGATCCGTCGATGCCGAGGAGCACCGGTGCCCGGCCGGTCCGCGACGGTAGGGAAGCCTCGTCATGTATCACCGCTACAGGGCAGTGGGCATGATGGATCAGCCCGGTGCTGACTGATCCCAGCAACACCCGGCGCACGGTTCCCAGCCCGCGAGCGCCGACGACGACCATGTCTGCGTCTTTCGACATGTCGACCAACGTCGGTACCGGCCCGGAAAAGAACAATTGGCGCTTGATGTCAGCCGGTCCGCCCTCCTTGATGGTGTCTTCGACGATCTCGACCGCATCGTCGAGGATGGCCTGCGCATCGGCTTCGTAAAGGTCGTGCAACTCCGCGGATATGGGCGCCGCGGGCCAGGCGGGGGCCGGAATGGCGACAGCCTGCACGAGCGTGAGCGGCAGCTCGCGCATTGCGGCCTCACGTGCAGCCCACCGCACCGCCTCATCGGAATACCCGGACCCGTCGACCCCGACTACGATGCCGAAATGCTTTTCCAAGTCAGCCATTTGGCTGTCCCTCCTTAACGACCAAGTCCCGGACACGATGTGGCGCCCGTTAGCTTTTGACGCTAGGAGGGGAAGCGGCCGTCGGGAAGGAGGCATTGGTCCCTAGCGCAGATGGCCTTACGGCCTTTCACGTCGGTCGGAAGTCGACCGTATGGGCCGCACAGCCGTCGCTGAGCACAACGTCGGCGGGGGGCGGGGTCAGGACCCCGGCTCGTCGGGTGACCGCGGACCTTACGAATGGCGTCTGACAATTTGGCGGGTGCCCGTGCTAGGGACTCAAGCCCCCGTTTTAAGGGTCATTCGTCACAACAAACCTGGTGGCCCGCAAGATGATCATCAAGCAGACGTCGGCCGTTCCGTGCTCATTGTTCGCGAGCAGTGTGGTGTGGCAATGATTGGGTGAGTGAGGCACTGCCGTCGAACTTTTCGATGGATCCGTGATCTCGGTTCGTCGGGATAGCCAGGATGACCGAGGCTCGGCATAGCTATTGGGGTCAGCAGGTGGGTAATTATGTGGGCGACGAGATGGTTAATGAATGAGATACCCTTGAGCGCAAGGGAATACCGAACTGATCCTAGTGGAGATGGGGTCGGCAACGTGCCAGTGATTGCCGTTGATCTGACTCAGAAATCCACCAGCGGTGCCGTCCAGTGAACCAGGGTTCCGCCCGCTGGCGGTGAAGCGATGCCGCAGGTGCCGCCCACCTGCTCGGCACGTCGACGCAGATTGGCCAGACCGCTTCGCCGCTGGTTGTCGGCGGGAATGCCGCAGCCGTCATCGATGATGTCGATGCTGAGCGCGTCGGCGACCGTCACGTCGATGCTCAAGTGGGCCGCGCCGGAGTGCCGGACAGCGTTACTGACCGCCTCCACGACGGCAGCTTCGGCGTTCTGAGCCAGATCGGAACCCACAGCGGTCATCGGACCGGACATGTGCAGCGTCGTGATAATGCCTCGGTTCTCCGTGAGATCGGCGACCACCTTCTGTATCCGCCGACGGAACCCGCCACCACGAGCGGTCGGGGACTGCAGTTCGAAGATCGTCGTGCGGATGTCCTCGATCGTGGTCTGCAGATCATCGATTGTGCGGTTGAGCCGGTCGGCGACTTCCGGTGAACGTGCGCGCGCGATGGTCCCCTGTAGATCCATGCCGATGGCGAATAGCCGTTGGATGACGTAGTCATGGAGGTCGTGCGCGATGCGTTCACGGTCGGCCAGGACCGAGAGCTCGCGGGCGTTTTCACGGTTTGCGGCGAGGGCTAGCGAAAGAGCGGCCTGGCTGGCGAAGTCACCTACCAGCTCGAGATAGCCGGCATCGAATGGTGTCTGGTCCCTGCTGCGGGCGACGGCAATCACTCCGATAACTGTGCGCTCGTAGCGCAGCGGCATCGCGATCGCGGAGCGCTCACCTGCATCGGTGAATGCCTGGATCGGGTATCGGAACGATTCGGTGATCAGCGGTGCCCCGGAGCGAAAGACATGGCCCGTCGTCGAACCTTCGACGGGAACCTCTTGCCCGACTACCTCGTTGGCGTGCACGCCAACCGCGGCGGACACGATCAGCGTGTCGATTTCCTCGGCCGGCAAGTCCGCATCAGTAGGAGTGAGGACGATCGCCTGCTCGGCGTCCGTCAGCTTCTGTACCTCCTCGGCGATCAACTGCAGGGGCCGCAGCGGCGAGTCGATACCCGTCACCAGTTCGGTGATGATCTCGCGGCTGGCTTTCATCCAGTTTGCCCGCCGCTCACTGCGTTCGAACAGTTGTGATTTGTCGATGGCCACCGCCGCAGCAGACGCCAACGCCTGAACGGCGACCTCATCGGATTCGGCGAATGTCCATGCTTGGCGGTCGTCGGTCAGATAGAGGCCGCCAAACATGCTCCCCCGGACCATGATCGGCACGCCCAGGAAGGCTCGCATCGCAGGGTAGTTCTCGGGAAACCCAACCGCCGCCGGGTGCGCGGTGAGATCATCGAGGCGTAGCGCGGATGCCTGGTCCAACACCACGCCGAGGATGCCTTTGCCCACCGGCGAACTGCCGATCCGCTGCACCGTGTCAGCATCCATTCCGGCGTGCACGAACGAGGTCAAGTTGCCGTCCGGGTCGCAGGTGGCCAACGCGCCGTAGCGGCTCCCGGTCAATTCCAGCGCTGCGGTGACGACGTGATGCAGCGTCTCGTCCAGGTCGAGATCGGAGCCGATCTTGACGATGGCGCGCAACAATCGTTCCATCTGGTCGCGAGCCGCCAGCATTTTGTCGAGCCCTTCGTGCATCTGGCCGATCGGTGCCCGCTGGCCCAATTCCGCAAATGTCGATTCGCTGTCATCGCTAGTCAAAGGCGCGAAACCTCCGCAACCGCCGTTGCCCGGTGCAAGCGTACGCCCGAACGAAGCGAACATTGCTAACCATGAGTGAATTTTGACCGCTGTACTGCATTCGAGCAGCCCACGCCGCCTTCGCTGGCCGCGACCTGGCCCAACGGAACGATGCGGCATTCGGCGGTCGGGTACACCCGCGGTTTAAACGGGTTTTGACCGTCGGCCGCGTTCGCGGTGACCTTCGGCCCTACGGTTGGAGTCAGCAGCGGCGTAACACCAACATTATGCGACCCAGACCTGATTTGCTGGCTGCTCCCGCGGTCGAGGTGACGACGCAGGGCCGGCTAGCCGGTATCGATGATTACCCGCGAGAAGCTTTAAATCGGGCTAGGTGAGATGCCAATGACCTCCACCAACAATTCTCGCCTTCTAGCTGGTGCGCCGAGCCTGGCTGCACTTTTCCTCGACCGGGTCGAGGCCACACCGGATAAGGAAGCATTTCGGTACCTGGATCACGGACGGTGGGTCTCGGTGACCTGGCGAGACTCTGCCGCCCGGGTGGAGTCGTTGGCGGCCGGGCTGCTCGCACTGGGCATCGAGCCGGAACAGCGGGTAGGGATCTCCTCCAACACGAGATATGAGTGGATCTTGGCCGACCTGGCGATCATGTCCGCCGGGGCGGCCACCACAACCGTCTACGCGAACACCAATGCGGCGGACACCGGCTACATCCTCGGCGACTCAGAATCCCGCGTCGTCTTTGCCGAAAACGCCGACCAGGTGGCGAAGCTGACCGAGAGTCGCGGCAGGTTACCCACCCTTGACAAGGTGGTGTTGTTCGATGGCTCGGCCGACGAGGATTGGGTAATAACACTGGAGGATTTGACCGATCTCGGTGCCAAGTATCTGGCCGAACATCCAGAGTGCGTGCGCGACGCCGTCGCAGCTATCACGCCGGATCGGTTGGCGACGTTGATCTATACGTCGGGAACCACCGGCCGACCGAAAGGCGTCCGGCTAAGCCATCAGGCTTGGGTGTATCAAGGGCTGGCCGTGGCCGCACTTGATGTGGTCGGCGAAGACGATCTGCAGCTGCTGTGGTTGCCATTGGCGCATGCGTTCGGAAAGGTGTTACTAGCTGCCCAGCTGGCCTGCGGTTTCGTTAGCGCGGTGGACGGCCGGGTGGACAAGATCGTGGAGAACACCGCGGCGGTTAAGCCGACTTTCATGGCTGCCGCGCCGCGAATCTTCGAAAAGGCGCACGCACGTATCGTCACCGCTGCACAGCGACAGGGCGGACCTAGGGCCAAGCTGTTCGAAAAGGCCGTCGCCGTGGGACTCGACGTAGACAGGAGCCGCCGATCCGGTCAACAGGTCGGACTCGCAAAGAGCCTTCAGCACAAGCTGTTCGACCGCCTGGTGTTCAGCAAGGTACGTCAGGTTTTCGGTGGACGTATCCGCTTCTTTGTGTCCGGCTCAGCGCCGTTGAACCGCGAGATCGCCGAGTGGTTTCACGCCGCAGGGCTGCTAATCCTGGAGGGCTACGGGCTCACTGAAACCGCGGGAGCGGGGTTCATCAACCGCCCGGATCACTACAAGCTCGGCACCGTCGGTCTCCCATTCGAAGGGACCGAGGTACGCATCGGCGCCGACGGGGAAGTCCAGATTCGCGGCCCCGACGTCATGGCGGGCTACCACAACATGGCCGAAGCCACCGCAGCAGCCTTCACCGAAGATGGGTGGCTGCGCACTGGAGACGAGGGCCGTTTGGATGACGAGGGCTTCCTCAGCATCATCGGCCGCATCAAGGACATGTTCAAAACCTCGGGTGGCAAATACATCGTGCCGCCGGCGATCGAGGAGAAGTTCATCGCTTTGTGCCCATACGCCAGCCAGTTCCTGGTCTTCGGGGAGGCTCGTAACTTCTGTGTCGCGCTGATCGCGCTAGACGCCGACGTGACGGCCAGTTGGGCCGCCGAACAGGGCTTGACCGGCGCGACGTACGAGGAATTGGTCGAGTTGCAGGCAGTGCGTGACATGATCGCTGAGTATGTCGGCAGACTCAATACCGAACTCAACCGGTGGGAAACGATCAAGAAGTGGGCCTTGCTGGAGCGCGACCTGACCGTCGAGGGCGGCGAACTCACACCGTCGCTGAAGGTCAAGCGGGCGGTGGTGGCCGAGCGGAATAAGGAACTCCTCGACTCCTTCTATGTGTGACGACTTGATGCGATCGCACGGTTCCAAGCGAGCCTGGCCATCCGCGCTTTCAGCGATGTTGTGACTTTGGGCCATATCCGCGGTGACTTGCTCCCCTGACCGGCCGCGACCGGGCGACGGATCATTGGAAAGTGAATCGGCGAGGCCGATCCACACCGGAGGTCGATAGATGGAACAGGACAAGTCGACGCCTAAGGCCAAGAACTGGACGGTCGTTCGCCGCGGCGGTTGTGGCGATGCGCGAGAACCAAGCGAAACAATTCAAGGGAGACAACGTGATTGCTGATTACTCTGCAAAGTCGGTTGTAGTGGGTATTGATGGCTCCCAGGCGGCAGTGGCAGCGGCCGTGTGGGGCGCTGACGAGGCGCTCCACCCCGATGTCGTCTTGAAGTTGCTCTACGTGATTGACCGTAATCGGGCCTTCACACCGGGCGTTGTCAAAGCCCAGCACTTTGTGGCGGAGGCCGCCTTGCAGGACGCGCACGCCGCGGTCGAAGCAACGCAGAAGCCGGTCAAAATCGAATTAGAAACCGTTCGTGGCGATCCGGGCACGACTCTAATTGAAGAGTCATGGTCAGCGGCACTCCTGTGCGTCGGTGCCCCGAAGGCGGTTCCCCACGGGCCATGTGATTCATTGGCCGCCAACATGGCTGCTTCGGCGCACTGCTCGGTGGCTGTCGTCCCCGCCGCGCAGTACTCGGCGCGGACGCGAACCGGTTGGGTGGCCGCTTTTCTGAACTCGTCGACTGCCGATTACGACGTCCTCCAACAATCCATGGAAGAAGCGCAGCTGCGCGAGCTTCCCCTGCGTGTGGTGAGGACGACCCACCCCAACGCGACCGATCCGCGGGGTAGCCAAGCAGACGCCGGAGATGTTCAGACGGATTCCGCGGTCGACGAGTCACTTGTCAACTGGGCTCGACGCTATCCCGGCATCGACATGCGCGTCGAGCACACCGACCAGCTCCTCCGGTATGTGGCAGCGCACGAAACGTCTATCCGATCGGTGGTTTTAGGCGCCGAGCACCACGAGGAAGTCGCGCAATTGGTTGAACTAACCAGGTCGAGGGCGCCGCTCGATGCAAACCCTTCGGTGCTCGTCGTCCGCGGTCAACACCCGTGAGCACGGAGAACCATTGCCGTGACATGGGATTCACGACCAACGTCCTCAACGGGGCGGGACTTCAGTTCCTGGCACCTCCCGCGAAACGAATCGCCCAGATCGCAGCTGGCATTGCAGCGCTCTACGCGGCGCGACGGTACTACCGCAATTGGGGCGCTACCAAGGAGGAGTGCCAGATGCGGTTGCCAGGCGACCAGTTGGTTGGCGACCCTGTCATCCAGGCGACTGAGGCGGTGTGGATCGACGCTTCGCCGTCCGCCGTCTGGCCATGGCTACTACAGATGGGCCAGGACCGCGGCAGTCTCTACTCTGAGGCGCTGGCGAACCTGATCGGCCTCCGCTTCCACAACGCCGATCGAGTGGATCCGGGATGGCAGCAACTCGCAGTGGGTGATGTCGTGCGACTGGCCCCGCAAGGCTGGATGGGGCTGCGCAATGGGCTGACGTTGAGCGTTGACGCGATCACGCCCGAAAGGAGTATCGTGCTGCGAGCCACGTCACCGAATCTGCCGCGGGCGGTGTGGTCATTCCATCTTCAGCCGCATTGGGACGACCGTAGCCGGCTAATTGCACGGGCACGGGTTGGCTTGCGGCACCCCGGTGAAGTGTTTGCCATGGAGCTCGCGAGACCGGCGATCGCCCTGATCACGCGGAGTGTGTTGCTTGGTATCAAGCGCCGCGTGCGGCGTGGCCATGCGCTTTCGCGGCGGACCCCAAGCCCGAGGTAGAACTTACTTCGGAGTGTTCTTGACTTCGAGCACGCGCTTGCGCAGGCCTTCGGTGGCCGTTTCCATTAGACCTTTGGCCCCTTTTTTGATCAGAAATCCCGGAAGCGGCACCAGAGGGTCAACGGTGAGCTCGAAGCGGACCCTGGTGCAATCGTCCTCGGGAGTCAACCTATAGCGGGCTTCCTGCGCGCGTTGTTGTTTGGCGCTGACCAGAGTCCAGCTCACGCCGTCGTCGTGCACAGAGTAGGCGAGCACCTGCTCATCGCTGACGCCAACAACTTTGACGACCTGCCGAGATCTGCTTGGGCGGCCTTGGTCGTCCCGCTCGAGGATTTCGACCTTCTTATGGGCCGAGGACCACTCGGTCAACGACTCAAGGTCGAGCAATACATCCATGATCTCGTCGGGCGTTGCCTCGATGAGGACCTCACGAGTCTGGGTGACAGCCATGCCGCGACTTCGCCAAGATCACCTGACGACGAGCAAGGAAAAATCGCTGCAGCGCAGAGCAAAGTCGCCAGGGAGACAACAACGGTGGATCGCCGCCGCTAGTTGCCATAACGGTTCCTTTGCGTCCGAGAGATTTTGCCGTGATGTCATCATTCGGCGATGCATAGTTTGCGGATAGGGCCGGAAGTCACCGAGGGGGACGGTCAGACGTAATACCTCGGTCTGAACCTTTCACCGGACCACCGTCAGCGACCGGGCCGGCCCGCCCTGTGTCGGCTCGACCTTCCGGCCGCAAAGCACGTCGGTGCGGCATGAATTCCAGCGACAGCAGAATTACTAACGCGGCCGGTATGTGTCGCATCGACAGGAGCACGTAGCGGTGTTGGCCGAATGAGTGGAACTTGCGGAGATAGCGGTATAGAGACTCAAGTCTGATCAGTGAATCACCCAGGTGAACAAGCATGTAGTAGGTGCTTTCAATCAGTCCGCGGTTTTTGTTGTCGAAGAGTTCAGGAAACGCGGCGAACGCCAATGAAAGCCGTTGGCCGCCCTGCTGTCTGCAGTCATTGATCATGTCGACGCTCAGTCGCTCGTCGATCCCGTTTGGTGCCCGGGGACGGCGCCACGGCACGTCAAGAGTCATGTCGCTGCCCTCGCCCGACGTTGCGTACCGGTGGAATCCTTGCACCCGGCCAGACCGGTCCCGCGCGACAATCAGCTTGATACCTGGGTAGCGGCCCTCGAGCACATGGTTGAGAATCATCGAAAATCCGCGCTCGACATGGGCCCCACGGTGTGACGCGTGCAGCACCTTTGCCAATTCGCCCGTCAGCGCATCGTCGAGTTCCTGTTCGGCCACTAGCTCAGTGGTGATCCCGACGTTATGCGTGCGCTGTACTGCCTGGCGCAGGTTACGGTATTTCCGCCCAGCCATGTTGAAGCGACACACATCGATTACCACGTCGCGCCCAATCGGTATGGGGCGCAGCGATTGACCGATCACATCGGCATTACGCCATAGTCCAAGCCACTGCTCACCGCAGCCGAGGACGATGATGCGCCAGCCGCGGCTGTGACACATCACGGCGAACTCGCGCACTAACTTCGGGAACCGGTCACATTGACCGATGGGGTCGCCGCTGACTACCGCAAAGCCCAGCCGCGTGCGATAGGCGATCGCCGCGGTGCCATCGGCTTCAAAGTAGTAGCTCTTTGTTGATTGCATCGCGAACGGGGCAAGAGGATCGCCGTGGGTCGCCTCGATGAGTGCCCACACTCGCGGCAGCGCACTGGGGTCCCGCCGCGACGCCGTCGGCCACATCAGTACTGCGCCGGCGCCCGCGACCAGCCCGTCGCCGAGCAGGTCGAGCGAAACCGAGTGCGCACCCAGGCCGGTCAAAAACATCACCACTGCGATGGCGGCGTGAGAAGCAGTCACGGGCCGACCCAGCAGGCTGCCGCGCGCAGCCAGTATCACCGCTATCAACAGTGATAGCGACCATGTCAGCCGGCCCGGGGTGTGCCAATCGGCAGCGTGATGGTCGCGGGCCACCAACAGGATCAGCCACCCCAACGTGCCGGCTATCGCCAGCCTGCCGATCCAGCGGACCTGTCGCGGGTCAACGCTGACCATCACGCGATCGCGCACGCCGACCTTAGCTAGGCTCGCTGCCTCCATCGCAACTCCCACTCGCGTAGGTGAAGCCGTGTTTCCAGGGCCTCGTTCAGTGCGCCGTCGCGGCATGGCTGAGCGCCTCGTCGGGCCGACCGTTGGGCGAGGTGGACCTCGATGCGGTCGACTCGCGCGTCAGGAAACTGGTGAGTTCTCCGATCGCGCTCATTAATGGGGCAGGAAAGACGATAGTCGTGTTTTTCTCCACGCCGAGTTCGGCCAGGGTCTGTAGATTTCGCAGCTGCAAGGCCAGCGGGTGCTTCATCATGGTGTCGGATGCGTCGCCGAGCGCCGCGGCGGCGCGTGCTTCGCCCTCGGCGGCAATGATTTTGGCTCGCTTCTCGCGCTCGGCTTCGGCCTCGCGGGCCATCGCGCGTTTCATGCTGTCCGGAAGTTGGATGTCCTTGAGCTCTACCAGGGTGACCTCCACACCCCATTCCACGGTGGTGGTGTCGAGGATCTGCCGGATGCTGGCGTTGATCACTTCTGTCTTGGCGAGCACGTCGTCGAGGCAATGTTGCCCGACGACGTTGCGCAAAGTGGTTTGTGCAATTTGATCAATGGCGGCATGGACGTTTTCGATGACGACGACCGATTTGCGGGCATCGATGACGCGGAAGTAGGCGACGGCGGCGATGTCCACGCTGACGTTGTCGCGGGTGATGATGCCCTGCGACTGAATCGGCATGGTCACGATGCGCATCGATACCCGCCACAGGCGGTCGATGACCGGAATGATCAACCGCAGCCCGGGTTCACGAACCGCGATGACCCTGCCGAGGCGAAAGTGCACACCACGCTGATATTGTTGCACCACCCGAATCGAGGCGGTCATCAACAGCACCACCAGGATCACCACGAAAGCCGCTAGAACTGTTGCGCTTTGGCCCATCACGACCACTCCAATCTGCTCGTCCGGCTGCCGAACCGTTGCAGTAGCAACGTCAGCAACCGGGTACGTCAATGACGCTAGAAGTTCTACCGCTGTGGGTCAGCGGCAAGAAGTCCCCGCCCGCCTGGCCGAAAGGCCCTTTCTATAAATCGGACGCACCCCATCCTTCACGACCGGTAGTCGCCGGGCGCCCTGCGGCGATGCATTTGTCGAAGCCGCACGTCGCGGTCAGCGCTAGGTCTGGAGCACTCGCGGAGGCGGCTTGCCGGCAGTATCAACCCATTTCTCAACGTGATTCGCTGTGGAATTCTGAAGTCGGCCCGAATCGTCCGCCGGATAGGACCTCGTAAAGGTCGGTAAACAGGCCGTCGGATCCGGCTTTGATGCCACGGCGGCCATCACTCACTGTCAATGCTCCATTGCGCCACTGTCCGCCGTGAGCGCGCCCATGAGCAGGGTCGGAAGTCCTTCGCTTGAAGGACGAACGACACTGCAAAGCCGCCCAGAGCGGTCCTATCGTGAATCAGATGATCAGCGTTGAACCCGTCACCATCCTCTCGGCAAGCGAAAGCTGGGATCTGCTGGCAAGCGTGGCGTTAGGGCGTCTCGTCACGAGCGTCGAGAGCCAGCCCGAGATCTTTCCAGTCAACTTCGTCGTCCAGCGACGCACCGTGCTTTTTCGCACCGCCGAGGGCACCAAGTTGGTCAGCGCCGCGATCAACAATCGTGTTCTTTTCGAGGCCGACGATCACGATGCCGCCGAAGGCTGGAGCGTGATCGTGAAGGGCACGGCACGCATGCTCCGTACCAATGAGGAGCTTAAGGAGGCTGAGCGGGCGCAGTTGCTGCCCTGGATTGCGACCTTGAAGCAACATTACGTTCGCATTCACCCGGTCTCGATTACCGGCCGCCGTTTCCGGTTCGGTCCGGAACCCAGCCCGGAATCCACATTCGCCTGATTCGCACCCTCCGGGGAGCCGGCTGCCACCTGATCAATCGTTCGGCTAGCGCCATAAACGAAGGGGTGCGGCGCCCGACGAGCCTCTCAACCACCACAGTGCTTCGACGATCGCAGCGCCGAACAAACCGATCGCCAGCGCGGTGGCGGTCAACGCGATGTTCGAGGGATCGAGCATGAATTGCTCCCGCGCGAACGGAATGCTGAAGATCACCACGTACGCGGTGCCGGACAGCGCGACCAACACGACCCGCCACCAGGAGTACGGCCGCGCCACCACCGCGAGCACCCACACTGCGATCACCAAAAGGGTGATCAACGCCGATGTCGACGCCTGCATCTGCTGGGCCGGGGTGGCCGCAGCGCCCCTGACGGCCAACAAATAGCATGCGAAGGTGGCGATCCCGACGACTGCACCATTCGGCACCGCGGCCGTCATCACCCGCCGCACGAAGCCGGCTTGCGCACGTTCGTTGTTGGGTGCCAGCGACAGGATAAACGCGGGAATGCCAATGGTGAACCACGCGGCTGTAGTGACTTGGATTGGCTGGAACGGGAACATCAACGCGTTGACGCCTAACGCCTTAGCGCCCAGGCCGGTGACACCGATCAGCAGCGCCAGCAGCACCGAGTACACGGTCTTGGTCAAGAACAGGTTGGATACCCGTTCGACGTTGCCGATCACGCGGCGTCCTTCGCCCACCACGTAAGGCAGCGTGGCGAACCTGTTGTCCAGCAGCACAATCTGGGCGACGGCCCGTGCCGCCGAACTCCCCGCCCCCATGGCGACGCCGATGTCGGCGTCCTTCAGGGCCAGCACATCGTTGACACCGTCACCGGTCATCGCCACAGTATTGCCCCGTGATTGCAAGGCGCGCACCATCGCACGCTTCTGGTCGGGGCGGACGCGGCCGAAAGCGGTGTATTTCTCCAGTGTTCCGGCTAGCTCATCGGGATCGGTGGGCAACTTCCGCGCGTCGAGCACCTCCCCGGACAAGCCCAATGCTGACGCTACCGCACCCACCGATACTGCATTGTCGCCCGAGATCACCTTCACCGAAACCTTCTGCGCAGCAAAGTAGTCCAACGTCTCGCGGGCGTCGGGCCGAACCCTTTGCTCGAGCATGACCAGGGCGCCGGGGATGACGTCGCCCGGCGCGTCGGGATGGTCGACAGGCAGATTGGTGGACCCCAGCAGCATTACGCGCAGCCCGCGGGATCCGGCCTGCTCGGCCTGCTCCGCGACCCCTGAAGATGGGTCCAGCAGCACGTCCGGCGCCCCGAGAACCCAGTTGCCCCGCCCGGAATAGGAGACGCCGCTCCACTTGGTCGCCGACTTGAACGGAGCGGTCGCCGTGGCGGTCCAGCCTGGTGGGTTGCGGTAGGCCTCGGCGATGGCCTGGATGCTGGCGTTGGGGCGGGCATCGTCGGCGGCCATCGACGCCAGCACATCGACGATGGTGTCCATGCCGGTCGCGGAGTCGAGCCGCCGCACGTCGGCGACCTGCATCCGGTTCTCGGTCAGGGTGCCGGTCTTGTCGGCGCATACCGTGTTGACCCGGGCCAGGCCCTCGATCGCGGGCAACTCCTGTACCAAGCATTTGCGCCGTCCTAGGCGAACGACCCCGACCGCGAACGCGATCGACGTCATCAATACCAGGCCTTCGGGAACCATCGGGACCAGCGCCCCCACCGTGCGCAGCACCGACTGCTGCCAGCCGGCATGAGTGGTGAACAGCTGTGTGTAGATGATCAATAGCCCAGCGGGAATCATTAGGTAGGTGATGAACGCCAGGATCTTGTTGATCCCGGTGCGCAGTTCGGAGCGCGCAAGGGTGAACTGGCTAGCCTCTTGCGTGAGCTGGGAGGCGTAGGCGTCGTGTCCGACTTTCGTGGCCCGGTACGCGCCGGTGCCGGCGACGACAAAGCTGCCGGACAGCACCGCGTCGCCGGTGCCCTTCAGGACTGAGTCGGCCTCGCCGGTAAGCAACGACTCGTCGACTTCGAGGCCGGATTCCTCGACCACCACTCCGTCGACAATGAGCTGGTCGCCCGGGCCCAGGTCGATGATGTCATCGAGCACTACGTCGTTGGGCAGGAGTTCACGTGTCCCGTTTGTGCGGCGCACCAGTGGTTTGGCCTGCCCGACGATCGCGAGTTTGTCCAGCGTCTGTTTGGCTCGTAGTTCCTGCACCGTGCCGATGAAGCTGTTGGCGATGATCAAAACCCCGAACAGACCGTTGATCACCGAACCGGTCGCCAGCACGATGGCGAACAGCACACCTAGGATCGCGTTGATCGGGGTGAACACGTTGGCCCGCACGATGTCGGCCACGCTGCGCGTCGCCCGGCTTGGCACGTCATTGGCTTTGCCCTCGGCAACCCGCTGGGCCACTTCGGCGTCGGTGAGCCCGGTGGCGAGCGACGACGTCATGGAGCGCAAGCCTATCGAGCGAGCCCGGGAATCCGTCGATTCCGGGGCCAAAAGTCACTCAAGACTGCTGGCATTCGTCCTCTGGTCGACCGGCCCTCCCAATGAAGGCCGCGGGAAAGGCCAGCAGCAAGTTCCGATCTGACTGGTGACGATCGTCGACGGTTGCGGCTCAATGCATTACGAACCGTTGATGATCCATTGTCGTGCTTGCTCGATCTGCTCGCCGGGAAAATGCCGAATCTTCGCTGACACAAAGTGCGTTGCCAGATGCTCGGCGACATCCCCGACGTGTGAGTCGGTGACGAGCGCGACCTTCTTGATGTGCTTTTGATGATCCCGAACGAAGCGAAAGTGGGTGACCATCGCCCCAAAACTGTCCCAGCCCGGGAATGCCGGGGCGTTGATAATGAGGCCCGCAAGATCGCCAGTTGCCTCGATCTGGGGATCAACCGCTTTTGCCAATTCGGCGAAATCTTTCTTGGCGAGCGCGGATTTGGGTCGCACCTGCAGGATGGAATGCGCGGTATCCAGGTCGTAGTCGATCATGTTCTGCTCCTAGAGAATCGTTGTGGTCAGAGGCTGAGGCGGCGACGGTGGTGATCACTAAGCCTCGACCGGCCGCGCTACGATCACAGGCATATGGACGGATTGAACGACCGCGTTGCTGACCGAACCCAGAAGCGTGCCCGCGAGACGACCCCGGCCGTGGCTCCCCAGGACGATTAGCTGCGCGGATTCCGATGTATCGACGAGCGCGCGGGCCGGCCGATCGCAAACGATGAGCCTGTGCACGGTCACGTCGGGGTAGCGTTCTTGATACCCTGCCAACGCCTCGGCCAGAAGGCGCTCTTCTTCGGCCTTCACCAACGACCAGTCCAAACCCGGAAGTTCGAAAACTTCCTTGTCGCTCCAAGCATGCAGTGCTATCAAGTCGACGTGGCGACGCGACGCCTCGTCGAACGCGATTGCAGTAGCGAGTTCTGAGGCTGGCGAGCCGTCAGTTCCCAAGAGCACGGGAGCCTGTGCGGGATGTGGCATCCGCGGATCCTCGTCGCGGATGACCGCGACAGGGCAATGTGAATGCCGCATCAGCTCAGAACTGACGGAGCCGAGCAAACCGTGAGCCAATGCTCCCCGTCCGTATGTGCCCACGACCATGAGCTCGGCCGTTTTGGACAGGTCGGCGAGCGTCGGGACGGTTGCCGAAACCAACAATTCGCTGTCGATCGGTATCGGCACATTGTCGTTCGCGGTATCACGCGCGATCTTCAACGCGTCTGCGAGGATCCTGCGACCCTCGTTTTCCTGCCATTCCGCAAATCGGTCCAGCGTTGGGGCCTGCGCCCACGTCGAAACGGTGGGATTGACCACGTGGACCAGGGTTAGCGGTATCTTGCGCGTGACCGCGTCATGCGCTGCCCAAGATACAGCGGCATTCGATGCTGCCGATCCATCGACGCCGACGACGATGCCATGGTTCTTGGTGTGTTTTGGCATTTCACTCTCCTTAAGTCAAAAGCAACGCTAGGCCGCGTCGGATCGCCCGTCACGAGGCATTAGTCCTCAAATTCGCGGGCGTAGGACCCTCGTCCGTGCGATGCTGCCGACCGCACTCGGTGCCCGTAGTGCAGCAGAATCGATTCTGGTAGGTACGACGGTTCAAACACTGCGATCGACGCGGCAAAATTAAAAGCTGAATCACACTGCCGAATTTCTGGCCCGCACTGAGGAACCCGTCCAGCTGGCCGTCGTGGGCAGTGACGCGGCGGGTCACATCGCCCGAATTGTCGGTCGAGTAGGTCACTCTTTGTTTGACCGCGCCGCGTATTCGGCACTGGTGGTCCGCAGCTGACGGTGAGCGCCACCGTTGACAAATCATCAAATGCACGTCGGTGTTTTGTTCACGAACGCGCGCCGGCCGGTAGCTCGAGTACTTGCACAGTGCTCGATCACCTTCGTCGCGGGTTACTGAGAAAGGCTTCGTAGGTTAAGGGCTAATGCGAGTTGTGCCAGAATTTTTCAGCCTGGTCGGTGCAGTCGCCTAACGCTTGGCTGGTGTCGATGGGGTGAGCAGTGTCCCACGCGTCGTCGCGGACCGCCAAGGCCCGGGCGATGTGCGGGGTCGCGTCCGAGGCGCTTGGCGCCCGGTGCCCTACTCGCTCGACTGCTGCGCCCACTGACGTCCAGCAGACGATCTCGAGCAGTGTCGATGCGGTCTGGCTGGCTAGCGCATGGGCCAGACGACGATGACGGGGATCCCGCCAGGTGCCGTCGAGGATCACGGGTCTCCCGCCAGTCAGGGATAAGCGTGCGCGTCGGATGACTTCGTGATACACGGCAGCGACCTGGTCCGGCCGATAGAGGCCCTCGTCGAGGATGCCGGCTTCGCCGTCGATCGTGCCGTGCTTTTGCAACTCACGTCGCACATCGTCGGTGGAGATCACTTCTGCGCCAACACGTTCGGCGAGCGAATGGGCGAGTGTGGTCTTGCCGGTGCCAGGGGCGCCGCCGATGAGGACCAACCGAAGCGCCCCGGCCGTTAGATGTTCGACCGCCAGCGTTAAATGACGCGACGCGTCAGCGGAGGCATCGCGGTTTTTCTGCGCGAGCCGTATACAGTCGACCTTCGCCCGGACCACTGCGCGGTAGGCGATGTAGAAGTGCTTCAGCGAAGCTGGGGCGTTGTCTTTGGCAAAGTGACTGTAGGTATCCAGGAAGTAGTCGGCAAGGTCTTTGCGTCCGAGGAATTCTAAATCCATCGCCAAAAACGCCGCATCGTCGATGCGGTCGACGTACCGCAGATCATCGTCGAAATCCAGGCAATCGAGCAGCACCGGACCGTCAGGCATGCAGAAGATGTCATCGGCCAACAGATCGCCGTGTCCGTCGACGATACGTTCATCGACGATGCGCTGCCCGAACAGTGCCGCACGACCTGCAATGTAACCTCTTGCCAGGCATTCGATTTGCCCGAGTAATTCGGGCGGCGCCACTGTTCCGGCGAAGTGCGCAAGTTCGGCAAGATTTTCTTGCCACCGTGCGCTGATGGCGCCAACCTTGCCTTGCGCGTCCACGGGCCGCCTGTGATGCGCGCGGTTGTGAAAGGTCGCCAATGCTTCCGCGATGTCGGCCAGTTCACCTTCCACCGGGGCGCCACGTTTCACCAGCGTGGCTAGTCGCCGGGAGTCGGGGTAGCGGCGCATGACGATGACAGGCTCAGCGGGACCCCCGGCAGGATCGCTCCAGTGCCCTACTCCCAGGTAGCTCTCGGGCGTCAGCCGGCTGTTGAGCAGGACTTCCCGGGCGCAGGCCCGCTCGCGGCGGTCGACAGTGCTGAAATCCAGGAAGTCGGTTGTAACGGATTTCTTTGCCTTGTACGCCTTGTCACCGGCGAGCACGACGACACCCGTATGTGTTTCGTGCACTTCGAGATACGGGCTGATCTCTCCCGCGGACACTTCAGGTACCTGACCGGCCTGTTCCATGGCACGATCCTGTGCCGGTGCGAGCGCTCGGCGTAGCGTCGGAGGGCCACAGTCGTGGCGGTGAAGGTCACTACGTGCCAGGGCCGAAAGTCCCTGCCGCATAGATAGGCGAACGGCGACGCCGTCGGGACCAACGACTCTAGCAGCGCACAGCGCCCTCGATAGGGTCGATCTCAGGCCGAACGGAGGAAATGACATGCCTCAAGCGGTGCTGGACATGGAGGTGGTTAAGAGGGCGGTACAGCTGGCGTGCCGCGCGCCGTCGGTGCACAATAGCCAGCCGTGGCGCTGGGTAGCCGAGGGTGCAGGGCTACACCTGTTCGTCGATCGGTGCCGGTGGGTGCACAGTGCCGACCGGTCCGGCCGGGAGGCGATCATCAGTTGCGGGGCTGTCCTCGATCACCTTCGCATCGCCATGGTGGCGGCTGGCTGGCAGGCGCACATTGAGCGGTTCCCCAACCCGAACAATCGAGATCATTTGGCATCGCTCGAATTCAGTCCACTCGAATTCGTCACCGACGCTCAGCGCAAGCGGACCGAGGCGATTCTGCAGCGCCGAACCGACCGGCTTCCGCTGGGCCGCCCGACGTACTGGGCGTCGTTCGAACCGGTGTTGCGCAGCAGTGTCGACGAGAGTGTCGCGATGCTCGATGTGCTCTCCGATGACGTGCGACCACAGCTGGTCGAGGCGTCGCAGCTTACCGAGGCGCTGCGCCGCGACGACGCTTCATACCACGCCGAACTGCAATGGTGGACATCGCCTTTCGCGCTATCCGAGGGTGTGCCTCCGGACGCGCTGGCATCCGACTCAGAACAGCAGCGGGTCGACGTGGCGCGGGATTTCCCCTCCCGCAGCCATCTGGACCGCCGCGTGGACGTCGCCGTGGATTGGTCGAAAGTCCTTGTACTGTCGACCGCTGAGGACACCCGAACGGACGTCTTGCGCTGCGGCGAAGCCCTGTCCACCGTGCTGCTGGAGTGCACGATGGCCGGCATGGCGACCTGCGCGCTGACTCATCTGATCGAGTTGCGCGACAGCCGCGATATCGTTCGCACGCTCATCGGCGGACGCGGGGAGCCGCAGGTGCTGATCCGTGTCGGCATAGCGCCGCCCATGGAAGACCTTCCTGCGGCAACACCACGACGGCCGCTCGACGATGTGCTGGAAATCCGCTAGCCAATCCGGGCGGTCTTGCGAGTTCTGACGGCATTTCCCACCCGTGAGCGCGCGCAGAATCGCACTCGTGAGCCCTGTTTCGTTCGATGCCGCTTCTGCTCGCGCAGGTCCGGTGACCTTTGGCCCTGGCCAGCAACCAGCTCCGTGACGTAGCACGGTAAGTAT
>Ga0209040_10000117_pt1 | contig 49611 bp, 38 predicted proteins | sample BogFormECP12_OM3_FD_188240 | JGI IMG/M metagenome (GOLD analysis project Ga0209040, IMG submission 188240) | Bog forest soil microbial communities from Calvert Island, British Columbia, Canada - ECP12_OM3 (SPAdes) (version 2) | ecosystem: Environmental > Aquatic > Freshwater > Wetlands > Bog ... | reverse complement strand
CGTCCAAGCGAATCAGCCTGTGAGACAACGCAAGTCCCTCCACAGCGGGGCAGTATCACAAGCAGACGTATTCGCATTACATGCGAATAACCAATTTACTACTTGGCGAATAACCAATTTACTACTTGACATAATGTCGCTTATCGGCAAATCAGGTCTGGGCGCAACGAGTTCCAGTAAACCGACGCTGGGGGCTGACGGTACTCGACGAGCTCTGAATCGGCGTGCGCCCGTTCGGAAGGCGGCTGCGCAAGACACCGCGGCCCACCGAAACGCCGATCAACCGGCTACCAGAACCCCAGTTCGCGTGGCGGTCGTCGCGCACTGACCATCCCGCGGCCCGCCCAATGGACTTGCCAACAACGGTCCGAGATCTCGCTGCGATGGTTGCTTCATGTGAATCACATCGCGCAGACGTCGCTGAGGAGATCGGACCAGACAAACACGACCACCACCACCCGGCGCGCGAGCCAGTCGGGATCGTGGTCTTGGCGATTCGAGGACGGGGAATGCGATGAGCCTGTTGACGCTGGCGTCTTGTCGCGATCGCTCGTGACCTCACGGATGCCGGACAGCCGCTGGCCAAAAACCCGGCCCTGTCGACGATGCGGGTCCTGGCTTCCTGGCCCCGGCGCGGAGCAACCAGCTCCCGACGGACAGCCCGCGGGGCATGCGGCGGAGCAATCTGCGGGTCAGCCAAATGGCGGCGGGCAGGTGCCGGCGGGGGGTGTGGCCAGCTTCGCTCAGCTGCTGGTCGCTCAGATCCCGAGCGAGGCGCTGCTGGCCTACACCACCCTGCTCGCCCTGTTTTCCGTCGGTGGTGGCGCCTACAACACCGGCCGCTGGGGCCTTTATGCGGCCGCCATTGTGGTGTGCGGGGTGGCCGTGATCGGCGGCTACCTCGCGCAGCGGGACTACGGCTTCGATGACACGCAGAGCGGGCCCGCACCGGGCGACGGGTCGGCCCCGCCCAAAGCTGACGCGCCGGCCCCCGCCCAGGTCTCTGCGCTCGGCAAATCGCACCTGCCATATCTGCCTGTTCTCACCGCGGTCCTGTCGATGGCGGTTTACGGGCTGACGGTGCCGGGTTCTCCGCTGCAGTTCGACGTTTCCGCGACCGCGTTCGCGATCTACTCCGGCTGCCTGGCGGTCGGCGGCGGCGTGATGATGTCGATATTCGCACCGTTCCTCGGCAAGGGCAACGCCGCAAAAATCGTCGCGAAGTAACCTGGCAGCGCCTCGCTGGCACAATATTCCGCGGAAGGTGAGAACGGGTCGCCGTGGTGACCGGTTCGACTCCGGTTTTTACTAGGCAAAGGGCGCCTTTTACTGTTTTCCGTGACGAACCTGCCAAACTTGTAAGCCGCGCCCGGTCATGAACATCATGATTCCATCTCGCCGCACAAGCTCCGCCTTAATATCGCCCTACCACAAGCCTTCCGACCGCGCATCAGGCGCGGCTGATAGGCGAATCGCATCGGTGCGATCGATGGCCCGGTGCCGCTTGAGCCGCGTCCGCGCCAAAGATGCCACTCCCCCGCCGTACGGCAGGAGGTTCTCCGATCCCGGCGGCGTCAGTTCCGCCCGCCACAGCATGCCGGCGAGCGCGCGAGCCGTGAAAGCGCCACGGCTGAACCCGAAAACGCAAACGGAATCACCCGTTCGCCAATGTTGCATCAGATACCGATACGCCTGCGCCACATTGGTTTTCATTCCCCTACCGAAGGCGCGCATGAACAGTAGCGAGGCGGTGCGCCAGATGGCCGAGTCGCGCTGGCCGGAGCCAGTGTGCCGACGGCGGGTCGCAATAAGCGAGTTGGCTGTTGGGATCGGCCTTGTCGAGCATGTCGAACAGCTTCGCGCTCCGCAAAATCGATCCACCGTCGAAACGAATACCCGTGTTGCCAAGAGGTTAATGTTTGCCGCCCGAGCGAAGGGCGCTTTTCGAGCAACCGATGCGGCCGTCGCCTCTACGAACACCGACGGCCGCCTGACCTCGCTCGACCAGTTGCCGAGCAAAAACTGCTGTGGCGCATGCCTTCTCTGTACCGACTCGGCCGATTGCGTCCACGGTGCCGATTGGTCCTGACGCACATCTCGTCATGGGACGTGATTGTGCCCTCATGCCTTTCCAGTCGAGCACCAGGCCAGCAGTGCTCAGTGGGACAGTCAGCCGGGCGTGGCGGGCAGGTCGCGGTCGGTGCCGGCCAGGTAGGTCCTTAGGCTCATGTCGTCAAACCGAAACAGCTCGGCGGTGACGGCGCGATCCTTGCGCCGCGGCGTGACCGCCACCGGCACTAAAGTGACGGTTTTGAGACCGTCGCGGTTGGTGGCCATGACGTGCTGTAGCGCGGCAGTGATGGTGACGATTTTGGTGGTCGGGGTCAGGTGGTGCGGCGGCCGGAGGTCGCCGAAAGCACGTTGGGTAGGCACGTCGCAGTGCCCCACGTCGCCGTAACAGCCGCCATGCCCGAAGATGACGAACCGGCCGCCGTATCCGTGCTCGGCGTCGTGGGCTGTGGTGTCGGTGGCGCGGGGATTGTTCAAGAACACCAGCACCTCATAGCTACCCCCGGAGTGGTCTACACCGGTGAACACCAAATCTGCGCGGGTGAAGCGCTGCCCTTTGAATTGCAGCGGCGCAACGAGGATCCCGTCTCGCTTCCCCGCCTTCATGTCGGTTGCGGTGGCCATGTTCTCGCTCCTGGTGCTAGGTGATCGCGGCGACCGCGTACTCGTAGCCGAGCTGGCTGATATCGAGGACCTGCGAAACCGTCAGCGGAAACGGATCCAGGGCGCTGTTCAACAACGGTGCGGGCACCGAGACATTCGGATGCCTCATCTGCCACACATACCACAATCGGTCGATCATCGCATGGTGCGCCCAGAACACAGGGTCGAACGCGGCGATCGGGATGATCGACATCGACCCGCCCACCCAGACGTGAACGTCGTTGTGGACATTCTCCAGGCGATTGGAGAAGTCCTCGAAGGTGGGCGCATCCAGGATCGAGTCGATCGTCGCGGCTCGCGGCAGCGCGTCGGGGACATCGGGGTCGCGGACGGTGACCGGGTTGTCGCCATCGCTCATGACGCCGGGAAAGGACGTGCGGAGCTGTTCGATATCGGAGGCGCTGATGGCCACCGTCGCGCTTTGCAGCGGGTTGTCGGCTGAGGTGTCGGTGTAGCTGTCGGGGACCCCTTGGGTGTGGGACGCGGTGCTGGTCCAGTCCCACCACGGCAACGTCACACCGGCAACCTGGTCCTGCAAGGACTTTTCAAACAGATACAGGTAGGCGCGGTGCCAGGGCAGGAACAGCGGGTTGCCGTGCTGGCACGATATCGGCAGCGGCAGCCCGTGGATTCCGGCCCACGCCGAATAACCGCGATCGTCGCTGATGCCCATCGACGCGGTGACCGCCTGGCGAAACGATGCGAGCTGGTCGCTGGTCATCGACCGCACTTCCACCCGCACCTGCATTGATGTCTCCGATCGGTCCGCAGCGCGGCACTGGAACAGGTGGTTCACGCCGATAACGCCGAAACATCGCTCGGCCGGGATGATTGTAGTTGTTCACGCGGTGGTGAGCAGGCGCTACGGCCTACCTAATTTAGGGTGGGCACCCGTCGGTTTCCCTGCAGGTTAGGGCATCTCGCGGATGCCGCCGCCCATCGCGGCGATGAGTATCCAGGCTGCGGTGATCAGCGGAGTCGAACGGTCCGCCGAAGTCACACGAACTCGACATTGGGTGCCGACCGGCGTGGTATGTCGGGGTTTTCGCCGATGTGACCCCTCGTTGTAGACGCCGTGATAGCCAGCAGGCGCAGCCGCGCAACCGCTCTTCGTCGACCACGATAGTCACGTTCACATCGGAATACCCCCACGCCAGCGCTGCGGGGCTCGCGCACCACATGTGACCGACGACATTTCTTGGCCGCCGCTGCTGGCGTTTCAGGTCGGTGGCGGTCTACAGGTTGTTCAAAATCGCCGTGCCGTCCGGTGTACCCAGTCCTGTACACGCATTCCAACCTGGCCCGGCGTCATACCCCTTGACCGTGTTCGTGATGGCGTTCGTGCCCGAGGTGACCTCGTGGACAACGCCCTTGGCCACATTGGAGTAGAGGAAGGGGTTGAGGAAGCCGACATTCTTTTGCTTCGCCTGGTTCAGCAGGGCAACCAATGCCGCCATCAGCGGAGCGACCGCGCTCGTTCCGCCCGAAGCGCCTTCCTGGCGATCGACACGCGTGAAGTAGTTGGTCGCGCTCATCGCGATGTCGGGTACACCACGCCCGGGCTTCCCGTTATCGATCGAATCGATTTTGTTGGCGGCGGTTTGGTAGGACGGCACCGGGAAGACTTCGCTGATTCCGCCGCCGCTGGCCCAGCCGCCACCACCGGGAGTGTTCGGATCGAAGGGCGTGCCATCGTTCCAGACCACGTCGCTGCCGTTGTCGATTTGCGTGCCACCGCAACCCAGGACGACGTCGTCGCACGCCGGATGATCGACGTGAATCTTGTGATCCCAGTGCGCCCCGTCGAGATCCGCTGTGCCGTGATCGCCCGATGCGATGCAAACCGTGATGCCCAGCGCGCCCGCCGCGACAAACAGTTCATGGAACGCATTGATGTTCATCTGATCGGTGTTCGACGCCGGCTCGGGGCCGCCCCAGCTGATTGACATCACGCCCGGTTTGCGCTCGGTGTCGTGGACGGCGGCACTAATCGCGTCGATGAACCCCTTGTCGCCGTTGTTCGGGGCGAAATAGATGGCAAACTTTGCGTTTGGCGCGACGGCTCCGGCTACCTCGATGTCGAGCATCACTTCGCCATCGGCGGAGTCCGCCGTGGTCGGTTTGTCACCGGCCCTATCGACCGAGATTGACGCGACCGTCGCCGTCTGCACGCCGATTTCGTTAAAAAACACTTTCAAGTCACTGGTGCGATATCCGCCGCCAAGTTCGATGATGGCGATGGTTTGTCCGGTGCCGTCGAGCTTCGTGCCGTTGGACTGCGTCGGAAAATGGTAGCGCGACGCGAATTCGGTGGCGGCGACGCCGTTCTGCCCGCCAGGACCGGCCGCCGCGGCGCTGCCTTTTGCTGACGCGGCTTTGCGATCGCGGTTCGCTGCGCTGGATCCGCTGGCTTCCCCGCGACTCGGCGTCGATCTGCGCCCGCGAGTCGCCGCGCGGTGCTTGGGTCGAGTATCGAATCCAAACACGCCGGTGATGATGGGAGCCAGCTCCTGCGGCACCGCGATTTCGCCTTGTCGCCCGCGATAGGTTCCCGTCGAATGGTGATACATACCGACATCGGCATGAAACGCCGCCCGCAGGTCGGCAAGCGTGCCTCTCAATTCAATCGTGCGCGCGGCGGCGCTGCGATGCACTACAAACAGGTCGTGCTGCTGCGCGAAGGCTTCGACCTTGTCGAGGTCCTCTTTCGAAGCACCGTGCTGTTCGGCGAGTTGCTCGTGGGTCAGGTATTCGCGCTTCGCGAGTGGCTTTGCGGCCTGCTCGTACACGCGCTTCTCAAGCGCCTTAGGATCTCCAGCCGAGCGAACACGCACCGTCAAGCTAGCCAATTCCGACTGGTTCACGGGGCCTGCGGACCTGGAGTTGGGCAGCAAACTTTTCTTACTGCCCGGCAGCGGGACGTATACGGCCATGATCTTTTCTCCTTTACAACTTGGCGGCAGCGCACCGTTCGTGTCGACGATGAAAAGTTCCAGGCGACCGTCCGGGCGCAGGGGCTGGCGACATCCGCAGGTTCACCTCCGGGGTGTACCGAGCGATGCCCAGCGCAACCAGCCGCTGTTGGGCGCCATCTCCCACTGGTGCCACAGCGCCTGATTGCCGGCAGCATCGACGCGAAGAGCGAAGACTTCCAGTCGCCCGCCGGCATCGGGTGCAACCCACGTTGTTGACGCCATTGTTCTGGCCTCCTCCGGATCGGATGAACGATGGTGATCTAGCTGGAACCGGAATGGACCTGGTATAAGGTTTCAGCCCGACGGGAACGGAAACAAGACGCTGGTCCGCTCAGCGGACCAGCATCCTATCGGGAGCCGCACCCAACCCCTACAGGCTCGCTCCGCAGGTTGATGACTTGTAGCAGATCGTCGACGCACGTCTGGACGACGTTGGCGAGCACCAAATCGGTTGTGCTGCAGGCGGCTGAGTCCAGGTCCATCACGCAGCGGCCGGCGGCCGTGGCGTGTCCGGTTAGGTTGTTGCTGGACATGACGACCGCTCGAACGGATAGGATTTCGGATCCTTGAGACTAGGTTCGCGTGCCGAGCTTGGTGTACGCGGGACCTAGGACCCTGAAAAGCGCCACCAGCTCAGCGTGTGCACCGACAGCCCGGTCATCCCTGAGACTTCCTGGGCGGTCAAGAGATCCTCATCGACATCGCCGCGGTGCCTTGGCGCGCCGCCTATTCCAGCCCCATGCCTAGATGGTCGTTGTGCCGTCGCCGGCCAGCAGCTGCTGTGGGATTTGGGAGAACGCGTATTCGGTTGGTGAAGCTCCGGGTTGGAGGGTGAAGGACCAGATCACATCGAACCGATCACCGGGCCAGGCGGCGGGGACCTGGGTGCCGGACACCGTCGGCAGGGCGGTAGCGATGGCGGGTATGTGCTGGTGTTCCCAACAGATGAGCACGACACCGGTGTAGTCGGCGACGACAGCGCTGGCCAGTGCTGACTCCTGGCCTTCGGCGAACGCAGAATTGATCGGCACTCCGAGCCGGGCGCTGAGGCCCTGAATGGTTTGGTAGGTCCGGTGTCCCTGCGTCTTGTCCGGATCCCCGTAGTCGGGTGAGAGCAGGGTCGCAGGCGTGCGCAGGCCGGCCTGCAGCGGTCCGAGTGCGGGCGCGAACAGCACGACCAGGGCACCCGAGCGTTGCCATCCGCGCGGCAGCAGTGAACGGATGCTCTGGTTGCCGTTGAAGTCGACCCCAAACGGGGGCTCCGGTGCGGCTTTCGGGGTCGGCGGATCGGCGGGCTTTTCGCCGTGGCGAATGACGTAGATCAGCGCCGGGGGCCCGGCGCTGGCCGACAAGGGAGCAGTCATCACGGTCTCCGATCAGTGGCGCGAGAGGATGGCAGCCTCACGACGCTGTGGTGGCCCGGGCCGCTGTCCATGCCGTGTAACGCGACCTGATGTAGTCGTGGTAGTCCTGCTCGGTTGTCAGCGCGGGAGGAGCGGGGTGGGTCTGCCCCCGGGTGTCGTTGGCCGGCAGTGTGGAGACCAGTTGGGCGAATACCTGCTGAATGTGGGAGGGGGTGCCCGCAACCGGATTCGCGATCCTCGACGCGGGGACAGTGACGCCGGCCAGCGGATCGTCGGTGCGCGGCTGCGCCAGGGTCAGCACGTCGCCGACATCGGGAGCCGCCGTGTCGCGGGCGGTCAGAGCCGGCAAGCCCCAGCGGGTTTCGACGGTCTTGAGGATCGACGTGTGATCAAGAGGGACTGTGCCCGACGGGCGAAAGACCGTGCCGGGGTCGATGAGAGGCGACACGAGCACGGCCGGCACCCGGACACCGAACCGGGTGAAATCGAATCCGAACTTCGTGTCGGCAAAGGTGTCCGGCGGCACCGCGCCGATCGGCGGCGGCACATGGTCATAGCAACCGCCGTGCTCGTCGTAGGTGACGATCAGCAGGGTCTGGTCCCATGCGGGGCCATTGCGCAGGGCGTAATACACATCGTGGATCAATTGCTCGCCCAGGGAGACGTCGTAGTTGGGGTGTTGGCTGTTGCCCGACGATCCCCAGCTGGGCTCCAGAAACGTATAGGCGCCAAGACTTCCCGCCGCCGCGGCCGCCTGAAAGTCACGAAAAACGCCGAAGTGCGACTCGGCGGCATCGGTGGTGTCGGGAAAATTCAGCCGGGTCAGGGGTGGGTTGCTGTACCCGTAAATCGACCACGCAACATTGTGCGCGCTTAGCAGCCCGAAGATGCTCTGCGAGGTGTATTTGGATGTGGAGTCATCCATGTGGCCCTGACTGGTGGCCGCGCACAGGAAAGCCCGATTCGGAAACGTCTCGGTCGGCACGGAGCTGAACCAGTGGTCGCACACCGCGAAACCGCGAGCCAGCCCCGACAGGATCGGCAGCAGCTCAGGGGTGAATACCCCCATGATGTCGGACGCCGTTGTGCCCGAAATGACGGGCCGGTGCGCGTCTATGCCCTTCAGCGTTGCCGCGAAGTCAGTGACGAATCCGCTGTTGGTCGCCGAACTCCCGGCCGGCGGGTGAGCCTTTCCGAACAGTTGCACATTGGTGGCCACGAACCCCTCTCCCGGGTCCGCCCCCGGCGTGAAATAGACGTTTGCTGTCCCTGGCGTCAAAGCGCTGACCGGGATGGATGCGCCGGTGGCATCCGAATTGGACTCCTTACCCGTCAAACCCTCAAACGGCTGCTTGGTGACAGGCGAGACGTTTCCCGAATCGGCATAAAGAAACCCCAGCATGTGGTCAAACGATCGGTTCTCGAGCACCAGCACAACAATGTGCTCAACCGATCCGAGTTGGTTAGCGGCGGCTGTCATTGAGCGTCCTTAATGCGCGTCGATGCGACGGTGACGTTGCCAAGCCAGTTAATAGTTGCCCTGGCCGGATCCTAACGACTAATCGGTCTATTGGGGCGATCCCGGTCCGCTCAGCGGACCGGCCGCCGGAAACCGCGATGGTTGCGGTCACGGCTTGACAACGATCACCGCTCACTGAGCGGTCGAGCGAGAGCTCGTTGCTTTGGGCTGACAATTGACGTCGAGTGGAACGACTGGGGCGCCCGATCGCAGGGACAGCAGATGTAGGTACGTGGCCACCGCATGTTCGCAAGTAGGAGAGAAATCCACCAGAATCTCTGCGGGGAGTGGAAGGAGCCGCACCGGGGTTACCTCATAAGCCTCGTTCACATGCTGGTAAGGGGGCGTAGGCGGCAATTTCGGGACAATGTCCAGGCGATTTTCGATCCGGTACGAGTTGGTGACCACCTGATTGAACGTGCTGACAAACAGGGAATCCCCTGTGCGCGGACTGTCGTAGGTGTAGACAACTGGGTGGCTAAAGACCGTATTGGCCGCCAGGTCGAGGGCGAGCAGCGTCGCCAGGGCTCCTCCCAAACTGTGCCCGCATACCGTCACAGAGGTCACAGAGCGAGGGAACTGAAGGCTGCCGATTGACTTGGCCACGGTCGGCGAATTCGGCGCAGCACCGGTCCGCAGGGAGTTGTACATGGCAGTGAAGCCATCCTCCGTATGGCCGGCGCCGACAAGGAAGGGGCAGGGAACCGTGAGGAACTCGGCGTCGTGAATCCACTCCATGGTTCCTTCGGTACCCCGGAGCGTAATTACCGCATCGCCTGCTCCATTCGCCTGGCAGATGAGCCCGATGGAGACCGTGTCGTCGACCCGGTTCGGGTTCATGTCGGTCGCAAGATCGTTGGCATAGATCGTCGTGACCACTGTGTATTGTGTTCCGCCGGCAGTCAGCACCGTACCGACCGAATTCGTTAAGTCGCTGGGCAATACGTCGTAGGTTTCACCCACGAGCTGCCCGAATTGTATTGCCGCCGTCACATCCATGGTCGGATCTCCTAGCAAAGCGCCGCACCCCGGGTCATTTCGGAAATATGCACCCATACGGTGCTCCGGTGGGCCGAAAGTTCCCCAATCGAATGTTTCGGCGCGGCAGGAGTCAACACCCGGGTCCGCTGAGTGGACCAACTCCTGTTGGTCAGCCGCGCCGCGTCAGCCCGCCAGGCCGGCAGTTCGCCGGCGAATTCAGCCTCCTACGATTCAGCGGACTCCCCCGTGCGAGGGCGAGCAGGCTAGATCGGGTTACGCGCGCTCGGCACACACGGACGCCACACGGTGCGGACCCGGTCACCGAGCGGCTTCGCCGCGCCCGGCGACCGAACGCTCGCCTAAGCCGGTCGTTACATCCATGCGATTGCCAGCTCCTACCTTTGTCATCGATTTGAAACGTGATGCACCGGCTTCCGCTGCGGGTAAGCCCACATCCTTAGGCTGCCGTACAGCGATCCAGGCGGGCGTTTACCTTCGTGGTCGGATCGTACATCCTGGCGAGCATCGGTGATCGTGGGGGTTTTGCTCAGATACCAGGAATCATCCCAGTTCAGAGCGCATCTTCCCGACTCCGACACCCCGACTTACGGAGTCGCTTCCTCGGACCGACGATTAGGTTTTGCTCCTGGTCCGCTCAGCGGACCGCGCTCTTCCCTTGACCCGTTCCATCGAGGTCAAGTGAATATTGCCGCCGGCCCGTGATCGCGGTCCGCATCTGCTACACCCATAGCATGGGAAGGACGACCTCATGTCGAGTCCCAACCCGTACCACCTGCAGGGCAATCGAATTCCGCGATGACGATTAGAGCCAACCCCGTGTTCGTTCGGTGCAGTACAGCTTCACCCTCCAGGGTCCCGCCTCCATCCGAAAATCGATATCCCGTCGGCGCCGCACGGCTAAGATGGCGCTGGTCGAGGGATGGCGGACGGAGACAGGTTTTGCTGCGCACGATTCAGATTTGGATCGCCGCGTATGGCCGTTAGCTTTGTAGACCAAGTGGCGGCGTTCTTGGCGGTCGGCGCCAACCAGTCCGGATTTCCAGCCCAGATCGGATTGTCGGCGTTCGCAACCTCGTCGTTTACTCAAAAGTACGGCAGCGGCGGCTTCGAGCTGAATTCGGTCACCTTGGGCGCGCCAGCCGACTTCCGTTTCCAGCAGGTCTTCAACGCCGACATGCGGCTCTCCGGCACCCGCGAGCGGCGCTGCGAGCAGCCGCCGCGCGAAGCCTACGACCTGCGCATCGGCCTCGGCGCGCCGTCGTGGGTCGACGCGGTCTTCACCGTGCCGGCGCAGATGGCCATCCAGCCGGTCCCGGGCGCGATCCAGCTCGGCGGCGCCGGCTCGTTGGCGCAGGCCGGGGTCACCGATCCAGGCCCGCAGACGCACAAGCTCGCCTTCCAGCTCGCGGTGACGACCGACGTCGTCACCGCAACCTACCAGGCGGAGTGCTTCGTCTTCGCCGCCAGCGATCCGTCGCCGGTGGCGGATCTGCGACGCATCGGCGCGGTGCGCCGGATCGTCGAAGCCAGCGACCGGGGCCTGGCCACGCTCGACGGGGCCGCCAACCAGTCACCGTACCTGTTCGTGCAGCTTTACCCCACGGGCGTGCTGGCGGCGACGCCGCTCAGCCAGGCGGCCGTGGTCGCCGCGTTCGGCGCAGCCGACGTGCTCGCCGCCTTCATCACAATTCCGAACATGTGACGGCCAAGGCCGTCACGCTCGAGGATGTCGCTGGATGGGCATCCAATACGTCACGGTCATGGTCGACACGGGCGGCCTCTACCAGCCGCTTTCGTCCGCCGTCGGCGTGGTGGGCATCGCAGCCCCGCGCCATCCGCCGGCGCCGGTTTCTCCAACCCGACGCTCTTCACCCGTCCGCTGGTGGGTGCGTCGTCCTACGCCAGCGTCGATATGTCGGTCCACTCAGCGGACCGCGCCCTTGACCTCTGCCCGCGCTGGATCCTTCGATCGTAAATGACCGGCCACGCGAGACGCCGGGCATTGAAGGGCAGGAGGTCGCTGTATGGGCATCCAATACGTCACGGTCATGGTCGACACGAGCGGCCTTTACCAGCCGCTTTCGTCCGCCGTCGGCGTGTTGGGCATCGCAGGCCCCGCGCCATCCGCCGGCGCCGGCTTCTCCAACCCGACGCTCTTCACCCGTCCGCTGGTGGGTGCGTCGTCCGAGCCCTACGCCACGGTCGTGCCGGTGCTGAAGGTCTCGGCGCTGGCGAGCGCCGTGCAGACGCTGAGCGTCAGTGGCGGCCCCACCGGCGGCTCGTTCACCTTGAGCTTCGGCGGGCAGACGAGTGGGGCGATCGCATTCAACGCCACCGCGGCGCAGGTGCAGACGGCGCTGCAGGCGACGCCGACCATCGGCGCGGGGGACGTCGCCTGCGCGGGCGGCCCGCTGCCGGGGACGGCCGTGCAGATCTTCTTCGCTGGTCCGCTGGCGTTCCGCGCGCAGCCGCTGATCACGATCGGCACGAACGGCCTGACGGGCGGAGCCACCCCTGCCCCCTCGGTCGTGCAGACCACCGCCGGCGCGCTAGTCAGCGACGTCCAGACCATCTCGCTGAGCGGCGCGCCGACCGCCGGGACCTTCCAATTGGCGTTCGGCGGCCAGACCACGGCGCCAGTTCCCTTCGACGCGGCCGCAGCGCAGATCGAGACCGCGCTGGCCGGCCTCTCCAATGTCGGCGCCAGCGGCGTCGTCTGCTCGGGCGGCGCTTTGCCGGGCGCCAACGTCACGGTCACCTTCGCTGGCCCACTCTCGGTCGGCGCCCAGCCGGTCATCTCGGCGGCCGGCAGCACGCTCACCGGCGCCGGCAGCCCCACCGTGAAGCTCGCCCACACCGCCACTGGCGCGGTCGTAGCGGCGGTGCAGACCCTGTCGGTGACCGGCACGCCCACCGGCGGCGGCTTCGCGCTGAGCTTCGTCGGCCAGACAACCGCCTCCATCCCGTTCAACGCCACCGCCGCGGCGGTGCAGACCGCGCTGACGGCGCTGGGCGGCATCGGGGCAGGCAACGTGGTCTGCGCCGGGGGCCCGCTGCCGGGCACGGCCGTCACTATCACCTTCGCCGGATCGCTCGCGGTCGGGCAGCAACCGCTCATCGCGGTCGCCGCCAACGCACTGACCGGCGGCACGACCCCGGCCCCGGCGATCGCCAACACGACCCCCGGCGTCGCCACCGCCGACGTCCAGACCCTGTCGCTGACCGGCGGGCCGACGGCCGGCACTTTCACGCTGACGTTCCAGGCTGAGACCACGGCGGCTATCCCCTGGAACGCCACCAACGCCCAGGTGCAGGCGGCGCTCAGCGACCTCATCGCCGTCGGGACCGGAAACGTGGTCTGCACCGACGGTCCGCTGCCGGGCGCCAACGTCGTCGTCACCTTCGCGGGCCAGCTTGCGCCAGGTTCGCAACCGGTGATCACCGGGACCGCGACCGGCCTGAGCGGGCCGGGCAGCCCGGCCGTCGCCGTCGCCCACACCACGACCGGCCAGGGCGTCGCCAACAGCGTGCTGCCAGTGGACTCGGACGGCGCGGTGATCCCGAACATCGGCTGGGACCCGGCCAAGCTCTCGCTGATCGACGCCACCTCCGGCGCCGCGCTGACCGTCGACACCGCATCCAAGGTGTTGCGCTACGCGAGCAGCGGTCAGGCGTTCCAGCACCAGGGCGCGACCGGCCCGGCCACGATCGTGCTCGACGGCTTCTCGATCCTGAGCGCCACCAATCGTGCGCCGGCGCAGCAGTGGGGCGCGCCGCTCGACGTCGATGGCCAGCCGGTGCCCAACCTCCTGATGCGGCCTGACTCGGCGCCGGCCAGCGCCTTCGTCGACTTCAGCGGCGCCGCACTCACGATCGACGGGACGCTCGGGTCGTCGACCAGCAGCACCGGCAAGCCGATCGGCGCGAACGGGTCGATCTACTACACGGTCTCGTTCGACATCTGCACGCTCGCCAAGTCGATCAACCTGGCCCTCACCAACGGCGCCCTGCAGGTCTGGGGCTACAGCCTCGATCCGGCGCAGGAGCCGGTCGACCCGACGGCGGCGTTCACCGACTTCTCCAATCGGCAGATCAACATCGTCTGCCTCTCGTCCAACACCAACCCCGACAACATCACGGCACTCAGGACCCATGTCGAGACCGCCTCGCCGAACGACGCAGGCGGCGGCGGCATACGCCCCCGGATCGGCATCGCCATGCTGCCGATGGGCGGCATCAGCAACGCCAGCGGCCTTCTGACCAACAACTTCTCGGACTGGAAGACCGAGGAGGAGGCGACCGACAACCTTCCCTCGCCGATGAACTGGTCGAGCAGCCGCATGGTGTTCGTGGCAGCCGACTCACCGGACGACATCGCCAGCGCTGCTGCCGGCGTGGTCGCCGGGGTCGACCCTTGGGTCAGCCTGATCCTGAAGCCGGTGAACGGCATCGGGATCAACGGCGACCTCTCCGACAACGCGATCTCGACCTACGTGTCGCCGTCCGACAGCAACCTCAATCAGCCGCATGTCATTCCCATCCTGCACCCCGATTTCCTGGCTGGGTCAGGCCCGGTGATGGGTGAGGGCTTCACGGCAGACGGCACCGGCCAGCGGCTCTACGTCGACATCGTCCGGACCATCGACGACATCGCCTTCCGCCTCAAGGCGGCGCTGACCAGCCCGCAGGTGATCGGCACGCTGAGGATCAATCGTCCCGGCCTGCGCGTACTCGTCTCGATTGTGCGCGCGACGCTGAAGGCCCGCGTCGCCGCCGGCGAGATCGATGACTTCGACGTCGACATCCCGGTCCAGGCTCTGACCGAGGCCGATCCGTCGACGCTGACAGCAGCCCAGCAACAACAGCTGCAACAGGTCCAGAACAGCCGACAGTTGGCGTTCAACGTCTCGGTGACCTATTCCGGCGCGATTCACCAGCTTGTGGTGACGCTCAAGTTCATCTGACAGGAGGCAGGAGCGTGGGGGCCCTAGACTGGAACACAAAGTTGGCTGTCATGGTCAACAATCAGCTCGTCAGCCCGATCGAGAGCTTCAGTCCGACGCTGAACGTCGCTCACCGCGTGCAGCATTCGCTGGAGGCCGACAACGTCGGCATCGTAGTGCAAGCGCAGACCTTCACCTTCACTATGACGGTCCGTGCGGTGGGCGCCTCGGTGGCGACGCTCACCGGGCTCGCCCTGGCGGGCACGTCGTTCGCCATCGTGCTCACCGAGCAGGTGGGCAACGACTGGACGTTCAAGAGCATCGCCTTCAACAACTGCTACTTCACCTCGGCTGCCCCCAGCAACGTGGCGCTGGACGACGCGCCCACCGCCACCTTCAGCGGCGTCTGCCTCGACGTCGAGCCCAGCTGATGGTGACCGACGCCCCGCCTGCGGCCACGCCGCAGCGCGTCGAGCGCACCGGCATCGCGTTGGTCCACGAGGGCGAGCGCATCTTTCCGACCGAGGATTCGGCGGCGGGCCTCGCCGCCGTGCAGGGCGGCGTCGTCAACTATTACTTCCCGGTCGAGATCGAGGTGATCGGCAGCGGCTCCGAGCGCATGGCCGAAGAAATCTTCGAGGCGCTCAGGATGCATATCGAGGCGTTGGTGTAGGAGGGCCGATGCAGCAGATGGTTTCGCAACACGGCGGCATGACGATCGGGCAGGGACTCACCTTCCCGATCAAGCTGCGGTGCGGCAAGGTCGCCGACCTCTGTGCGGAGCCGGGCCTGGAGGACGCGTTGGCCAGGGCGCTCGGCCGCGCCTTCGCCACGGCGCAAGCCGCACTGCCGGCCGCGCTGGCGGTGGGCCAAGGCGTGGTGCTGAAGCCGCCGCGGATCGCCAACGCAGGCCAGCTCGACGCCCGCGACGCCGACCAGGTGCTGGCGCGCGTGCGCCGCGCGATCGACGCAGCCGCCCACGCCCGCTCGCTGCCGCTTGGCCTGCCGCCGCCCGCGGAACGCCGGCCCGCGGCCATGTTCCGGCGAGCCGCCCCGACGCGTGCGGCGATGCCAGAGGTGTCAGAGCGCTTCGATCCCGAGCGCTTCGAGCCGAAGGGGGCGACTTACGAGATCCCCTCGTACGACGGCGGCAAGACCAAGGCGAAGGTCGCCGCGAAGAAGGACCCCCTGGAGCGCCTGAGGGAGGTCTATGCGCAGCTCCTCTCGCTCTTTGACAGCTTCATCGACGAGCAGACCAAATTCGGCTTTCCGGACGCCAGCCGCGAGAAGGCGATCAAGGCCCTGAAGGACGACCGCGCCGGCTGGGCGGACGAGGCTGACCTCGCCGAGTTGATCGGTCGGCTGCCCAAGGTGATCGCTCAGCGCGAGCAGGTTGCCCAATCGACCATGCTGCTGCTGACGCTGGTGCGGCCCCGCGTCGCCGAACTGAATCGGGCGGCGGCCGCCAGCGCGGCCAGGCGCCTGCAGGAGGAGGTGCGGGCCGTCGTCCATTTCGAGAGCTCCAACGAGCCAAGCGACGAAGACTTCATCCGCGAGGTCAATATCCAGTTGGGAGACATCTACCTCGCGCTGCCGGCCCTGTACGTTCCTGTCGGCGACAAGGCGGTAAAGCACGTCTACACCGCCAGCGAGGATCCCTTCGACCTCTGGTTCAAGGCGCACAACGATGCGCTGACGGACGCGTTCGAGCGCTTCTACTTCCTTAGCGACTACTACAAGGACTCGAAGGTGCTGCTGGGCGTCGCCGCAATGCGCTTCGCCGGCTACCGCCTTGCCAGGATCTGGACCGACCTCGGAAAGGTGCGCCCGCCCGGCGACATCGACCAGCCGGCCTGGCCGGCGCTGGGCGACAAGCCGCCGAAGTTCGGCGACATCCTGCAATATGCGCGGCCTGGGCCGCGACCCAGCGACCAGCTGCTGCGCATCGCCGAGGCCACCGGCTACGCCGCCATACTGCACAAGTTCTTCTCGCAGGGGTCGGCGCTGCCTGCGCGTCTAAGCGAGGTCTCCGGCGCGGCCAAGCCCGACGACATCCGCATGATGAGCGCCCTGCTCTACCACCTGCAGGTGATGCTCATCGTGCTGGGCCTCTGGCAGAACGTGCCGACCGTCTGGAAGGTGGTCGATCAGGTTCCGGGCATCACCAAGACGCTCACTGGCGGCGACCTCGGCGGCAAGTGGACGGTCGCCACCTACAAACTCGAGGACGAGTTCAACAAGGAACTTGCGATCGAGAACTGGCGCCACCCGAACATCAAGACCCAGGTCGATGACTGGACGCAGCGTATCACCAACCTCTTCGACGAGGTGAAAACGGCGGCCCGGAACACCGCCCTGACCAAGGCCGCGATCACCCTGGTCTTCAGCCTGGTGCTCACCTTCGGCGTCAGTCTCTGGCTCAACGTGGTTCTGCAGGGCTCCAAGCTGCTGCTGGTCTTGGCCGAAGGCGTGGCGCTGACCGCCATCAACACCGGCCTCGCGGTGATGCAGGGTCAGAGCGTGACGGTGAAGGGTCTCGCGCTGGAGTTCGGGCTCAACACCGCGCTGGTCGGGCTCGGGCCGCTGCTGAAGAGCTTCCGCAGCATCGCCGCCATCGAGGAACAGCTGGCCCGCAGCCGACCGCTGCTCACGGCGCTCGGCAAGGGCGCCGGCATGATCGCGGTGACCACCGCCGGACAGCTGGGAATCGCCAAGCTGCTGGACGACCAGGCCCAGAAGGCCGGCGGCGAGACCAGCACGACCGAGATGCTGACGATCAACCTGATCTTCAACACGCTCGCCATGCTCGCGGGGGCGGCGCTGCACAGGTTCGACGCGCCGAAAGGCGCGCCGCCGCTCGACGCCAAGGCTCTGGTCTTGAAGCTGAAGACGGACGCCAACGTCGTCGTCACCGAGACCAGCGCGCAAAAGCTGCTCGATCTCGCACCCCAGATCGCCAGCTTCCAAAAAGCCACGGCAGAGCTGCAGACGGCGGCTCGCGCCGGCATCCTGACCGAGCACCAGTACAAGCTATGGCAAGGCCGAGGCGAGCTGCTGCTGATCGAGCTGGATATCCCCGAGCTCGGCCAGCTGTTCGGGGTCGAGATCGCGCCTTCGGAGATGAAGGCGATGCTCGAGGGGATGGCCAAGATCCTTCGCCGTCCTTTCAGCGCGCAGGTCGTCCTGGCGCTGCCGGAGTTCTCCGGCCTCAAGCGGCTCGGCGAAGGAGTGTCCTGGACCTACGATCCGACGCACCCGCCGGAGGCCAAGCGCCTGGAGGCGCTGAAGGCGCGCTTCGCCGCCGAGCGGGGAGTGACCGTACGCGAGCTGCCTGGGGGCGGCTGGGAAGCGGTCGACTCCGAAGGCGTCACGCGCATCCAGGTGTTGCCGGCCGGGCCGCAGATCGCCGGCCTGCTGGAGCCGCCGTTGCGGGACATGGTCGCCGGCGGCCGCGCACAAAGCGCCGCCGATCTCATCGATGCGCAGTCTGCCGCGCCAGAGCTGGGCAGCGTGATGAAGGATCTGGCGCGCGGCTCGGGCAAGACGTCGGCGCAGAAGATCCTGGAGGCGATCGGCCGACCCGGCGCCGGCGCGCTCGGCCTGGCCGACGAGAGCGTGTGGCGCGGCCTCAGCAACTACCTGCGCCAGGGCGGCGACCCTGCGCGGCTCGCCCAGCTGCTCACGTTCCGGGAAGGTAATTTCTCGGCCGAGGCCAACAACCGCTACGCTCGCCGGGTGCTGGCGCTGATGGACGGGCGCGCGCCGGCCGATTTCCCGAAAACGGCCAAGCTGCTCTCGTTCACCGGCAAGGCGACCCAGGAAGGCCTGTCCAACGCCCAGCAGCAGCCGTTCGTCGCGGAGCTGGAGGCGTTGCTGGAGGACGCCGCGAGCAAGAATGCCGATGCGGTCAAAGACCTTCTGCCGACGTTGCGCTTCCTCAGCGACAGCAGTTCGACGCCGTGGCTAGGCCTGCGGAACTACCTCGCCAAAGGCGGCAGCGTGCGGGTTCTGAACACAGCGCTCGGCTTCCGCGGGGAGGGCGTCAGCCAGTTCCGGCCGGATCTGGTCGGCCAGGCCATGGAGATGATGAAGGACTGGTCGCCGCAGGCGGTCCGCGGTCTCGAAGCGCTCGAGCGGCTCAACGCGACCGCGCGCGGCAAGGGCCGCAAGTACGCCAACCTCTTCCTGCTGCGCAGCGAGGACCCCAAGGGGGTCGCCGCCGCCCTCGAAAGCCTGGCGATCCTCGAGCCCAAGATCGACACGAAGGACCCGGCCTCGCTCACCGGCGTGCGCAAGGTGCTCGGCGCGCTCTCTGCCGAGGACGCGCCGATGCAGGTCGAGAAGCTGCCCAGCGGCCAGACCATCTCCAAGCCCGCGCCGCTCGGCTCTGCGCCGAACATCACCGGCGCGGTGGGCGCTCTGCGCGCCGGCGCCGCTCTCAGCGGGCAGTTCGCCTCGCCTGACGTCTTCATCCGCTTCGAGGTCCCGCACGAGGTGATCAACGAGGCCACCGGCGAGGTGCTCGGCCGCGCCTACGACATCGAGGTGCTGCAGCGCCACGCGGCGACCGGCAAGGGGCTGCCGCCGCCGGACACCGTGCTGCGCCGGGCCGAGGTGAAGGAGGTGTCGAGCGCCAAGTCGCTGTCAACGCCACGGGTGCTGAAAGAGTTCGCCACCGACATCCTGCACGACATCCAGCTCCGCACCGCCGCGCTGAACGCCGGCCAGCCCGCGCCAGGCCCACTGCAGGACACGGTCTGGATGATCCGCGACGCCGACATCCGCGCCACCGCCACCCAGACGGTGCGCAGCGCGCAGTCCGACCCGGTCCAGAATTTCGACCTACTGGATCCCGCCGAGAAGGAGGACATGGTCAAGGCCGAGATGCGCCGCATGGTGAAGAAGGCGCTCGAGCCGGCGCTGAAGGACTCGAGCCTCGCCGGCCAGCCGCTGCACCCGTACGAGGCGGCGCTCAACGACCCCAAGCTGCCGTTCGTGGTCTTCTTCTGAGGCGGTGATCCCATGAACACGTCGCAGATGGTCACATCGCAGGTCTCGGTCCTCGTTGGCGCGGTGCCGCTGTTCGCCGTGAACCGGATCTCGCTGAACGAGCAGTACCAGCTGCCGCCGGTGGGTGATCAGGGCCTGAGCCAGTCGACCAGCAAGATCACCCGCACGGTGCAGATCGAGGCCGCGCTGCTGGGCGCCGACGGGCCGGTGACCAGACTCGGCCTGGAGATGATGGCTGACCTCTCCAAGACGTTGCCGCTGGCCTCATCGGTGATCTCCGGCATTCCGCTGGTGGCGGGGCTGACGACGCTGATGGACATGCAGATCGACAGCTTGAGCTTCAGCCAGTCCGCGGAGGAAAAGGACGTCTATACCGTTTCGATCTCGCTGAAGCACTGCCCGCGCCCGGGGTTGATGGCGCTGCTCAGCGCGGTCACTAACGCCGCCAGCGCCATCGGCGGCGCGGCGGCCCTCGCCAGCGCCTCGCCGCGAAAGGTATGACGATGAGCGCCCCGCTGCCCTCGCCACTGCCGCCGTGGCCCGACGACGATCTGGCTTACGTCTCCCTGCCGGCCAGCGGCGACGACGGCTTTCCGCAGGCGTTTCTCCTGCAGATCCAGGGGGTGGTCTACCGGCTGACGCTGTCGGTCTACTATCCGGACCCGGATCTCATCCTGAACGCGGCCTATGCGGGCGTCGTCTTCGATCTGCCGGATCCGGTCAATGGCCTCTACCTCAATCTGCGCGCCGAGTTCGAGAACCAGTCGCAGGCGACGCGCCTCATCGGCGCGCAGCGGGTGACGCTGAACATCCCGATCGCGCTCGGGCCGCTGCGCTTCCGGTTCCAGCGGGTGCGGGTCGCCCAGGCCAACCTGGTCGGTCCGGGCGCGTTCGGGTCGTCGATCACGGCGGACGTGGCGGTGGCCAATGGGTAGCCCGCTGCCGGCCCTCACCAGCGGCGCCGGCTTCCGCACCGCATTCAGCATCTCGTTCGAGGCGGCTTTGCCGCCGCTCGCTGCCGGGATGCCGCCGCCGCCGCCGGTTCCGATTCCGACCATCGTGCCGGTGTCGTCCGACTTCTTCGAAGCCGACGTGACGGTGGCGATGGACGCCACCGAGGCCAGCAATACCTTTTGCGCCCGCATCTACGGGATGGGCGACGACATCTACAGCTTGCTGACGGTCCAGACGACGATCGTCCACATTACCCTGGGCTACGACGACGGCGCCTCGGTCGAAGTGATGACCGGCCTCCTGACCGAGAAGGCGCTGGAAGCGGGCGACCAGTGGTATGAGGCGACGCTGAAGGGCGTCGACTTCGTCTTCGACCAGCTGCAGCGGCCGGCGGCGGTGGTGGCGCAGGCCTTCCAGGGCCAGACGGTGGGCGCGGTCGCCAGCTCGATCTGCCGGGCGGTCGGCGTCGACACCCAGATCCCCGACCCCGGCCCGCCGCTGCCGACCCGAACTTTCAACGACCAGACGCCGTTCGCGGCGCTGAACGTCTTGGCGGGCATCGCCGGCTTCAGCCTGCAGGCGAAGGACTGCAAGCTCTGGATGGGGACGCCGGCCTCGCTGGGCGTGACCCAGACCACGCCGATCACCGACGGCGCCACCAGTCGGCCGGTGGCGACCCGCGGCGCCACCGCCGCCGCCAGCGCCATGGACGGACAGGATTTCGCGATCGCCGGCATCCCGTCGCTGCGGCCCAACGACCTGGTGACGCTTGGGACCGCCAACTTCCAGATCCAGTCGATCACCCACAAGCTGACCCGCGAGGGCGGTTACATCTGCACCGGCCGCGCGCTCAGCCCGACCGCAACCGCCGATGACGCGCAGAAGGCGGGCCGGCCGAGCGCCTCGGTAGTCGCGCGGCAGATCGGCCAGAACTTGCAGCAGCGCGACCGCAACCGCCCCGCGCTCGATGTCGGCGACGTCGCCAGCTACACGGCCGGCGACAACACGGCGACCTTCAGCCTCGGCTACGACACCACGCCCGATATGGTCTCGCCCACCATCGAGGGCACGCTGAGGACCACGCCGACGGCGCTGAACGACAAGCCGATCGCCTCGCCGTTCGCCTTCGACAACTGCGGCCTGGTGGCGCCCGTCTATCCCGGCATGCGCGCGCTGATGGCGCACGGCTGGAACGAGCCGGAGGACGCGATCGCCTCGGGTTTCGTCTGGACCAGCGACATGACCCCGCCGCAGAACCAGGCGGGCGACTGGTGGTTGTGCCTGCCCACTGAGCTCGGGGGCGATGGCAAGCCGACCGGCAAGGCGGTCAACGACCTCACGACAGGGGACGGCCAGCGCGTCCTCGAGCTCAAGGGCCTGACGATCAACATCGGCTCGGGCCTGCTCTCGAGTGTGGGCGAGCGGCCGTCGCCGGGGACCGACGAGTCGCTGACCATCGTGTCTGACGACAAGAAGACCCAGGTCACCTTCGAGAAGGGCGTGGTGACCATCACCGACGGGACCGCGACGCTGACAGTCGGCGGCACCACCGGGCAGATCGTGATGACCGACGGCTCGGTGAAGCTGACGCTCGGCAACGGCAAGATCAACATCGGCAGCTAGGGAGGGACGCGAAGATGCCGAATGTGGTGGTCGCCGGCGGACTCATCCAATGCAGCCATGGCGGCCAGATCCAGTTCTTGAGCGGCGCCAGTCAACTGCAGGTGAGCGGTTCGGGCGCGATCACCTTCGGGATGGAGGCCAGTCTGTCATTCGCACCGAACGCCCCGGGCGTGAAGGTGCCCTGCCAGGGCAAGCCGTCGGCCCCTTCGCCCTGCACATCCTCGCCGGCGACCGCCGGCGTCTCGACGCTGCTGACGGTCGGCGGCGTCGGCGTCCTGCTCTCCAGCGCGCAGGGCCTCTGCGTGAACCTCGGCGATCCGAGCGCGAACTGGAGCATCGCCTCGCCCGGCGAGACGGTGCTGTCGGTGGCCTCATGACCCGCCGTCCCGTCAGCAATGGAGGCCGCCTTGGCCGATCCTGAGACCGACGCCAGAGCCGCGGCCGAGTCGGACTACGCGAACGCGCTTGCCGCGCTGACGCTACCGGCGCAGACGACCCCGTTCGCCCCGGCCGACCCCTACGGCCGCACGCTGACGCTCGTCAGCGGCGACTTCGTTCTGGCGGCCGGCGACGGCGGCTATTCCGACCTCGAAGAGATCACCGGCAAGGACGAGCTCGCTCAGGGCATCCAGGTGTTGATCGGCACCAATCTCGGGACCGACATCTTCAACACCGCGTTCGGCTTCGACCTGATCAACACGCTGGCCGCGCCTCAGCCGATCTCGCAGGTCAAGCAGCTCGTGCGGCTGTGCGTGGTCAAGGCGCTGTCGCAGGAGCCGCGCATCCGGCAGATCACGGCGATCGCCTTCGTCGACGACCCGAACTACCTCACCATCCATCCCGAAGTGACGGCGGCCGAGCAGCAGGCGCTCATCCAGCAGCAGCGCGCGTCGCGGCAGTGGTCGCTCGACGTGCAGTTCGACACCCGGCTGAACGACCAGGTGATCGCCGGCATCCAAGGCGTGGGACCCTGAGCATGGCGACGACGAGCACACCGGCGCCCGGCGCGGCGGATCTGACGACCTACGGCGTCACGCCGCAGGGCTTCATCGTGAAGCCGTTCCAGCAGATCCTCAGCGACCCCTTCGCCCATGCGAGCCAAGCCTGTCAAAAAACCCGTGCGCAGGCGGAACGTAGCAGACATCCGTCCGAGCACGGCTGCCGGTCGGTGACCGGTCCACTCACCGGACCACGCTCTTGCGTACTCGACGGCGGTCGATGCTCAATGGGGTCTCGATGGCTTCACAGAGAGTGCACCAGGGGCGAAAAATGGTCATTGAGCGCGCTCGTGTCAATAGCACTCCGGTACTAGGTAAGGATGCGCTCGTGCGGCTGTGCGTGGTCAAGGCGCTGTCGCGGCAGTGGTCGCTCGACGTGCAGTTCGACACCCGGCTGAACGACCAGGTGATCGCCGGCATCCAAGGCGTGGGACCGTGAGCATGGCGACGACGAGCATACCGGCGCCCGGCGCGGCGGATCTGACGACCTACGGCGTCACGCCGCAGGGCTTCATCGTGAAGCCGTTCCAGCAGATCCTCAGCGACGCCTTCGCCCGTGCGCAGCTGTCGTTGGGGCCGGACGTCGACCTGCGCTCCACGAGCTCCGTACGCAAGCTGATCGAGCTCGGCTGCCTCGACGCCGGTCTGCTCTGGATGGCGCTGGACGACGTCTACCACAGCGGCTTCACCTCGACGGCGGTTGGCGATGCGCTGGACCTGCTGGGCGCCGATCTCGGCCTGCAGCGCGCGCCGACCAACGCCAGCGGCCAGGCCACATTCAAGCTGGGCTCGACCGCGCCGCCCGGCTCGGTGCTCACGCTGCCGCTCGGCACGCTGGTCGACACCGGCGGCGGCGCGCCGATCTCCTTCACCCTGAGCGCCACGGTGACGCTCTCGAACGACCCGACCCAGCCCTACCCGGCGTCGGCTAGCGCGACGGTGACCGCGGTCACACCCGGGCTGACCGGCAACATCGCCGCCAGCAGCCTCACCGAGATCAACCCCACCTTCGCGGCGCGCTACCTGAGCTTCGATCCTAGCCTCATCACCGTGAGCAACACGCTGGCGTTCGACGGCGGCGAGGGGTTCCAGGACGACGACGACTACCGGCGCGGCCTGCAGGCGCTGCCGAGGACGCTGTGGACCGCCGACGCCGTGCGCGCGATCGTGGTGGGGCTGGACGGGGTGCGCGACGCGCTCGTCAACGACCCCTACGGCGGCCTGGATGAGCCTTCGCCGGCGTATGGGGCGGCCTGCTTCGGCGATGAGCTGTTCCAGATCCCGCGCGACGTCTGCAGTCCCTACTTCTTCTCGATCGTGGTGGCGGCGGAGCGCGGCGTGCTCTGGGATACCGAAGGGACGCCGCCCGCGCAGATCCTCGGCCTCAGCGACCAGATCCTCGCCGCGCTCGAGGCGGTGCGCCCGATCTCCACCTTTCCCACCCTGGTGCAGGCCGACAGCGTCGAGGTGGGGGTCCGGGCGCAGATCACGCTCAGCCCCGGGGCTGACGCCGACACCGTGCTGGCGGCCGCGCGCGTGGCGGTGAACACCTACATCGGCACGCTGCGGCTCGGCGACGCGGTGCTGTATTCGCAGGTGCTCCGTGTGCTGACTGAGCTGACCGGCGTCGCCGACGTACAGAACCTGCACCTGCGCGCTGCGCCGCCAATCTACGGCGAGATCGTCTTCGGCGCGCCCGCCACGTTCGGCGATCCGACCGACATCGCCGCGTTCGAAGCGTCCTGCGGGGGCAGCCTGACGCTCACCTCGACCCAGGTCGCGGTGTTCGATCCCGGCTCTGCGCTCAACGCTCTGGTGGCCGTATGAGCGTCGACGTCGCCGAGCCGTTCGCCACCGCGCTGCGCTACGCCACGGCGCCCTACGCGCAAGGGGTGGCGACGCAGGCGCTGACGCTGGGCCCGGCGGCGGCGGGGGTGTCGGCGGTGGCGCCTTACGACTTCTCGGCCTTCCAGTCGCGCTACGGCGTGCAGACGGCGGCGCTTGATGTCTCCTACGTGTTGACGCTCGGCGCCGACCAGACCAGTTCGCCGGCGCTGGTGACCATCGGCTGGGTCGGGGGGCTCGGCGAGGGCGTCTCGCAGTTGCTGGTGCCGGCCGGCGCGCTCGCCGGCGAGAGCTTCGGCCTGCCAGGGCTGCCGTCCGATCCCAGCCTCGCGCTCACCTCGCTCACCGAGGAGCCCCTGCCCGCGAACGGCGCGCCCTCGGGGCCCGACAAATGGAGCCTGACGGCGCTCATGGGCAACGGGGCGCGGCTGCTGTGGGCCCTCACCGGGGAGGCCCAGACCGTGGCGGCGACTGCGCGCGATGTGGCGGCGCAGAGCCATGTCGCCACTGCGCGCGGCGGCAGCCTCGACCACATCGGCGCTGGCCTCGGCGTGCCGCGCCTGCTCGCTGCGCCTTACCGGCTCGACTACGACACGGACACCATCGCCCTTTATCATCTGGACGACCTCACGGCGCCGGTGCTAGACGCCGCGCACGACCACCCGGGCGTGAGCGTCGGCGCGACCCGGGGCGTGGCCGGGAAGTTCGGCGAGGCGGCGCAGATCACGGCGTCGGGCGCCATCACCATCCCCGACGCGGTCGCCTTCGCGATTGATCCCGCCGTGGGCTTCACCGTCGAGATGTTCGCCAACCTCGCGGCTGCGCCGGCGGCGACGGACACGGTGGTGTTCGCGCAGAAGCGCCCGCGCTTCGGCCAGTCTGACTCGGCTGGCTGGGCGCTGGCGCTGGAGCCCGCCGGCGCCGGTGAGGCGCTCGCCTTCACGCTGACCGACAGCGCCGGCGTCGTGGTGCGCGCCGCGGCCGCCGCGACGCTGCCGGTCGGGAGCTGGTTCCATGTCGCCGGGGTGATCGATCCGGGGATCGATCCGGCGGCGGGGCAGGCGCGCGTGCTGCTGAACGGCGCGGCCGTCGCTTCGGCCCCGCTCGGTGCGCTCGCCCTGGTCGACACCGGCGCGGATGTCGGGCTTGGCGGCGACTCCTTCGGCGCCTCGCACCTGAACGGCGCCATCGACGAAGTCCGCTTCTCGAGCGTCGCGCGCACGGACTTCTCGACCGTGCTGGGCGCCTCGCCCGAACCCTACGGCGTCGACGCCGCGACCATCGCGCTCTACCACCTCGACGAAACGGCCGACTGGATCGACGAGGACCGCGGCGTCCACTTCGCCCAGAACCGCGGCGCGACGCGAGGCGCGAAGGCAAGGTTCGCGGAGGGGCTGGCGTTCCCGGGCGACGCGCTGCCTCACGTGCGCTGTCCCTCCGAGCAGGACTTCCAGCTGAAGCTCTCGGTCGGCGCCTGGAACCAGAGCGCTGCCGGCGCCCTGGTGACCGCGGGGCCTTATGCGCGCTTCGGCTACCGCCAGGGCGCGATCAGCGAGCCGGGGCTCGACGGCGCGCTGCACCCGGTGCTGCTGAACGACGAGTCGCCCGGCCCCACGCGGGGCCAGGTGACGACCGCCTGCTACGGCTTCGCGCCGAAAGATCCGGCCACCGCCGCGACCCCGACCAATACCATCGCCGCCTTCCAGGGCTTCGGCCGGACGGCGCAGGAGGCGATCGACTACTTCGGCGAGTGGTTCGGCCTGCCGGCCAGCTTCTTCGCCGCCGCCTACCAGGCGAACAACATCGACGCGACCTACGAGCCCTGCACCACAGCGAACGCAGGCCCGACCTCGGTGCTGATCCCAGCTTCGCCCGAGTTCGCGTTCAGCGCGCACGACAGCTTCACGGTCGAGGCCTTCATCAAGGCCGAGGCCGTCGGCGCAGATTACGCGCGCGCGGTGATCGCCAGCCGCTCGCAGGGCCTGCGGATCGGCGAGCCGCCGGGCGCGGAAACCGGCTGGGCGCTGACGCTCGGCCCCTACCGTTCGATCCCGGACAACCTGCGCTGGAGCATAGGCGACGCGGGCGGCACGATGGTGACCGTCGACGCGAACGTCAGCCTGGCGGACGGCGTTTTCCACCATGTCGCCGGGGTGGTCGACCGCGACCTCGGCGCGGCGCTGCTGTACGTCGATGGCGTCGAGATGGGCCAGACGCCGCTCGGCAGCCTGGCGGCCGGCGGCGCCGCGGCGCCGATCACCATCGGCAACTCGCCGGCGCTCACCGTGCCCTATGCCGGCCTCATCGACGAGGTGCGCATTTCGTCGGGCGCGCGGCGCTCGTTCGCGCCGGTGCTGGGCGAGAGCGACGACCGCTTTCGCCAGCGGCTGGCGATCTTCAAGCCGTGGCGGCTGCCGAACGTCCCGACCATCCGCCGCGCCGTGCAAGCGCTGACGCTGAGCGAGCCGACCCAGGCCGACGTGACCGGGCTGCTGCTTGGCCAGGGCGAGCCGCCGGCTGGGCTCGTGCAGTTCGACGTCGACGACACCGACAGCACGCGGTTCTGCGCCTCGCGCTGGCTGCGCGTGATCCCGCCGACGCTGGCGGCCGGACAGAGCATCGCGGCGGACGGCACGCTCGCCGGTCCCGAGCCGCCCGCCAGCGGCGCGGCGCTGGCGGCGACCGCGCCGCAGCTCGTCCAGGAGGCCGACGGCGCCAATTTCAAGTTCGCGGCGGGATCCAGCCGCGGTCTCGCTCTCGCGGCCGCGCGGCTGCTCGAACGCATCGCCGTGCGTCTGGCCACCGTCTCGCCGGTCTCGGCGCTGACGGTGCAGATCGCCGCCTATCCGCCGCCGCCGGGCGAGACTCCGCCGACGACCAACGACGACCTTGGGCTGGCGTTCGCGCTGACGCTGGCGACCGCCGGCCCCGACTTCCACCTCGGCAAGCTGGGCGCGCTGGCGTTCGAGGCGGGCGCTCCGTACGTGCTGCACCAGGCGCCGAGCGGCGGAACGCCGAGCCTGCGCATCGTCGCCACGCCGGGCGACGCCCTCGACCTGCGGCCGACCAGCTTCGGCGGCGGCCCGAACCCAGGCCTCGACCTCAGCGGCCGCCAGATCGTCATCCTCGGTCAGGCGACCACCATCAGCATCGCGCGGCCGCTGCTGGCGTTCACCGGTTCGAGCGCCGCGCAAGCCGATTGGAGCCTGCTGCCGGTAGGGCCGGCCGCCGGAACGCTGGGGTCGGGCGCGTCAGCCGGCTCGGTGGTGCTGACCGGGATCGGCATGGGCGGCGCGACCCTGCAGGCGCGCTGCACGCTGGCCGATGGCGTCACCGTGCTGACGGGCTCGATCGACCTCGTCATCGCCCCGGAGAGCCTCGACGGCTGCGACAGCCTCGGCGGCGACGGGACGCCAAGCGCCACCGAAGCATCAGAGTCCGGTGGTCCTGACCCCGACTTCCGCATCAACTACCTGGTCGCAGGCGACGCCTCGGTCGACTACACGACGCCGGAGAGGCGCATGCAGCTTCCCCTAAAGAACGCGCTGCACAACCTCGCGACGCTGGCGGCGCGCGAGCCCGGCGCCCCGCGCGTCACCGTGCTCGCCGCCTACGATCCGACCCAGAGCAACCTGCAGAGCGTCGGTCGCGGCCTCGTGGTCGCGCCGAGCGGCGTCGGCCTCACCGCTGGACGGCTCGCCGCGCTCGCCTTCCTGGCCGGTTTCTCCTATATCGAGCGGCGGCGCTATCCGGCCTCGGCCTATCTCTCCGTGCCGGCGGGGCAGCGTTTCGAGATCGTCGCGGGACCGCTGCGGCGGCTTTGGCCGAACGGCCGGATCAGCGGCCGCGGCGCCTATATGGCGAGCGAGTTCGAGGCCGCCGGGCCGCCGGACAACCCCTTCAATCCCGCCATCCTGCAGCCCTTTGCCGATCCGCGCGTGACGTTCGCGGTCGGCGTCTCGAACAAGGTGCAGCCGGTGCTGGCGACGGCGCTCGCGGCGCTGCTCGCCGCCATCGCCGCGGACGGCGTGGCGGGGACGTTGCAGGTGATCGGCGGCTTCGTCAGCGGCGATCCGACCCTGCTCGGCGTCGGCCGCGCCGTGCTCGCGCGCCATAGCGTGGTGAAGCCAGACCGGCTGGCCGGCTACGCGCTGCAGGTCGGCGTCGGCTTCGGCTTCGTCGATCACGCGGCGACGACGCCGGGCGGCGCGGCCGTCTACATGGCCGCGTACCCGTCAGCCGGGCCGCCGCCGAACCTTCTCAACAACGCCGATCCCAACGCGGCCTATTACGAGGTGGGACTGAACCGCGATGCCCCGAGAATAACGGACCTCGTGCAGCTCTCCGTCCAGCCGCAGCTGCCGATCGCCGGGCGGCTCGACTGGAGCGCCCAGGCGGTCTGCCCGGCCGCGGCGGGCCTGAGCACCGCGCTGCCGGACCCGTCGGACGCGCCGGGCATGACCGAGCAGGTGTTCCAGGCGACGGCGGCCGGCGCGGTCGCGGCGGTGTCGACCTTCTCGCTGAACGACTTCTCGGACCCCTACCAGTTCACGATCACGCCGCTCGCCGGCCCCGGCGGCGCGCCGCCCCGGCTCAGCAAGGACCAGTACGACGACCTGCTGAACTTCCTCGACGCCTGCCACCCGCTCGGCGTCGCCGGGCTGACACGCCAGCTGCGCGGCTACGTCCACGGTTTCCAGCGGCCGGCCCGCTGGGACCGCCTGCCGACGTCCCAGACCTACCCCCGCTACCGCGGCGGGACCTGACAAAAGCGCCGCCCGCCGCCGAGGAGACCAAGATGGCCATCTCATACACGCCGCAGTTCAGCCACAAGCCCTGGATCGACTTCGTGGATTCGGTCCAGGCCGGCGGGACCAACGGCATCAACATCCGCTTCCAAGGCATACAGGCGGAGTTCGCCACGATCTCGTCGGTGATCGCTCAGATCGCCCAGGTGCTGGCGACGCCCACGGTGACGTCGCACACGCTGACGCTGGCGCCGACGCTGGCCGCCACGACCCAGCAGCCCTGGCAGCAGCAGGTCGGCTTCGTCATCACCGCCACACTCGGCTCCGGCGCGAGCCAGACCACGTCCGCGACGGCGGGAGGCTTCATGCCCGTCAGCCTGCCCAACGGCGCCACGATCCAGAGCCTCAGGATCACCGGCCAGAGCGCCGGCGGCATCTTGACCGTTGCGCTTGTTAGCCAGCCGCTCACCGGCGCCGGCGCGCCGACGACGCTGCTGCAGATCTTCAACAACTTTCCGTCGCTCGCTGCGCCGGCCGCCTTCGACCTGCCGCCCGCGCCGCAGAACGCCAGCATCGCCGTCGACACCGTCAACAACAAATACTTCATCACCGCCACGCTGCAGGGCGGCAACACCGCCCTGAGCGCCGGCGGCACCAGCCTCAACGCCTTCCAGATCACCTACAGCTCAACCTGAGCGCCCCCACGAAAGGAGCCATTCCCATGTCCGAAAATCTGTACCTGCAGTACAACGCCGCCGATACCGGCGATCGGTCCAATCAAAACCCTCTCACGACTAACTTCTGGACCAGCCCCGCGGTGACGCTGGCGAACGGGACCGACCTCTATAGGCTCGGCCAAATGGAGCCGATCTCCGTGCAGGTCAGCCTTAAGTCGCCGATATCGCAGCCCGAGTACCTCGCCATCAACGTCGAGGTGTGGGTGGGCGACCCGACCACCGTCATCACACCCACCACCGCCTTTGAACCATTCTCGCCCGACCCGAGCGGGCAGCGGGTGCTGACGGGAGAATATCCCGTGCCGGCGGGCGAGGCGATCGACACGGTGCCGGTCATCCAGGTCACCGGCTTCGAACCCTACCCCGGCATTAGCAGCCTGCCCGCCGGCCATTGCTGCCTGATCGCCAACTGCTACGCAACGATGACACCGACGAGCCCGCCCATCACAGACGGGGTCAGTCGCGCCGGGGGGGCGGACGCCCTGACCGATCTGGTGAAGACCGACCAGCACGTGGCGCAGCACAACATCTTCGCGGCGACCTCGCAAAATATGGTGATCATCTTCCCGTTCCGCGCCGCGACGCCGCTCAGCGAGGGCGCCGAGCGGGTGAGGCTGGAGATCGTCGATACGCCCCCGGACCAGTTGCAGACAATCCTGCAGGCCCGCCAAGGCGAGCTGCAGGGCGCGCAGTTCACGGGCCTGCCGCTGACGGTCTCGGAACGGCCGACGAAGGCCATCCGCCTGACAGGTGGCGGGCCCCGGCGCCGGTGTTGCAGGTGGTTTCGTTGGTGTTGCGGGTGGTGGCGGCAGTGGTGGATGCCCAAGGAGAAGCGTGTGATCGAGCTCGGGCTGGAAGCGCACAAGTCGAAAGTGCTGACCATTACCGTGGAACTCGATCCTGCCGAAAAGCCGGGCGCGGCGCACGCATTCGACATCGTGCAAAGGGACGCACACGGCAGCGTCCAGGGCGGTTTCCGACTGGTGACGGTTGCCAGGGACTGACGGCCGGCCGTCATCGCCAGACCCCGCCGCAAGCCTTCATGTCCCGAACCGCACTCGGTGCACGCCCCCACCCGCCACGGTCGTCGGCGGGTGGCGCAGGTCAGCGCCGCATCAGCCAGCGGAGGCCCTGCTCGAGGAAGTGTACGGGGCGCTGCGCCTGCATTTCGAGTCGCTGTCGCCGGGGTAGAGCCAAATGAACCCAGCGGAGCGGCACGCAGTGGACCGGAAGCCCGGGTCCGGAGAGCTGACCTTTCCGATCAAGCTGCGCTGCACATCGGTGGCCGATCTGCTGGCGGAGCCGGGTCTCGAAGCCGGTCTGGCCCGAGCGCTCGGGCGCGCCTTCGCCCGAGCCCGAGCTACTCTTCCGGCGCCGCCGCACACCTCGCACCATCTGTCGGGAGACACAAGGGAAGACATGACGGGGCGCTCGTGGTGTTCCCTGGCTTCGTGGTGCCGTGGTGCTTGACGTCCGCCGGCAGATATCCGCCCGCGGCACTGTCACATTAAGCAAAGTGGGAGCTGCCGCCCATCACATCAGCCCCATGCGTCACACGTGAGCTGGGGGTTCACGAGAACGCTTTGGCTCCGGTTCCCGCGTGATCGCTTAACGTGACAGTGCCTTATCGACGACGAGTGGTCAGCAAAAAAAGATCGTCATTTCCATTGCACGGCAAGGCGGTTTGGAAGGGCAAGAATCCGGTCCGCTGAGCGGACCGACCCGTCGGCAACTCCCCTTCGGGGTCGCTCGCGATCGGTGGGCGCGTCTGCACCCGGTTCTGTATTTCAGGTGCCGGTGTGGGTAACGATGACCGTGTTACTCCACAGCAGGCGTCCACCAGCGGGATCGGGGCGGTGGTCGGTGACGGTGATGTGCGTTTCGGTGGCTGCGGTCTCCGGCAGCGGTGCGCTCAGGCACCCCTCGGCGTCGCTCATGTAGGTAAGGTAGTCCACGATATCTTCGCCGATATCCGTGATGCGGATGGTGACCGAACAGTTGGCCTGGAATCCGCTGCCCGTGATGAGGACCTGGCCGCGGGAAGCGCTAATGATGGGGCCAGTCGATCGGACTGGAGACGCGGTTGGCTGATTGCTGGGCACATTGGTAGGCATGCGAATCCGACCGCCTCCTGGTCACGCCCGTCGCGGCCACGTACTCCGCGAATCGCGACAATTAAAGATCCCAAGTACGCCACTCCATTTGATACCCAGACCGGAGCGGCGACAAACGCCCGGTCCGGTGAGTGGACCGACGGTGCAGGGTGGCGCCGTTCCCGCCCGAGGAGCATAGCGGCGTGATTCTCGCAGGCCGGTTAGGCCTCAGGCACGATGAGCCTGCAGGTGTTGCTCCACAGTCGGCCGCACACGCCGTCAGGATTGGGCCGGTGGTCGGTTGCGGCGATGCGCAACGTACCCGTGACGCTGTCGGGTAGCTCGCAATGGAGGTAACCGTCGCCGTCCGTCACGTAGGCGAGGTAGTCACTGATGTCCTCTCCGGCGCTGGTGATCTGGACGGTGACGTTGTGGTGAGGGAGAAAGCCGGAGCCGGTGACGAGGTGCCCCTGCACGCTGATAGTCGGAGTTGCAGACCATTGAGGTACCGGCGGGTTATCCGATACGGGGGTGGGCATGACCGCTCCTATCGAGCTATCGGGCCCGCGTTGTGGTCGATGCTGCGGGGCGTCGTCGATCAGCGGCCCGAGAGTGAAAGTACTCCATCCGATACTACAGGTATGCGATGCCCATGCATAGCAAACCTTGAGTATGGCTAGGTCGACCGGGGCCCACGCGTTACTTCTGCTTCAGGTGCTGAAGTGCGGCGCCGATGCGGCACGCGGCGTAGGACACCAGGCCGGGTAGGCCGGCGGGTAGATCGTCTGCTTGGACCGTGACGGTGACCGCGCCAGCGCAGGCCGCATTCGGCCACCAAACGGGCGCCGATACGCAACAGATGCCAGCAACCGCGTCCTGATGGTCGATCACTGTCGCGCGCGGATCGCGGAGGGACTCGCGAAGGTTGCGCCATTCGCGTCGGGTCCAGCAGTCAGAAAGCGTGACATCGCTGGCGGGTCGGGTCGCGTAGAGGACGCGTCCGGTGGCAGTGCGGGCGATGGATTCGGAATCGGCAGGGTCGGGCATGTAGGCGTGGCCGTGGGGCACAGTGGCACAGATATACCGGAGTCGCTGTTCATGCAGGACCCGCAGCGACGCCATGGCCCGCGATTGCACGGCAAGGGTATGGACCGGCGCCTGAGCAAAGCGCCGTAGCAGCGGGTCCGGCTGCCAGCGCTGCCCGATGCGCAACATCCGCGGCCCGATGTAGTAACGGTGCTCGACGCACTGCACCGCGCCGAGCGTGACGAGTTGTTCGGCAAGCCGACGCGCAGACGTTTTAGCTAGCCCGCTTGCGCGGGCCAGCGCGGTCAGCCCGAGACCCTGATCGGCGTGAGCGAGAGCGTCCAGGACAGCAAATGCACCGTCGAGGACTCCGCGCCGCGCCGCGGTCGCTGCTGGCCCCAGCCCGAGACCCGGCTTGGTGGCGGGATCCAGACTCGGGACGGCAGAATGTGATGATGACGGCGGAGAAGTTGAGTCATTCATATGAGCCTCGCTGGAGGAACCTGTGAGTGGTAACTCGGCTTTAACCGTCGCGCCAGTTAGTGAAGCGGCCTAGCGTAGAGGACTACTCGAACTACCTCGCGTAGTCGGCAAGAGGAGAAGGGCCTGAGGGCTAGTACTCGGGTAGTGATGAATTCCGAAATGCGGTTTGGGCATGGCATCACTCCCCGGCTTACTGCTAAACCTTCAGACTGCAAGCTACACCGATTCCGGTACGGCCGATACGGCAGATCTGAATTCGCCAAAAACTATCGAGAGCGTTAATTCACGAAAAACAATCGCAAGCGTACTGCTACCGTCAGCTGCGCAATGCTGCACGGCAGCGAGACCTTACGGGTCGTATACGCCGCGGGAGGTGCGATCTCGGGACATTGCCAGGGGCCGCACAGTTCACCGCATCCGTTTTGGCGATGCCCTTGAGCCTGTTGAGTGAGATGCGTTTGGAGGAGTCGACATTCACGATAACGGCACATTCGTCTGCGGGTGTCACCTCGCCGGGACCAAAACCCGACGATCGCCCTGAACAACAAGCGAACGAAAAAACCACCTCATGTTTGGTGATCGAACACGATTCCTTTTCTGGCTGCGATCGATCTGCGCTGCGTGACCTCAGCGAATCAGTCACGACGTGTGCGTCACCCTCCGGTCGCGGCGTTGCTCGAGTTCGTCATCATCGACAAGAACCAACATTGGCTGGCCGGGCACACACATCATCGTGACAAGGAAGCGCAGCCGGATATCGGAGCGGTTGTTGGCGTCCGAATAGTGGATCACGTCTCCCCCGGGCTCCCAGAACGCCTCACTGGCCGTGATCACCCGCGGGGCCTCGCCTTCCAGCTCGAAGAGCATCTCGCCTTCCAGCACGTAGCCAAACGCCGGCCCGCTGGGGTGGCGATGCGGCGGGATACCGGGACCGCCCGGAAGGTAGTCGATGATCACCGTCATTACGTCTGCGTTTGGGGGCAGGAATGGCGGGCTAACACTCTGAATCACCGACAGCGAATCCTTCAGCGCCGCGAGAGCATCTCCGGACATTGATCTCCTCCTCAGTTGGGGTCGGATGGGATGGCTTCGGGTGGATGAGATGAAGGGCGCCCAATGCGTCGACGCGCGTTGCGGAGCAGTCTGAGTGGGCTACCCGGGAACAGCACCAGGCTGAACACGACGGCCAGACCGCCACCGATCAGAGCCTCCTGGAGGCGCTGAAAAAGGTGATCGCCGTTTGACAACGCCATGACCAGGATTGCCGAAGTCACGGTCTGGTTGGCGAATGTCAAATCTCGTCCCATGAACCCGTGTCCCAGCAACACCGCAAGGCACAGCGTGATGAGCACCGTCACGGCCATCGCGACCGACTCGGTGCCGAGCAGCACTTGCGCCGTGGCGCCTACGACGATCCCGAATGCGACACCGCTAATATTTTGGACCGCGCGGCGCGCGTGAAACATGTTGCTCGCCGACAGGCAGACCGCCGCGGTGATGGGTGCGAAGAACGGGTCCCAGTGACCGAGCAAGTCATGGGCGATGTACCACGCGAGGCCCGCGGCGACCGACGCCTGGATGATCGCCCAGAACACGTCGTGGAGACGGCGACCCGCCGCGCGGCCGCCGTCTTTCGTCCTGGTAAGCAGCGAAGGACTCATCACGCTTGCTTACCCCAGCACAATCCGTGCTTCGCGCCATCAGGGCGCGACGTGGCTATCCGAGGTGACCACCGACTCGCCTACTCCCATTTTGAACTGCAAAGTTTGCATTATGTGCAACTATTAACGTATGGCGAACCAGTTGGGTCTTCGCGAGAGGCGCCGGCGCCAGACGAGTGCGGACATCCGTGGCGCGGCGGTGCGCCTGGCGCAAGAACGCGGCTTCGACAAGATGACCATCGACGAGGTCTGTATCGAGGCCGGGGTTTCGACGCGCACGTTCTTCAACTACTTCCCGAATAAAGAGTCTGCGATCGCCTACGGCCCCTCCGACATTCCACCCGAGCTGGCCGCCGATTTCGTCGCGGCCGGACCCGCCCCGTATTCAGCAGTACTGGCGGAGCTGATCGAGCTGGCTGCGCACCATCTGCGTGACATGCCCCCCGACCGCCAACAGGCCGCCGGAATGCTGGAGCTCGTCAAAATCACCCCCGCGGTGTTGTCGGCATTCCTCGCCGACTTGGAGCGGTTCCAGAATCAGTTGACCGACATCGTCGCCCGCCGCCAGCGGATGCGGCCCGACGATGAGATACCCGCGTTGATCTCCGCGCTGGCGCTGACGGCCGTGCGCTCGGGCTTCGAGCGGTGGGCCAGTGGAGAACCTCAGGATGAGGACGACACGCCGGTGCCCTACGTCGAGCACGCTGCTGCGCTGGTCAACAGCATTTTCACGAAGTGACCTGAAACACTGCCGTTAAAGTTGCATATTCTGCAAAATATGCACAATATGTATTAGTGCTGCGTTTGCGGCGCTCCTCGATCGAGCGTCCCTTGGCGGTCCGCGCAAGGTCGCCGCGATCGGCGTAAGTGCACTGGAGACCACGCTGCGTGATCAGGAAGGGATCCACCTAGGTGCAGTTATCGAAGGTTGTGCGCAATGCGTGGCTGCCGCTGTTGATCGTCGCGGTCGTGGTGGTCGGCGGCTTTGCCGTGACCCGGGTCAAGTCGTTCTTCGGCGCCCACGACACCGGCGTCATGACGAGCCCACGGCTTGACGATTCCAAGCCGTTCAAGCCCAAGGTCGTCAAATACGAGATCTTCGGCTCGGCCAGTCACGCCAACGTGAACTACCTGGATCTCAGTGCCGACCCGAAGCGGGTCGACGATGCGCCGCTGCCGTGGACGCTGGTCCTCAGCACGACCGCCCCCTCGGTTTTCCCGAACCTCTCGGCACAAAGCGACGGTGACTCCCTCGGTTGCCGCATCACCATCGATAACGAAGTCAAGGACGAGAAAATAACCAACGGCGTGCATGCCCTGACCTTCTGCCTGGTGAAATCCGCATGAGCACAACCGCTAGAAACACAGCAAGCGCGGCGAACACGGGCGACGCCCGTACCGACGCCATCCCCGTCGCCGAACACACTGAGCGGCCATCGATCCCGCGCATCATCCGAAAGTTCGCCATACCCGTCATCCTGGGCTGGATCGCGATCATCGCGGTGCTCAACGTCGTCGTCCCCCAACTGGACGAGGTCGGGAAGATGCGCTCGGTGTCGATGGCTCCTGACGATGCGCAGTCCGTGGTCGCGACAAAGCGCATGGGTGCGGTGTTCAACGAGTACAAGTCCAACAGCTCGGTGATGATCGTTCTAGAAGGCCAAAATCCCCTCGGCGAATCGGCCCACACCTACTACGACCAGATCGTCAAAAAGCTCGATGCCGACACCAAACATGTTGAACACGTTCAAGATATGTGGAGCGATCCACTGACCGGGGCGGGCGCGCAGAGCAACGATGGCAAGGCCGCGTACGTCCAGGTCTACCTGGCCGGTAACCAGGGCGAAGCCCTGGCCAACGAGTCGGTCGAGTCTGTGCAGAACATCGTCAAAAGTGTGCCCGCGCCCAATGGGGTGAAGGCCTACGTCACCGGGCCCGCGGCGCTATCAGCGGACCAGCACACGGCCGGCGACCGCAGCGTGCAGGTGATCACAATGGTCACGTTCACCGTGATCATCGCGATGCTGCTGTTGGTCTATCGGTCGATCGTCACGGTGCTACTCACGCTGTCGATGGTCGTATTCGAGTTGGCGGCCGCCCGCGGAATGGTGGCCGTCCTGGGCTATTACAAGATCATCGGACTGTCCACCTTCGCCACGAACCTGTTGGTCACATTGGCGATCGCGGCCGCCACCGACTATGCGATCTTTTTGATAGGGCGATATCAGGAAGCCCGGTCTGTTGGGGAGTCCCGAGAAGACGCGTATTACACGATGTATAAGGGCACCGCACATGTGGTGCTCGGGTCGGGCCTGACTATCGCGGGCGCCACCTTTTGCCTCCACTTCACCAACCTGCCGTATTTCCAGACGCTGGGTATCCCGTTAGCCATTGGCATGGTGGTCGTCGTGTTCGCGGCGTTGACGCTCGGTGCCGCGGTCATCTCGGTGGCAACGCGCTTCGGCAAGACACTGGAACCCAAGCGGACGCAACGGATTCGAGGGTGGCGCAAGATCGGCGCTCTCGTCGTCCGGTGGCCCGGGCCGATCCTGGTCGTGACGATCGGGGTGGCGCTCGTCGGCTTGCTGACCCTGCCCGGATACCGCACCAACTACAACGACCGCAACTATCTGCCCGCGGACCTGCCCGCCAACGAGGGGTACGCGGCCGCGGATCGGCACTTCTCGCAGGCGCGGATGAATCCCGAGGTGCTGATGATCGAGAGCGACCATGATCTGCGTAACTCGGCGGACTTCCTGGTCATCGACAAAATCGCCAAGACGATCTTCCGTGTGCCGGGGATCGCCCGCGTGCAGGCCATCACCCGGCCCCAGGGCACGCCGATCGAGCACACCTCAATCCCGTTTCAGATCAGCATGCAGGGCGTCACCCAGCAGATGAACCAGAAGTACCAGGAAGACCAGATGGCCGACATGCTCAGGCAGGCCGACATGATGCAGTCGACCATCGACAGCATGACGAAAATGCAGAGCCTGACCCAGCAGATGGCCGACGCCACGCACGCGATGGTCCAAAAGACGAAGGACATGACTGCCGACATCAACCAGATACGGGATAACATCTCGGCTTTCGACGACTTCTTCCGGCCCATCCGCGCGTACTTCTACTGGGAAAAGCACTGCTTCGACATCCCGGTGTGCTGGGCACTGCGGTCCGTCTTCGACACCCTCGACGGCATCGACACTACTGCCGACGACGTCGAGAGCCTGGTTCCGCTTTTGGAGCGTCTCGACTCATTGATGCCTCAGCTGACGGCGCTGATGCCCCCAATGCTGGAAAACATGAAGGCGATGAAAACGACCATGCTGACCATGTATTCGACCCAGAAAGGCCTGCAGGATCAGCAGAATGAGGCGCAGAAGAACTCGAGCGCGATGGGTAAGGCATTCGACGCATCCAAGAACGACGAGTCGTTTTACCTGCCTCCGGAGACGTTCAACAATCCCGAGTTCAAGCGGGGCATGAAGAATTTCATCTCCCCCGACGGTCATGCCGTGCGCTTCATCATCAGCCATGACGGCGATCCGATGTCGCAGGAAGGGATTTCGCACATCGGCGCGATCAAGAAGGCCGCCTACGAAGCGCTCAAGGGCACGCCGCTGGAGGGCTCCAAGATCTATCTCGCGGGCACCGCGTCAATCTTTAAAGACCTCAGTGACGGCAACACCTACGACCTGGTGATCGCCGGAATCGCTTCACTGTGCTTGATTTTCATCATCATGCTGATCATCACCCGAGGTGTGGTGGCGTCGGCGGTCATCGTGGGAACCGTCTTGCTTTCGCTGGGTGCGTCCTTCGGGATATCGGTGCTGATCTGGCAACACCTCATTGGCATTGAACTGCACTGGATGGTGCTCGCGATGTCGGTCATCATCCTGCTCGCGGTCGGCGCCGACTACAACCTGCTACTGGTGTCCCGGTTCAAGGAGGAGATCCACGCCGGCTTGAATACCGGCATCATCCGATCGATGGGTGGCACCGGGTCGGTCGTAACGTCGGCGGGACTGGTATTCGCCTTCACGATGATGACGATGGCTCTCAGCGAGCTGACCGTCATTGGTCAGGTCGGCACCACCATTGGCCTCGGCTTGCTCTTCGACACATTGATCGTGCGCTCGCTCATGACGCCATCCATTGCCGCGCTGCTGGGCAAATGGTTCTGGTGGCCACAGCGAGTCCGGCAGCGGCCGAAGCCCTCACCCTGGCCCGATCCAGCTAAGAAGCCGGCCAAGAAGCCCGAACTCGCATCAGCGGAAGCTCTCAGTTGACGGCCTACCCCGACGCGACCACCGACGCGGAATTCCAGGGAGCCACCGGCCCAGACGGCGGGGAGGATTCGGGCAGATCATCGCTGACATCCCAGGTCGCAGAGAGCCGCCCGATTCCCAGCGCGATCGCACAGTTCAGACCGAGCTCCACGAGCTCGTCCTCGCTGAAGTTCTCGCGCAAATCGTCGTAGACCGCATCATCGATGGCGAGATGGTTGGTGGCGAACAACTCGGCGAACCGCAGGGCTGCGCGCTCGGCGGCCGAGAGATTTTCTGCGTCGGACGGCCTTTCCAGCGAGCAGACGGCGTCCTCGTCTAGGCCGTCGTCGATGGCGCTTTGGTAGCGCACCGCGATGCAGCTTCGACATTGGTTGAAAAACGCGATGCGCAGTCGCACCAGTTCGACTAGTCGGGGCGGCAAGGTGCCATTGGAGCGCAGCGCCGCATTCAAGGAGCCAAGTGCCTCCGCCGCCGCAGGAAGGCGACCAACGATGCCGGCAACGCCGAGGTTGATCCGATCCCCTTGACCGAGATCTTGTGTCGGCACCGCGGCGAAAGCCGCGGAAGGTGCGATGCGTGTCAAGTGGTCATCTCCTGTATGCGCTGGGGCCCCACAACGTATCTGACGCCCGCCGCCTTCGATCTGCAAGGGTTCACGCAGGCACCTCGCTCCGCGTGCGACATGGTTTGCCTGTTGGCAATCCATACTGAATTCATACACTCATCGTGAAAAATTCCCTTTGGGAGGTCAACACCTTGACCATCCATAGCTAATTCACACATCGGGCAAGAATCATCTGAAATTCAACACAAAACTTTCAATATTCACACGAAATCCGTCGTGCAATTCTAATAAATCGGAATGAAGAAATAAAATCAACCTGAATCTAGACAAAAAGTAAAGATCAGGGTCGATTTGGGTGACTTCAGGTGCGTTGAATCCGTCGGCAAGGTTTGTATCGTCCCGAAATAAGCGAGCACATTGTCTTATTCGACCCCGTCTTCGGGGCAACGGGAGGAAAAGGCGCATGTCTTTCATAACGGCATATCCAGACAAGCTGTCGGCGGCAGCCGGCCATCTCGAGTCGATCGGCACCACATTGACCGCCGGCATCGCGGCCGCGGCCGGGCCGACCACCGGTGTCGTTCCCGCCGCGGCTGACGAGGTGTCGGCGTTGACCGCGGCGCAGTTCGCGGCCCACGGCGAGCGGTACCAGGCGCTGAGCACCCAGGCGGCAGCGATCCATCATTTGCTGGTGGCCACCTTGGCGGCTGCCGCGGGTTCCTACGCCGCGACTGAGGCCGCGAACGCAGCTTCGGCGGTCTGAGCCGTCTGAGGAGAAACGGGAGGAAAGCAACGTGGACTATGGGCTCGTGCCGCCAGAGATCAACTCCGGCCGTATGTATACCGGCCCGGGGGCGGGTTCGTTGCTGGTCGCCGCGGCGGCCTGGGGAGAACTGGCCACTGAGGTGCATTCGACCGCGGCGGGTTACCAGTCGGTGATTTCCGCGCTGACCAGTGGTCCGTGGCTGGGTCCGTCGTCGGTCGCGCTGACGGCGGCGGCGGCTCCATATGTGGGATGGCTTCAGAGCAGCGCGGCGCATTCCGAGCTGGCTGCCAGCCAGGCGGCGGCGGCCGCTGCCGCGCACGAGACGGCATTTGCGATGACGGTGCCGCCCCCGGTGATCGCAGCTAACCGTGCGCTGTTGGCGGCATTGCTCGCGACGAATTTCTTGGGGCAAAATACCCCGGCGATCGCGGCTACTGAGGCGGAGTACTTCGAGATGTGGGCTCAGGACGCGTCGGCGATGTATGCGTATACGAGTTCCTCGGCGGCGGCGGCACAGTTGACCGATTTCGAGGAGCCACCGGAAGTGGCCGATTCATCCGGGCTGGCGCGGCAAGCTGCCGCGGTGTCCGCAGCCGCCGCCAATAATCCTGTCCAGACCGTTTGGCAAGACTTGCTGGTGCGTCTGGACACCCTGCATGACCCGTGGGCCCAAATGCTTTCGCCATTCACTGGCGCGAAGATGGACCAATACCTTACGAAGTACACCGCGTTCGACGACATTGTCTCGCTGTACGGCAAGTACATCGTGCCGTACGTGTCGACGGCGCAGTCGTCGATTCAGTCGGCGCAGGGCTTCGGACAGGTAAGCAACGGAATTACGGCCATGACCTCGTTCGCGAAGGGTCTGGCCCCCGCGGCCAAGGCGGTCGAAGGCGCGGCTCAGGCCGCCGGATCGGCCGCAACCAATGCCGCCGCGAACGCCGGGGGCGCGGCCGCGGGTCTGGGGAAAGCGCTTCCGCTGGGCGCCTTGTCGGTGCCACCAAGCTGGGCTCCGGTGAGCGCGGTAACCAACCCGGGGGTGGGGGCCCTCAACGCCACCGTTGTCCCGGCCGCGGCCGAAGGAGCGAATGAGCTGCCGATGGCCCCGTTTGGGCAATTCGGGGGAAACCGTTACGGGCGTCTCCTTCCGACCTACGGTTTCAAGCCCTCGGTGATGGCGAGACCACCGGCGGCCGGGTAATAGAGCTGTCACTACGACGAATTGCACGCGTTATGGCACAACGGTCCGCGCGCCACGCCTGGTCGATGCCCACTCTGTCGCCGACCGCAAGCGGGTGCTGATTCCCTGGCACTCGGGCGCCTCGGCGGCCCCTTCCCCGGTCGCGTTTGACGTGGGTTGCTTCGAGGATTTTCCCGCGCCCACCAGGCGGCTCCGACCGCGAGCCGATCTGGATCGCATCGAGTAGTCGGATACCCGTGCACCACGAACAATTCGCCGTTACGGTTCGGGTCGTCGGGATCTGTGAATACACCCGAAGGGAGCCTCATGGGATCAGCGGGCCAATGGCTCGGGTGTGAGGTGCCGATGCCGCCCGACCTTCGAACACCCCCCGGCGTCAACGCTTTCGGCCGCAGCGCACTTAGACCGGTGGTCACGCCCATCAGTCAGCTTCACTCGGCCTACCGGCCGCCGCGCACTGCAGGCCCCCGTGGCGGCCGACGGCGGCAGTGGCAACCCATCAGCACCCATATCCACCGGCCCTACTCCCGACGAACTGTTTGCATCCACTCCGGCTTCAGCTACCAACGGCGAACCGCAACCTGGAGCACCGCGTGCGCGTTTAACGACGACATCGCCGCACCTGTTACAAAATGGCGGTGCACGATGCCTATTCGCGCCGCGCGGTGATTCCGCGCGGCGGGCCCGTCAAATCCATTGCGTGGAGGCAATCATGACGCTCGCCGACCGACTGGCGCGAGTAGCACAGACGACGGACCGGTGGGTCGGATGGTTCCGACTTCCCAAACCGTTGGGGCTCGCCGTCCTCATCGGATTGCGTGAACAGCTGCGCGCCGACAACCTCTACGACACCGGCCGCGGACCCGACGACCATCCGCCCGCCGAAGATGGTGTTGCCTCCTGCCGCGACGCGCGAACCCTGGACGGCACGAACAACGACCTGCAATACCCGCTGATGGGATCGCTGGGCAGCCGATTCGGCCGAAACGTCCCCACCGCGTTGACCTATCCCGAAGACCGCGACCACATCCTGGAACCCAACCCGCGCGTGATCAGCCAGCGATTGCTCGCCCGCGACAGCTTCAAACCGGCGACAACGCTGAACCTGCTGGCCGCCGCATGGATTCAATTCGAGGTCCACGACTGGTTCAGCCACGGCACCGTCGGCGACAACCCCTGGCAGATCCCCGTCGTGGCCCCAGATCCTTGGCCGGACCCGATAATGACCATCAAACGGACTGCGCCAGACCCCAGCCCGGACGCCTCCAAACCGCCCACCTTCGTCACCCAGGACACCCACTGGTGGGACGGATCCCAGATCTATGGCAACACAGCGGGATTCGCCGACGGGCTGCGCACCGGCCAGCTCGGACAGGTCAGGATCGACGACGTCGGCCTGCATCCGGAGGATCTCGAGACCTACCTCGACCCGCACGGGGCGATCCGGGCGAACTTTTGGGTTGGGCTGGCCCTGCTGCACTCCCTCTTCTTGCGTGAGCACAACGCCATCTGCCGCGAGCTGCACCAACACTATCCCCAGATGAGTGACCAGCAGCTCTACGACAAAGCGCACCTGGTCAACTCGGCGCTGATGGCCAAGATCCACACCCTCGAGTGGACCCCGGCGATCATCGCCCACCCCACCACTGAGGCCGCTATGCGGGCCAACTGGTTCGGGGTGCTCGGGCAGCGCTTTGACGACCGCTGCGGCCGCATCACCCCCAACGAGGTGTTGCAGGGCATCCCCGGATCGCCCACCGACCACGATGGCGTGCCCTACTCGCTGACCGAGGAATTCGTCGCCGTCTATCGCATGCATCCCCTGGTCCCTGACGACTACGTCGTGCGCTCACTGCGCGACGATCGGGAGCTGGCGCATTACGAATTACCCGACCTGGCGGTGCCCCACGTCCGAGAGCGCCTCGCGCAGTGGGAGGCCGACGACTTGTTCTATTCGATGGGTGTGGCCTATCCGGGCCAGATTACGTTGCACAACTTTCCGATCCACCTGCAGGACTTCCACCGGGTCAACGACATTCCCATTGACGTGGCCGCCGCGGACATCCTGCGGATCCGGGAACGTGGTGTGCCGCGCTATAACGCATTTCGGCGGATGCTTCGACTCAAGCCCGCCGCCACCTTTGAGGACCTCACCGACAACCCTGTGTGGGCCGAGGAGCTGCGCCAGATCTACGGCGACGTCGAACGCGTCGACCTCATGGTTGGCCTGTACGCCGAACCCAAACCACCGGGTTTTGGGTTTAGCGACACCGCCTTCCGGATCTTCATCCTGATGGCCTCCCGCAGGCTGCGCAGCGACCGCTTTTTTACTACCGATTTCACCCCGGCGATGTACACCGAAGCCGGCATGGCCCGGGTGAACGCCAACTCCATGCGCACCGTGCTGCTGCGGCATTTCCCCGCTCTGGAGCCCACCCTGCGCTCGGTCACCAATCCGTTCGCCCCGTGGCCCAGAACGCCTGCGCGGCCGCCCACCCGGACATCCCCGCCGGCCACCACCACGCGCCGCTACCCCCCGCCACCGGGACCGCAGCCCACCTACGTGCCCTACAGCGACGCCCTCGAACAACCCGGCGCCGATGAGGACCGCCAGATCGACGCAATCGTTGAGGCGTTGCACGGCAACAACGAATGGGCCTACAAGAAATTCCATCACGGCCTGCGCGACGCCCACGCCAAGACGCTGGCCGTGCTGCGCGGCGAGCTCACCGTGTACCCCGACCTGCCGCCTGAGCTGGCTCAGGGCCTGTTCGCGCAGCCACGCAGCTATCCGGTGATCACCCGCCTGTCCACCACCTCCGGGGTGATCCGCAGTGACCAGATACGCGGAGTGCACGGCCTGGCGATCAAGGTCCTTGACGTAGCCGGTGAGCGCATGCTGGCCGACGATGACGCCGCCACTCAGGACTTCCTGCTGGTGACCCATCGGGAATTCCCGTTCGCCGACGTGCGGGCTTACCTGCGGCGCGGCATGCCCTTGGCGTGGCTGTTGGCTCGGCTGTCCGATCCCGCGCTGAGTGCCGTCGGCGCGCTGCTCACGCGGGCCAAACCCGCCCTGGCCCGAGTGGGGGTGGCACTGCCCAACGCTGTGGAGATCTTCATCGAGCCCAATACCCACGTCCTGGGCCAGACCTTCTATTCGGCAGCTCCCATCCGGTGGGGCGATCATGTCGCCAAATTCGAGGTCGCGCCACTGTCGGAGTCGGTGAGGACACTGACCGGCCAGCCGCTGGCGGCTGATGCCGGTTACGACGCCTACCGCAACCAGGTGTTCGATTTCTTCGCCACCAACAACGCCGAATTCGAGCTGCGCGCTCAGCTGTGCACCGACCTGGCCCGGATGCCCATCGAGGACGCTACGGTGCCGTGGCCCGAAGAACTCAGTCCCCACATCCGCGTCGCCAAACTCCGCTATAACCAACAGAATCCGGACTCCCCTGACCGGCGACGGTTCGGTGACGACGTGCTGTCCTACAACTCGTGGCGCGGTCTGGCCGCACACCGACCGCTGGGCCCCATCAACCGGCTCAAACTCAAGGTGTACGAAGCCTCCAGCACCTTCCGCCATGACAAGAACAATGTCCGCCTTCTCGAGCCGACCGCCGCTGACCTTCCCGAGTGAGCGCGCGGACTCACTCACCGCCTCGACCCGAGCCGGGGCGGCGCAGGCCGTGACGAGCGCATCCAGCCGAAATTTGCGGTCAGCGGCGTTTTCACCCAGCGCCGAGCCGAGGGCAGTCCTAGACTTTCCAGACATGGCCAGCCGGTGGCAATTGCTCGAACGGCCGGTGGAGCAGGAGACGATCCGCGCTGCGCTAACCGACGACGATCAGCGCGGCGTGGTGCTCATCGGTCCCGCCGGCGTCGGCAAGACAACGCTGGCTCGTACCGTCACGGACACGCTGCCGTCGGCCGTGCGCTGGGCCGCGTGCACCGAATCCTCCCAAGCCATCCCGCTCGGTGCGTTCATGCAGTGGGTTGGGTCGTCGAGCGCGCGTGACCCGATCGCGCTGCTCGCCGCAGCGCGCGAAAACATCCTCGCTGGCGCCGAGCCGGTGGTCGGCGTTGACGACGCTCATCTGCTGGACCAGCTCTCGGCCACGCTGCTGCACCACATCGCTGTCGAGCGGGCCGGGCGCATCGTGGCCACAGTGCGCAGCGGTGAAGCCGTACCCGATGCGGTCACCTCGCTGTGGAAAGACGGCTACCTGCGGCGGTTCGATCTGCAGCCGCTGTCGAAAGATCAGAGCATCGTGCTGGTCGAAACGGTGCTCGGCGGCACCCTCGAAGGCCTGTCGGCCGACGTCATGTGGACGGCCTCCGGCGGCAATCCATTGTTTCTGCGGCACATGGTCGAAGGCGCAGTCGAAGCCCGAACCCTGACCGAGGTCGACGGGGTCTGGCAGCTGCGCGGACCCACAGCCGTCTCCTCCGGCCTGGCCGAATTGCTGGAGAACCGGCTTGATCACGCCGGTGCTGAGGCGCTCGGCGCGCTGAAGTTTCTGGCGTTCTGCGAGCCGCTGGATCTCGATGCGCTCGTCGAGCTGGCCGGTGAAGACGCCGTCGACGCCGCCGAGCTGCAAGGGCTGATCCGAATCGTGCGCGACGGTCCCGCGCTCAACGCCCGCATCACCCATCCGCTGTACGGGGACGTGGTGCGCCGCCGCACCGGCACCGCCTCGGCGCGAAAGCTGCGCGGGCACATCGTGTCGGTGCTGGCCGCCCGAGACATCGACTCCGCGGCGGACCGCATCCGCCTGGCACAACTGTCCATCGATAGCGACCAGGTCGCCGACAACGCTCTGCTAGTCACCGCCGCTAAGGACGCCGTCTTCTTAGCCAACCTTCCACTCGGGGAACGGTTGGCGCGCACCGCATTTGAGCACGGAGACGGGCTGCGCGCGGGCGAGTTGCTTTCGCGCGCGGTGCTGTGGCAGGGACGACCGGGCGAAGCCGATGCGATCCTGGCCCAGTTCAACCCCGACGACCTCGACGAGCTGCAGCTCGTACTGTGGGGCATCCCGCGGCTATCCACGCTGTTCTGGTCGATGGGCGAAGTGGCCGAAGCTCACAACATCCTCTCCCTGATGCGCCAGCGGGTCACCCACCCCGCGCTGCGCCTCATCGTCGAGGCCACCGGGGCGGCGATGGCGGTGCACCAGAACAAGATCGAGGATGGCATCGCCGCCGCCGAGGCCGTCTTGGCCGACCCCGCAGCACCCAAACAGGCTGTCGACTTCGCGGCTTTCGCCGCGGGCCTGGCTATGCCCGTCGCCGGCCGCGGTGCCGAATTCGAACCGATCGCGGCACGGTGTCGCGCCGAGCAGAAGCCCACCGATGGGATGATCCGGTGGATGATCCGCTACGGCGACATCCTGGCGCTGACCCACACCGGCAGACTGGATCTGGCCGACCAGCGGGTGGCCGACTACAGCCGATTCTCCTCAGAGGGACAGTTCGTCGGCTGGGCTATCGCGAAGATCATGGCCGGGTTGGTCGCCACCTACCGCGGGAAGTTCCACCAGGCCATCGCGGCGTTCGAGCAAGCGCTCGCCGCGCTCAACGCCGAGAATTCGTTGCCGTGGCGGCTCCCCGGCCGGTTGCTGTTGGCCCGGGCGTATGCCGGATTGGGCCGCACCGCCGAAGCTGAGCGGGTTCTGGCCGACGCGAACGAACACGCCGGTCCCCACCTGGACCTGCACGAGCCGATGGCGATGATCGCCAAGGCGTGGCTGGCAGCAAGTCGCGGCGCCGAACGCACCGGCGTCGATCTGGCTCGCGCCGCCGCCGACATCGCCCACCGAGCCGGCCAGTACGCCGCCGAAGCCGAAGCTCTGCACCACGCCGCGCGTTTCGGGGACCGTACCGTCGCCCCCCGGCTGGGCGCGCTGGCCAAACGGGTCGATGGCACGGTGGCTGGGCTGTACGCTCGCCATGCCGCGGCGGTGGCCGGCTCCGATCCGCGAGCCCTCGATGCGGTGAGTACAGACTTCGAAAACGCCGGCCTGCTGCTCTCGGCGGCGGACGCCGCCGCCCAGGCCGTCGTGCTGTACGAGCGCAGCGGCCTCAATCGACACACCACCGAAGCTGCGGCGCGGGCGCTGCGATTAGCCCGACTGTGCGGCGGAGCGACGACACCGGCGATCCGCGCCGCAGCCCAACCCCTGCCGATCAGCTCTCGGGAACGCGAGATCGCGGCCCTGATCGCCGAAGGCCGGTCCAACCGCGAGATCGCCGACAAGCTCACGGTGTCCGTGCGGACCGTCGAAGGTCACATCTACCGCGCCTGCATCAAACTCGACGTCTCCGACCGCGAAGAACTAGCCGCCATCGTCGCGCGCAACAACACCACCTAAGCCGCCCTGCTCGTTCCACAAGCCCCGGGCGCGGCATGGGTGGATGCGACTGGGTGCATGCCGCCAGAGTGCCCCGCCAGCAGCAGCGGTGCGCCGACGGTTCCGGATGTGGGCGACCAGAGCACGCCGGTGATCTCATCCAGAATGAAATTACGTTCGATGACACCGTTCGACGATGTCTCAGAGGTAAAATGCATGGTGTTGCCTTTCGGGATTGCCTTGTTTAAGCGCTCCCGGCGACACCTACGTCTATCGCTCGGCCGTGAACACGAGTGGGAGCACCCACCTGGTTATTGCGCTCATGGGTCTCACCTCCTCGCGTGATGTCACGGTCTCGCGCACGCTATCAACCTGAACCGAATCCCGTCCAACCCATTTTCCTGCCCACCGACCCGGCCGGCTGTCGACACGCTCGCCTGCCAATTGGAACGCTGATGCACCACGCCGAATGCACGCTTCAGCAAACGAACTTGCCTCGCAACCTTGCAGGAACGCGCCAGTCAATCAGGCCACAGCCATCCCGGCAATCAGTGCCTCTCCCCTGCCCCCATCTCGACCGATGCGCTGCTGCGTTCGGGAGGAATACGGCGGAAACGAATATGCTCGACTTTCGCAGTTTCCGGGGGACTCGGTGACTGTTGACGCTGGTCGGCTGTGACTGCTGGTGTCTGTGTTTCTGGTGAGTTTGTCGGCGTGTCG